>Ga0079226_10004677_pt1 | contig 10453 bp, 11 predicted proteins | sample Poulit2014_FD_76345 | JGI IMG/M metagenome (GOLD analysis project Ga0079226, IMG submission 76345) | Agricultural soil microbial communities from Georgia to study Nitrogen management - Poultry litter 2014 | ecosystem: Environmental > Terrestrial > Soil > Agricultural land | place: USA: Georgia...
CCACTTGAGTACATCTCCATGGCTCCACAGGTAGGATTCGAACCTACGACCGATCGGTTAACAGCCGATAGCTCTACCACTGAGCTACTGTGGAACAATGTTATTTTTTCAATCGAACATTTACAATTATATCTATTTCCACAGGGTTTTTCAAGCGTTTCAAGGCATGTTTTATGTTAAAATTTACACTCCTCCCCTGGATTGCAGGCCATTTATATAATTTATATAGGAATGGTATATTGTTTCATTGATCTGGGCGGACTCCCCTCTTCCGAGTGCCGGATACTGGAAGTGCATCCCCATCTCTTTCTTCTGGTACTTTTCCTTTTGCTGATTGAACCGGTAATGCAGTTTGAGTGCATTCAGGTACTGGTTGTTGAACGATGAGTAGGAAATATCCACTTCGAGCTCTTCGTTATTGGAGAATTGTATACGTGTCATGCCGTTATTGTCCCAGTAGGCCTGGACATGTTTTATATTGAACCAGTTGTTCTCCTGGACTCTGTCCGAATTTGTGCAGAAATATATGTATGCCCCGAACAGATCTACAATCACCGGAATTTTACTGGTAATATTCGTCAGGGATTTGGTGAGGTCTTTTCTGGCGATGTAGTTCTGGGAATGTTTGCGGCAGTTCTTCTCTATCACTTTGTTGGGATTGAGCCGGCAGCCGAGACTATCCCCATAGGTTTCCCCTACCCGGCTCTCAATACTGCCGTTATTGTTGACTGAGACAATATACATCGTTTCTTCATGTATCTGATATTGGAGTCTGTTCATGCTGTTCCTCCTTGTCTAAATATGCTAAATACATAATACCATATGTTAACTAATTTGTTAACAATAATATGGTTTAATTAAATTAAATGTTAATAAAATACAATGAGTTGTAATATTACATTAATAAATAATCTAAATATTCAAAACTCTGTTTGACCTGACCCAAAACGTGTTATATAATTTGTAACAACCATTTAGATGAAGGGGGATTAGGGATGAACAAACAAGTATACCCGGTTAATCAGTTGCGAGTCTTCATCAACACGATCAATGATCTTTCCGCTGAACTCCTGTTACAAGAAGCGATGGATGAATACAATCGTAAATCATACAATGATAAGATTGAGGAAGCGCTCTTGGAAAAAGACGAGGAAAAGTTCATTAAATACACAAATCTGCTAAAGGAATTGACTGATGAAGATACAGAAGATGATGAATGACGATAAAATAAGCTGACTTTACCTATACTGAGTACATAGTGTAAAGTCAGCTTATTTATATTATACAATAAGTTCCAACAGTTCTTCACGGGTGATGCGGCCCAGATAATGTGAAATGTCCACATCTTTTAGTGCTTCTGCAATTTTTCCCCTGTCATGCTCCACTCCTATCAGCCTTTCTTCTACGATATCAATTTCACCGACACCGAAGAAATCACCGAAAATTTTTGCATGCTCTATCCGGCCTTTTTTTACATCCAGCCTGATATCCAGCAGTCCTGCCGGAAACTTATGGGATACATTGAAGTTGTATTTTGGATTTTTACCATAGTTCCAGTCCCATGTCTGATATTTCTCTTCAGAAAGCTTGTTGATTTTTTCCCAGTCTTCGTCAGTGAGTACATATTCTTCTATCTGATCATCACCGCCGAAAATATATCTCAGGATTTTACGCTTGAATTCCTCTATATCAATTTTTTCATCCAGAAAATCATTGATGTTGCCGACACGGCCCTTGACTGATTTTACGCCTTTGGATTCAATCTTTTTGGGATTTACTTTGAGCGCATTCTGCACCTCTGAAACATCACTGTCGAGCATGAGTGTCCCGTGTGAGAACATCCTGCCCCTCTGGCTGAACATCGCATTGCCCGACACTTTCTTTCCATTGATCTCAAGGTCATTTCTGCCCGACAGTTCTGCCGGTATGCCCATATCGTTGAGTGCATCAACAATCGGCTGCGTGAATTTGCTGAAGTTATGGAAACTGTTTCCGTCATCCTCTGTAATGAAACTGAAATTCAGGTTCCCTTCGTCATGATAAACTGCTCCGCCGCCCGAGACGCGCCTTACCACTTTGATGCCATTCTCCCTGATATACGGTTCATTGATCTCTTCTATGGTGTTCTGGTTTTTACCAATGATGATTGATGGCTGATTCACATAGAAAAGGAAATAGGAATCATCAGTCGGTATTTCACGGAGAACATACTCCTCCATGGCAAGGTTGATCATCGGATCAGTAATATTATTGTTTGATATAAATTTCACTTTTTTCCCTCCTCAAAAAATGGCCGGATATTATCATAATAACATTCCGGCCTGAAGATTCCATTTATTTGGTTATACTTTCCACGGCTTCCTTTGCCTGGCTGACACAATCCGGCAGACCCACACCATGATGGGATGCCCCTGTAAGAACGATGCCGGGATATTGTTCCGCCATATGGTTCCTGACTGCATCCACTCTGGATTTGTGGCCCACTTTATACTGCGGCATAGAGCGCTTCATCTTCGTAACGATTGTAAACTTGGGTTCACCTTCAAGATCCATGATCTTATCCAGGTCCCGCCTTGCCAAATCGGCGATTTCCTGCTCGCTTTTCTCATGGATGATAAATTCCCCCGGCCGGCCGACATATGCTCTGAGGAGCGCCTTTCCTGATGGAGTGGAGTGATTCCACTTCTTGCTTGTCCATGTACATGCTGTAATGGCCGTATCCATTCTCCGTGATACGACAAAACCTGTACCGTCGATATCATTTTTCACCTGATGCTGGTCGAATGCCATGACGACCGTCGCCACACTGGTGGCTTCCATATGTTTGAAATACTCAAGAGGCAGGTCATTGAACCACCGCTTGTACTGGAAATGGGGAGTGGTGATGATTATGCTGTCGTACTCTTTCATGCCGTCATTCACCTGTACTGTATATGATTCATCATTTTTGATGATATCTTCCACGTCGCTCTCAAAATGAACATTGACACCATTGTCAATATTTACTTCAAGAAGACGGTCGATAAATGACTGGAGACCGTTCCTGAACTGCAGAAACTGACCTTGTTTTCTGCCAGCCGGCTTATCTGATGAAGTCGGCTTCTCCGCAATAGCGCCCTTGATGAGACTTCCGTACTTCTCTTCCCTCTCTTTGAAGTAAGGGAATGTCGCCATCAGACTCAACTCATCGATGTTTGTTGCATATATCCCTGAGAGGAGCGGCTCTATCATATTTTCAAGGACATCGTCGCCCAGCCTTCTTCTGAAGAAGCTTCCCACTGATACATCCGTATACAGACGGGAAGGTTTCTTGAAGATATCGAACCCTGCGGCGAGCTTTCCTGAAGCTGAGACCAGATCGGTGGTAAGGAACGGCCAGAGCTTCGTCGGCACACCAAGTACAGCCCCCTTTGGCAATGCGGATAAATTTTTGTTCGAATATATATAGGACTGTCCTGTTGAATTCCTCACCAGGTCATCCCCCATGCCGATTTCCTCAGCCAGTTCGGTCATAATCGTCTTCCTTACCAAATAGGATTCCGGCCCGAGCTCGATGGTATAACCATCTCTCTGGTACGTCCTGATCTTACCGCCGGCCCGGCTGTCTTTCTCAAACAGGTCTATTTCCACATCACTGTGCTTCGAGAGATAGTATGCCGCTGACAGCCCGGTAATACCTGCTCCAATTATGGCTACTTTCTTCACTTTGATCAGCCTTCTTTACTACAGTTTGTTAATTTCGTTGATCATCGCCTGTATGAATCGGTCATCCGTATTCGGCATTGCTGGGCGGTGATAGCCCGCCCCCACTTCATCACACACCACTTTACATTCATAGTCATTGTCATACAACACTTCAAGATGTTCACACACAAAGCCGACCGGCAAATAGATAAAATGACTGTAACCGTGTGCTCCGTGAAGTTCTCTGGTCAGATCCTGGACATCCGGGCCAAGCCACGGGTCCGGTGTGTTACCTTCAGATTGCCAGCCGACATGCACGTTCTGGATGTCGGCATGCTTTCTGATAAGCTCTGCTGTTTTTTCCAACTGGGCCGGATACGGATCGTTGTGCTCTTTGATTTTTTCCGGAAGACTGTGCGCACTGACAATGACTGCTGTATCCTTCAGTTTTGCTTCAGGTATTTCCATGAGCGAAGATTTCACTGCTTCTGTCCAGAAATCGATGAAAGGCTCCTGCTCATAGAACGATTGGACAGACTTGATGCTGATGCCATATTTTTCGCCTTCAGCCTTCGCCCGTTTGTTGTAAGAGCCTACTGAAAACTCGGAATAATGAGGCGCAAGCACTACGGAAACCGCTTCTTTGATACCATGGTCGCTCATGGATTCGACCGCATCCTCTATGAACGGGTCGATATGCTTGAGTCCGATGAACAGTTCATATTCGACTTCGTTTTGGGAGGCGTTCAATTTATTGACGAGTGCCTCCGCCTGTCTTTTGGTGGTATCTGCAAGCGGAGAGATGCCTCCGATTGCTTCATAGCGGTCCTTCAGATCCTGGAGTGCTTCCTCTGAAGGTTTTCTCCCGTGTCTGATGTGTGTGTAATACGGTTCAATGTCTTCCTCTTTGTATGGCGTACCATACGCCATCACTAATAGTCCCTTTTTCACTGCCATTCAAGATCACTTTCCTTTGCTGTATTCATGTACAAATGTAGTCAGTCGTTTCAACGTTTCCGGATCGACTTCGGGGAACACTCCATGTCCCAAATTGAAGATATGGCCATGGTTCCCACCCTGGTCAAGAATTTCTTTAGCCCTTTGTTCAATGACTTCCCAGTCGGCGAGAAGCAGTGCCGGATCGAGGTTGCCCTGGAGTGCTTTTGTCACGCCCATTTCACGTGCTTCACTGATGGAGGTTCTCCAGTCAAGACCCATCACGTCCATGTCCAGTTTATTCCATTCCGGAATAAGATGAGATGCACCGATACCGAAGACAATGACTGGAACTCCCATATCCCTGATACTGTCGATGATCTGGTTCATGTAAGGTGCGAGGTAATGTGCATAGTCCGCTTTGTTCAATGCACCACCCCAGGAATCGAATATCTGGATAAGCCCCGCGCCCGATTCAACCTGTGCCCTGAGATAGCGGATGCTCATATCAGCCAGTTTTTCCATGAGTCTGAACCACGTCTCTGGCTGATTATACATCATTGATTTAGTTTTGTGATAGTTCTTTGTCGGCCCGCCTTCAATCATGTAGCTTGCCACTGTAAACGGCGCGCCGCAGAAGCCGATCAAAGGAACATTCAATTTCTCTTTGGTCAGTATTTCAATAGTCTTATAGACATAGTCAAGATCTTTATACGGATCAAGCTCACCCAGTTTCTCCACATCACTGATATGCCGGATGGGATTGTGGATTACGGGGCCGACCCCCGCCTTTATCTCCACATCTATACCGATTGGAGCAAGCGGAGAAACAATATCTTTATACAGCACTGCAGCATCTACGTTATAATTTTCGACAGGGGTAGCTGTCAAATATGGGGTCAGCTCGGGCTGGTGCGTAATTTCCATAAGGGAATATTTCTCTTTGACTTTATTATACTCCGGCTGGCTGCGTCCAACCTGTCTCATGAACCAGACAGGAGTATAATCCGTTTTTTCCCCTCTTGCCGCTTTGATGATAGTATCATTGAACAATGTATTTTCCTCCAATATTCTATATATCACTCAACATTTTAACATACTGTTGATAATAATTATTAATTACTTGCATAATGTCAAAAAATCGATTTATTCGGTTTGCGTTTACTGAAAACTGATTTAAGATATGTATATACCAAGACTATTTAAGAGGTGAACATAATGGAACTACATTTGACAACAGGAACACTGAGGTATTTAAGAGGCATCAAACAGGAACACCCGGAAGTCCATATCGGTGCAATGGGCCAGGATGCCATCCTTTTCTATGAAGATGACAACAGTGATTCATTTTTCACTTCACGCCACACCTACGATATCCAACATTCAAAAGGGACACTTGACGATGAAAATTCTACGTCGGTGCATTTCATCCCCATCCCCGACAACAAAAAGGGCACGATGCACGGACACCTTTCCGACCTGGTGGAAGCATTGGAAACTATAAACGGAGTAATGTCCTACAGAACAGGCGAAGCCGTAAACGATGAATCTTTTATCGTCATGATCCAGTGGGCGCAGGCAACCACATACAGCGATTTCAAACACACGGATGCCTATCACTCATACTTGAGCAGCGAAGCATTGAAAAAATTCCGTACAGCGGAGTCTTTATTCCACCAATCCATCTCCTCAAGCTTCTTCCTGCCCCTGAAGGACAATGAAGAACATTCAGAAAAGGTTGAAGACGAATTTTAAGCGACTGATGTCATCAGTCGCTTAATTCCTGCTCTTTTTTATATACAGTTTTGCTGAGCACCCTGTTTGTCAAGTACCCCCATAAAGGGAAGACAATTGCGATATAGGCAAACCCTGGATGGATGGCGGCAAAAATGATGCCGAATACCAGTGATACGCCGAATACTGCCTTGTGTGAGAACGTGACATAGCTTTCCTGGATGTGGGAGCGGTCAACCGGCCATACTTTCGGCCAGAGCAGATAGGCCTGGTCTGAATAGATCTGGGACATCTGAAGTACGATGACATATATCCCGAAAAGTCCTGCGACAATGGAAACATAAAGGTTGGCCATCCACACCATCACGATGCCGAAGAGTATGATGAGCCTCAGAATGATCATCGGCAGGTCATGATCTCTTGCAAACGTCCTGTAGAAAAGGAACTCATACATCTTCTCCTTACCGAATGAGGCACTCCCGGGCTTCCACAGCAGCGGATCCAGGTATCTCCTTCTTTTAAACTGCTTGTCGATATGGTTCACATTGGTGAACATGGAGACATTTCTGTAATAACGGTTAAGCTGCACTTCCTCATGTTCTATATATGCACTCCAGTCAAGGGCACGGTACTCACGGCCTTTTACATATCTATCCGTCAAAAAAAGGAGCACGAATGAGAGTATCAGCCATGCCGGGTGCTGCAGCACGAGTATCAGACTGAGTATACTCATCACAAAGAGGATGGCGGTCGTTAAAGAAGCGGAAACTCCGGTATTGATGGCACGCTTCCTTATATGGAAGTTGACAGTGTAATGGATGAATGACAGGAGCAGGAACAGTGTGATTCCAACCGGCCCATGTCCGACTGTCAGGAGCAGCAGTGCAATTACTGCTGCCGCGGCGGCTTTTGAAATGCCGAGCATGAGTGAATAACGGCCGGCATTTTTAAAATAGGCTCCCATATGTGTTTCATACGGCAGCAGAAAGATGCCGTCTGCAGGTTTCAGCAGCGAACGGTATCCGGGCAGCAAAAACAGGGCCACCAGGGCAGAAGCAATCAGATCCAGCCACACTGACGGCTCCAGGGTCTGGAGTATGCCAAGCAGCGAATAAATGAATACGCCGCCGGCGATGGTGAGAAATATCAGAAAATGACTGTTGAATATGAATTTACCGTAGTAGCTGCGGCGCCTTATATCCTCATTTACCCTCGGTCTGAATAGATTATCAGGCATCGGCGGAAGTACCTCCTGTAATCTTCAGGTATAACTCATCAAGAGAAGCATCTGACATATCAAAGGAAACGCGGAGTTCCTCAAGAGTGCCGTCCGCAACCATGCGGCCGCTGTCGATGATCGCAAAGCGGTCGCAGTATTTTTCAGCCGTGGCGAGTATATGTGTACTCATCAGTATGGAGCGCCCAGCGTCCCTCTCCCTGACCATCAGGTCGATGAGCGAATCTATGCCTAACGGATCAAGGCCTAAAAACGGTTCATCGATGATATACAGGTCCGGACGGGCCAGAAATGCACACACCAGCATCACTTTCTGCTTCATCCCCTTGGAGAAGTGAGTCGGGAACATATTGATCTTCGTATCCAGCCTGAATATTTCAAGCAGCTCCCCCGCCCGTTCCAGCGCATCCTTTTCCTCTATACCGTATGCCATGGCGGTCATCAGTATATGCTCTTTAAGTGTCAGCTCCTCATACAGTACAGGGGTTTCCGGTATATATGCAAGACGCCTCCTGTAGCTTTCAGCATCTTCACTGATTGTGGTGCCGGCCACACGGATCTCGCCCGAATGCGGCCGCAGCAGACCCAGTATATGTTTGATGGTTGTACTCTTCCCTGCTCCGTTCAGTCCTATGAGCCCAACGATCTCTCCCTTTTTTATACCGAGGGAGACATCATGTATGACAGGCGTTTTCGAGTACCCGCCCGTCAGATGTTCTATTTTAAGTACCATAACCGACTTCCTTTTATTTGTGATCATTTATTTGTATACTTATATTAAATTAATATATCATAACTGAACAATGGAGGTACAATGAATGACTAAAACAATTTTCGAGAAAATAGCTGATCGTGAAATCCCTGCAAACATCGTATATGAAGATGAAATATGCCTCGCTTTCACGGATGCATTTCCGCTTTCCAAAGGGCATACGCTCGTCATACCGAGGAAACCTGTGCCGGATATATATGACCTGGATGACGAAACTGGCGCACACATCATGAAAGTGGTCTCCAAAGTGGCAAATGCCATAAAGGATGCGTTCGGACCGGCGGGACTGAATGTTGTCCAGAACAATGGTGAATACGCCTCACAGACTGTTTTCCACCTCCACTTCCATCTCATACCCAGATATGAGGACGAATACGACGGGTTCAGCTACAACTGGAGGCAGGATCCTGATGAACGTACAGATGAACAGAAAAAAGAGATTGAAGAGGCTATCAAAAACCAGCTTGATGTATAACATTTCGGCGGTTTGGGTAAAGAGACATAAATGGCAAAAAGGACGTGACACTTAATGAAACTCAAAAACGCAGGTATCGGTTTCCTCGTCGGTGTAACCGGGGGGACACTGATTGCAATGCTCAACGCCCCGAAATCAGGGAGTGAGCTCCAGGCTTCACTGAAGTCCGGTTCGGGCAACATGAAATCTCAGATGGATCAGCTGAAAATCGAAGCGGATGAAGTCAAATCTTCTTTTCTGAAGACAAAGCATGAATCCCAGGAAGTATTCAAGACACTGGGTGATGAGATCAAGACAATGATCAGCAATTACCAGGCCGATATTTCACCGAATATTGAAGGCATACAAAAGAATGTCGAAAATCTCCAGAACCGCGGTGAAGAGGTCCAGGAATCAGTGGGGAAAATCCAGGATAACTTCAAATTCAAATTTAAATAGGCCTTTACACAGCAGCAGGGTACAAAGATTTGTGCCCTGCTGCTTTCTTGTGATATATTAGCCTCTGTAGTCTAAACTAAAGGAGACTTGAACAATGAAAAAGAAATTAGCTCCGATTGTCATTAGTTTCGGACTGATTGGCCTGGCCGGCTGCTCAGACGATAATGGAAGCGGAAACAGTGAAAATGGTGAAACGGAATTCGGCAGCGTACTCTCAACGAGTGATGCGGGGGATGTCACTACAGACGATATCCTGAACCAGATTGGCACAAGTACGGTTGCAAACCAGACATTCCAGCTCACCCTCGACAATATCCTGCAAGACAAATACAGTGAAGAAGTTGACACTGAGCAGATTGAGTCCCAGACAGATGAAGAGAGTGAACAGATGGGCGGAGAGGAACAATTCTCCATGGCACTTCAACAGCAGCAGCCCGGCATGACTGTTGACAAATATAAGGAACAGCGTATAACAAACGCCTACCATGATAAATTCTTCGAAGAAAAGTTTGAAGTGACGGATGAAATGGCGATGGAGAATACAAGGGAAGCTTCGCATATACTTATTGCAGTGAAGGATGAAGAATCTGAAGAATCCGCACCGCAGCAGCAGGCACCCCAAAGTGATCTGACTGATGAAGAGGCGAAGCAAAAAGCTGAAGACCTTAAAAAGCAGCTTGACGAAGGCGCTGATTTCGGGGAACTCGCCAAGGAAGAATCACATGATACCGGCAGTGCCGAAAATAACGGGGCCCTCGGCTACGTCCAGAAAGGACAGATGGTCGAAGGTTTCGATAAAGCATTGTTCGAACTGGAAAAAGGTGAAGTTTCTGATGTGGTCAAATCAGAATTCGGCTATCATATCATAAAGCGCCATGATGAGGAAAACATCGAAGACGAACTGCCGCAGATTAAAAAACAGATGGTGAGCAAGAAGATCCAGGAAAACCAGGATAAAGTGCTTGAATACTACAAAGAAGTGCTCGAAGAGTATAATGCAGACTTCGAAAACGAAGACATCAGGACGTTCATCGAAGACACTTATTTGAACCCTGAATCCCAGCAGTCACCTGAGCAGCCGACAACAGAACAGCCTACAGAGAACGAAGATGCTTCTGTAGAGGAATCCTCTGAAGAAGAAACTTCAGAGGAGGAAGCCACTGAAGAAAACGCAGAA
>Ga0079226_10004678_pt1 | contig 10453 bp, 8 predicted proteins | sample Poulit2014_FD_76345 | JGI IMG/M metagenome (GOLD analysis project Ga0079226, IMG submission 76345) | Agricultural soil microbial communities from Georgia to study Nitrogen management - Poultry litter 2014 | ecosystem: Environmental > Terrestrial > Soil > Agricultural land | place: USA: Georgia...
AAGAGAATAAACTTTTGGAAAATTGAAATATAATGTTGACATATAATTTATTATTTAATATAATAAATTATAAGGAACCGGTTTACTGTTACGCTTTACTGAAAACGCTTTCTAGAAAGGAGAATTATTTAAAAGCAAGCCTATTATAGAAAAAAGAAAACTTACTTTAAATGAAAAATTACATTAAATTGTTTATATTTAACCGAAAAGTAATTCATCGTAATTATATAATACAGTCAATAAAAAGGGAGAGTTATATATGACAGATATGAACTTTGATTTTTACGTAGGTACAAATGTTTTATTTGGTAAAGATGCATCTTATAAGGCTGGAGAGGAATTGGCTGCACGCGACTTAAAGAAGGTAATGATTGTAACGGATAAAGGAATTGTTAATGCTGGTTTATTAAGCCATATCAGAGAATCGATAACATTTGAAGGAATTGAGGTTGTTGTATTTGATGAAGTGCCACCAAATCCACCTTCAGCTACAGTTGTTAAAGGTGTAGAAGTTTTTAATGAAAACAATTGTGATTCTTTAGTTGCTGTTGGTGGTGGAAGCTCTATGGATGCATGTAAAGCAATTAGTATGATGCTAACTAATGATGGAGATATTAATGATTTTGATAGTTTTATAGGAACACGTACGTTTGAGAATCCTGGTTATCCTGTAATTACTATTCCTACTACTGCTGGTACTGGTAGTGAAACAACAATGGCAGCTGTTATCACAAATGAAAAAACACATTGGAAATCTAGTACAGTGAGTCCTTATATGTCTCCAGTCGTGGCACTTGTTGATCCAGCAATTACACTAGGGCTTCCACCACATATTACTGCTGCAACAGGTGTAGACGCATTAACCCATGCAATTGAAGCTTATACGGCAGTGGGCGCGTTGAATGGTAAATCTCCAGTTTCTGATGCGTTAGCACTTCAAGCTATTCAGTTAATTAGTGGAAGTTTACGTCAAGCTTATGCTCGTGGTGATAACTATGAAGCTAGAGAAAAAATGATGTCAGGTAGTATGATTGCAGGTATGGCGTTTTTAAATGTCGGTTTAGGAAGTACACATGCTCTAGCACATCCACTTGGAGGATATTATGATATTCCACATGGTGTAGCCAATGCGATTTTATTACCATATGTGATGAAATTTAATTTATCAGCTTGTCCGGAGCGATACGCAGATATTGCTAAAGCAATGGGAGAAAACATTGAAGGTTTAACAGTTATAGAAGCTGCTGAAAAAGCAGTCGATGCAGTAACTAAACTAGTAAAAGATACAGATATTCCATTACTCAATACGTATAATGTAAAAGATGAAGATTGGCAGCGCATGGCTGAAGATGCTTTTAAAGATAATAATAGTAATGATAATCCGCGTAAATGTAGGGTTGAAGACTTGCTTAATATTTATCTAGAAGCAAATAATGCAAGATAAGTAGATGAATGAATAAGAATGACGTAGGATATTTAACTATTGACTAGTCCTATGTCATTTTTTCAACAAAAAGAGCTTAGGTATTTCAAGTAGATTAGGTAAGAAGGAGATATTCATGAAAAATGTAGTTATTTTAGGTGGAACCGGTGGAATCGGAGAGGCAACTGCTGAAACTTATCTAAAGCAAGGTTACCGAGTTGTTGTATCAGGTACGAATCAAGATAAGTTAAATACTATTAAAGATAATTTCCAAGAGTATCATAAGAAAGGTTTATTGTTAACAAAACAATCAGATCTCACTGATTATAACAGCGTTTTATCTCTAAAAGACTTTGTTCGTGAAAAAATAAATACTTGTGATGTGTTAATTAATAGTGCTGGGGTATTTAAAGACGGTTTATTACATGAATCACCTGAAGATGATTTTGATATTCAATTTAATGTAAATGTCAAAGGTGTCTATTATTCATGTAAAGCATTTATACCCTTAATGCTTGAAAATAAAGGTGGAGCAATTGTTAATGTTGCTTCTGTTTCAGGGATAGGAGGGGATTATAACGCTTCTTTATATAGTGCAAGTAAAGCAGCAGTAATAAATATGACTTGCGGTATGGCGTTAGATTATGCTGAAAAAGGAATACGAATAAATACTGTCTCACCCTCAGCTACAGAGACAGCGATGTTTAAAGAAGGCTCAACGGAAGAAATAATCAATAATTTTACTAATACGATTCCAAGCAAGAAATTAGGAAAACCAAACGAAGTTGCTTCTGTTATTTTATTTTTAACTTCTGATGCGGCTAAGCATGTAACTGGACAAAATATACCTGTTGATGGTGGTTTGTCAGCATGGAGTGGACAACCAAGACAAGATAAAGAAGTATAATTTATGTAAAGCATTAATATTTAGTTCTTTTGGAATAATTAAAAAGGAGAGATTTGGATGAAAAAATATTTATTATCAGTTTTGTCTCTTGTAATGGTTATTATGTTGGCAGCTTGTATGGATAAAGATGATGCTGCTGGCGCTGATAGTTCCAGTGAAAATTTAACAATTGGTATATCTACACCATCAGCGGATCATGGTTGGATGGGTGCATTTATTGATAATGCTGAGAAGAAAGGAAAGGAAATAAAAGAAAAAGAAGGCATTGATTATATATTAACAAGTGCTGGAGATCCAAATAAACAAGCAAATGATATTGAAGATTTAATTTCACAAGATGTGGATGTAATAGTTATTGAACCAATTGAATCTGCAGCATTAACTCCAACAGGGGATCGTGTGAAAGATGCTGGTATCCCTTTAATTACTGTTGATCGTGAATTAGAAAGTGATGCAGCAGATGTTGTGGTAAAAGGGGATAATGAGGGGATTGGGGAGAATGCTGGAAAGTATTTTTTAGAACAATTTGAAGGGAAAGGTGAAAAAGCAAAAGTTGTAGAAATTAGTGGAAATCCATCATCTGTAACAAAGCAACGTGGCGGTGGGTTTCATGAAGCGATTGACAATTCAGACGATATTGAAATCATTACTTCCCAAAATGGTGATTTTACGAAAGAAAAGGCTCTAGATGTAATGCAAAATGTTTTACAATCACACGATGAAATTGATGCTGTTTTTACTCAAGATGATGGTATGGCTGAAGGAGTAATGCAAGCTATTAAAGAAGCAGATCGTGATGATATTCAGTTCATAACAGGAGCTGGAGGAAATAAAGCTGTATTTAAGGATATTAAAGAGGGTGGCCTAATGAAAGCATCTTTTTTATATTCTCCAACAATGATTGAAGATGCATTAGACATTGCTGTCCAGATTGCAAAAGGCGAGGAACCGGAAGAAGAATTAATTATTATGGAAGCTACTGAAATAAATGAAGATAATGTAGATGAATATTATGATCCGGAATCTAAATATTAAAACACTTAAATTCCGATCAGCAACTCTAAAATAATTTTATTTTAGAGACCGGAGTTGTTCTTATATAAGAACCCCAGTGTATATTTGCGTGAGGAGGGTTATTTATGACAGAGAAAAATTGGTTAACAATGCAAGGAATCAAGAAGTCATTTAGTGGTGTAACAGTTTTAAAAGATGTTTCACTCGAAGTGAATGAAGGAGAAATTCATGCACTACTTGGGGAAAACGGTGCTGGGAAATCTACGTTAATGAATATATTAGGTGGTGTATTACGTCTTAATTCAGGCATTATTAAAATTAATGGAAAAGAAGTAAATATGGAAAGTCCAAGAGTCTCGCAAGAACATGGTGTTAGTTTTATTCATCAAGAATTAAATGTGATATCTGACTTAAGAGTGTATGAATCTATTTTTTTAGGTTCAGAAATACGAAATAAAATTGGTTTATTGAACGTAGAAGCAATGTGTAAAAAAACAAATGAAATTATGACTAGTCTTGGGGTTGGAATAAATCCTAAAGAATATGTTCGCAATCTAGATACGTCTTACAAACAATTAGTTGAAATTTCAAAGATGTTACTTCATGAGTCTAAATTAATCATTATGGATGAGCCAACAACAGCACTAGCTGATCATGAAGTAGAGAGATTGTTTACATTAATGAAAAGATTAAAGAAATCGGGTGTATCAATTATATACATTTCTCACAAACTCAAAGAAATACAAGAAGTATGTGATCGATATACAGTATTACGTGATGGAAATGTTGTCGGAAAAGGAAATATTAAAGATGAAAATTTGGATACTATTACTCAATTAATGGTAGGGAAGGCTATTTCAAATGATCGTATTGTAGAACAGTATATATCTAATAATACTCGTTTAGAAGTGAAAAACTTAAATAGTGAAGGATTTTTTCGAGATATTAATTTCACGGTAGGAAAAGGAGAAATTGTTGGCTTTACTGGTTTAGCTGGTGATGGGAGAACTGAATTATTTGAAACCATTTTTGGGTATCGAAAAAGGTATACTGGAAATATTGAAATTAATGGAAAAGCATTAAAGATAAAACATCCGAGACATGCAATAAAATCTGGAATCGGTTTTATCCCAAAGGACAGAAAAGAAAACGCCATCCTTAAAGATTTGAGTTGCGTTCATAATATGAGTATATCTTCTTTAGGACATGTGGAAAAGGTAGGATTTATTGATGGGAAAAGTGAGTTTAATAAGTTCATAGAGTATAAAAACAAATTAAATATAAAAGTTTACAATCCAAAAGTAACGATAGATAAATTAAGTGGTGGAAATCAACAAAAAGTAGTTATCGCTAAATGGTTAGAAGTAGATACGGATATTGTAGTATTTGATAATCCTACTCAAGGAATAGATGTAGGTGCTAAGGAAGAAATCTATCATCATATAATTGATTTAGCGAACAAAGGAAAGTCAATTATCATTTTATCTTCAGAAGCTCCAGAGGTTTTAAAAATTTGTCATGAAATAAACGTAATGTATAAAGGAGAAATATATGCTCGATTTAAAGGTAATGAAACTTCAGAAGATGAAATTATGAATTACGCAACTGGGTCTAAAGACAAAAGAGATGACATAAAAAATGAGGAGGTTGTCAAAATTGGATAATACAGCACGCAGAGAAGAAGTAAATGAACAGAATAATCACTCTAGATTAAAAAGTTACTTTTCCTGGATTTGGTCAGAGTATAGTGTAATTATAGCATTCGTGATTATTTTTGTTGCAGCTAGTTTGATGACTTCTAAATTTCTTGTTTTAAATAATCAATTAAACATTTTAATGCAAGTTTCAATTATTGGAATTGTTTCATTAGGCATGACGATTGTCATGCTTTCAGGTGGAATTGACTTATCTGTTGGTTCTGTTGTTGCATTAGTAGGAGTCATAACTGTAATATCACTTAATGCAACTGGCAGTATTTTTGTAGCAATATTAACAGCGTTAATCATTGGAACATTTGCTGGGTTTTTAAATGGTTTAATGGTGGCGAAAGGAAAAATAGCCTCTTTTATAGCCACCTTAGGGATGATGGCTGCTGCTAGGTCGTTAGCTTTGTATATTGCTGATGGAAGTAGTATTACAGGTGAAGTACAGGCTTTTTCAGTGATAGCAAATAGTAGTATCTGGATTATCAATTTTCCGATTATTATATTCATTATTATGACTGTACTTGTGTATATTTTAATGCACAAATCCCGTTTTGGACGTTATGTTTATGCATTAGGTAGTAATGAAAAAGCAACATTACTATCTGGAATTCGAATTGACCGTATAAAAATAGGTGTTTATAGCTTAGCGGGTTTACTAGTAGGTGTTGCAGCAATTATTGAAACGTCTCGGCTTAACTCTATTTCTTCATCCAGTACTGGAATGCAGTATGAATTAGATGCTATCGCTGCAGTGATTATAGGTGGTACTAGAATGACTGGTGGGCGTGGGAAAATAATAGGGACATTTTTTGGTGTGTTAATTTTAGGGGTTTTGAATAATATGATGAATTTAATGAATGTGTCACCACATCTTCAAGGATTTGTAAAAGGTTTAATTATTATTATTGCAGTTGTATTTCAAAAGAAAGAATAATAGTAAGTTTGTATAAAGATAGACTTAATATAAATCTTGTTAGTTACAAAGAGAGGTGATTATAATGAAAGCAGCTGTTTGGTATGGTAAAAAGGATGTTCGTGTGGAAGAAAGAACATTAAAAAATTTAAAAGAAAATGAATTAAAAGTAAAAGTGGCATGGACGGGTATTTGTGGAAGTGATTTGCACGAATATATAGATGGACCGATTTTTATCCCTGTAGATAAACCAGATCCACGTACTAAAGATAAAGCACCCATTACATTAGGTCATGAGTTTTCGGGTATTGTTGAAGAAGTAGGAGCAAATGTTTCTGAGCTTCGAAAAGGAGATCGTGTAGCAGTTTATCCGATGATAACGAATGGAAAGAAGCCAGCAAATGAAGATTTATATGATGGTTTTAGTACAATAGGATTAACTACAGATGGTGGGTTTGCAGACTATGCAATCGTAACTGAAGACAAATTATATAAATTACCAGATTCCATGTCATTAGAAAAAGGTGCTTTAATAGAACCTACTGCTGTAGCAGTTCAAGCTTTAAAAGAAACGAATTTAACTATAGGTGATTCTGTAGCAGTATTTGGAGCTGGTCCAATTGGTTTATTAACGATTATGGCAGCTAAAGCAGCGGGAGCTACAAATATAATTTCATTAGATTTGTCAGCGTCTAGACTGGAGATGGCAAAAAAAGTAGGAGCAACTTATGCAATCAATACAGCTGAACAAGATGCAATAAAAGCTATTAAAGAAATCTGTCCAGATGGAGTTGATATTGCATTTGAAGTTGCTGGTGTTGAGATTACATATAAACAAGCAATTAAAGCAACAAAAATTAGAGGTATGGTTATGATTATTGCAATCTTTTCACAATCAATTAATTGGGAACCAATGGATTTGACAACAAGTGCAATCAGAGTTGGCGCAACATTATGTTATGAAAAAGAAACTTTTCAACAAACGATCCAACTAATCAATGAAGGACAAATTAAAGCTGAAACCATCGTAACAGATCGAATACAATTAAATGACATCGTTTCAAAAGGATTTGAAGTATTAAATAATGATAAAAACCAATCAAAGATATTAGTTGAATTAAGTGGTAAATAGAACTTGTTTGTAAGTAATTAATTGCTAAACTTGATATGCCAAATAAGAACCTATCTTAATGGTAGGTTTTTATCAATACATGAGTTAAAATAGAAATCTTTTTGAATCAATAGTTATATGTATTTTTAGATGTTAGAAAACCTAATTTAATGTATATTTTATGTTTAATATTAAATTCTTTATTAAAACCTATTTTATAATTAATTTAAAAACTTATTGTAAATATAATTAATCTAAAAATGAAGTATTATACGAGGAGGTTTTATATTGAAAGTATTAATAGCTATTGATTCATTCAAAGGGAGTTTATCTTCAATAGAATCAAGTGATGTTATTTTTTCTGCTATAAAAAGTGTTTACCCAGACGCTGAAATTATATCTTTTCCATTAGCAGATGGAGGAGAAGGTACGGTAGAATCTATTGTTCATGCAGTAGGGGGAAATATAGTATCATTAAATATAACAGGTCCGTTAACTGAGAAAATAGAAGGTAATTATGGAATTTTACAAGATGGTAAAACTGCAATTATTGAAATTGCGGAAGCTTGTGGATTACCACTTCTCTCAAATGATCAACTTAATCCACTAAAAGCCACGTCATATGGTGTAGGTGAGATTATACTAGACGCGATTAAAAAAGGATGTAAAGAGTTTATTATTGGTCTAGGTGGAAGTGCAACAAACGATGCAGGTATAGGAATGCTTCAAGCATTAGGTTTTCAATTTTTAGATAATAATAATCAGGAAGTTGATTTTGGTGGAAGTGCACTACACGATATAAAAAAAATTAATTTAAATAAAGTAAATAAAGCATTACAAGATTGTACATTTAAAATAGCTTGTGATGTTAATAATCAATTAACAGGTAAAAATGGTGCGACATATGTCTTCGGACCACAAAAAGGTGCAACACCTGAAATAGTTGATTATCTTGATAAAGGAATGATTCAATTTACAAAACTAGTGGAAGAACAATTAGGTTTTAATATTGATAATATTTCCGGTGGTGGAGCCGCTGGCGGATTAGGTTCAGCGTTTTCAGGATTTTTAAATGGAACATTACAGTCTGGAATAGATCTAATATTACAAACGATTAATTTAGAAAAACATATTCAAGGATCTGATTATGTTATTACTGGAGAGGGAAAGCTAGATAAGCAAACGACAATGGGAAAAGTTCCTGTTGGAGTAGCTAGGCTAGCTGCTGAAAAAAAAATACCTGTAATTGCTTTGGCAGGCTATATTACAGATGAGATAAAGGTTTTAAATGACCATCATATTACATCTTGTATCTCGATAATGAATAAGCCGATGTCAGTAAATGAAGCAATGAAACCAGATAACACAAAAAAGAATCTAGCAATAACTACTAATCAACTCTTTCGCTTAATTAAAAAAATCACTTAAAATAATATGTAATAACAAGAGTGTTACTATATTCACTTGTTGACAATGTAATTTAAGTAAGTTAATATTGCTATATAGTAAACCGGTATCTCATGTTGTGATTAATATGAAATGTAAGCGTTATTCGAATGGTTTTAAAAGGGGGAATTGCAACTTCAAATGTATAATTATTGATTTGATAATCTAGTGTTTTTTAATTGCGATTTTAATATATATTATTTTTTAAAAAGGAGATTTAAATATGACTACTAGCGTAAAAGTATTAGACTATACAAAAAACGGTAAAGATTCAATTGATGTACTAAACCCTGCAACAAATGAGATAATTGGAAAGGTGGCTATGGCTACAAAAGAAGATGCAAAAAAGGCTTTAAAATCCGCTAAGTCTGTTCAAAAATCATGGGTTGCTACACCGATTTGGAAAAGAGGAGAAATTTTAAATCATTTTGCTGATTTAGTTGATGAAAACAGATATGAACTAGCTGAACTATTAGCTAAAGAATCTGGGAAGCCAATCGCTCAGGCTGAAGGTGAAGTTACAGGAGTTTCTAGGATTTTTCGTGGCTTTGTAGAGAAAGCTAAACATGTATATGGTAAAAATATTCCTTTAGATCACCAGGAAGGTCTTGAAAATGATGTTTATATTACAAGAAGAGAACCATTGGGAGTAATCGTAGGTATTATACCTTTTAATTATCCATCTGATATATTTTCCCATAAAGTAGCTCCAGCTTTAATAACAGGAAATTCAATTATTGTTAAGCCTCCCCGTGACACTCCTTTAATTATCTTAAGATTAGAAGAGTTGTTTTACGAAGCAGGTCTTCCAGAAAATGTCTTGCAAGTTGTTAATGGTTCTGGAAGTACAGTAGGTCAACAATTAGTCTCAAGTCCATTAATTAACGGAGTAAGTGTTACAGGTGGAACAGATACAGGAATTGACGTAGCAAGCTCAGCAATAAAACAATTAAGTCGTGTCGCATTAGAATTAGGTGGTAATGATCCTTTTATCGTATTTGAAGATGCAGATGTTGAAGAAGCTGTTGAACAAGCAATTGCAGGAAGAATTGGTATGAATGGACAAACTTGTATTGCTAATAAACGACTCATTGTTCATCAATCCAAAGTAGAAGAATTCACAAAATTATTAGTGGATAAAGTAAAAGATCTTAAATGTGGAGACCCATTAGATCGTTCTGTAGATATTGGACCATTAATTAATAAAGGTGCTCTAGAATCAGTCCATAAACAAGTAGAGCATACTATTAGACAAGGAGCAAAATTAGTAGTTGGTGGGGAGATTTACAATGAAGCATGGTATCCAGCTACAATATTAACAGATGTAAAACCTGAATTTGATATCGCTCAAGATATGGAAGTATTTGGACCAGTATTTCCAATTATTACATTTGATACAGATGAAGAAGCGGTATCAATTGCTAATAATTCATGTTATGGATTAAATGGTGCATTATTTACAAAAGATGTGAATCGAGCTCTAAATATAGGATATCAAATTGAATCGGGAATTGTATCAGTAAATGGAGCAGGGGCATATCGTCCAGACGTTTCATATTTTGGTGGATTTAAAATGAGTGGTTATACAGGAAATGAAGGATTAATTGGTGCGTTAGAAGGTATGACCCAAGTTAAAAGTGTCGCTTTAAGAAATAGTTTAAATATTTACAATTCGTAGTTTATTAATTGGAATAGTTCATTTTCTAATAACAATTAAATGATTTACCCTAATAATTACGATTGAAGGGTGTGATAAATTTTAATATCACACTCTTTAAAAATAATAATTTGTAGGGCATGAGGAATTATTGGTCTTATCCTATGTACATCCAAAAATTGTATTGTATTTACTGATACTGTTGATAGAAAATTAAAATCGATTTATAATTTTAATGGATTTCACTTTTATTAGGAAGTTGTTATATGTATATTA
>Ga0079226_10004679_pt1 | contig 10452 bp, 10 predicted proteins | sample Poulit2014_FD_76345 | JGI IMG/M metagenome (GOLD analysis project Ga0079226, IMG submission 76345) | Agricultural soil microbial communities from Georgia to study Nitrogen management - Poultry litter 2014 | ecosystem: Environmental > Terrestrial > Soil > Agricultural land | place: USA: Georgia...
ATCAATTTGACAATGTTGTTCTAATTTTTCTGTTAATAAACGATAAAATTCCTTTTTCATCTTATCTGTTCTTTGTGTACTTATAATAGTGAACAGTATGACATCTTCTGTTCTTTCAAATCCTAGACCAGTATCTTCCATAATCATTTCATATGGCTCATGTTGTGTAACAACTTGATAACGATCACCTTCTGGTACTTGAAACGCTTCCAAAACCACTTGGTGTGCTACGTCCAAAATTTGCTTAATTTCTTCTGGATCTCTACCTTTTATTAAATCAACTTTTATAAGAGGCATCTCTACACTCCTTCACTTTGATTTGTGATAACAAGTTCAACACCGCATTCATTTCATCAACATTTCTATTTAGCTACTAATATTACATGGTTTAGGACTAGGTACTTACGAATGTTCGTAACCTTAGCCTGTTATCAATAAACAAGTAGTAAGGCCTTCTCATTCATAAATTTCATCGAACGATAACACCTTTTTAAGATTAATGATATCATTTCATTTGATGTGAACCTTGTTTTTCTTTTCCTGAATAGAGTATACCATAAGTTATCCAAAATGTTAACAAAATATAATCAATAGTTTATTATTTATTAACCTTTATCGTAGTTATTGATTTTGATCACACTTTATTTTTGATTAACAATATGAGCATTTCATTATATTTTAATAAAAATGTTCTAATCATAATACATTTATAAAAATTAACAGCAGAAGATTATCTCCTATAATAATTATATTAAAACAATACTATTGTGACGCAATTTAGGAAAGCACTTTCTTAAAAGTGTATATTATTTATTTAAAACCGATTGACAAATTGTTAATATGCAATTATATTTGAAACATAAAAGGAAAGTACTTTCCTAATTTGAGGAGGATTTAATTGAATAAACTTAATATTGGACTTATTGGAGCAGGAAGAATGGGAGCATTTCACGGAGAAACAATAGCACATCGAATACCCGAAGCTAATTTGTATGCGGTTTCGGATCCGTTTCGAGAAGCCTCTTCTTCATTATTAGAAAAATTAAATGTGGAAGCTAAAATTTACACTGATACAGATGACTTATTTAAAGACCCTAATGTAGATGCGGTAGTAAATGTTTCACCCGCAAGAACTCATGCTTCAAATGTTATGAAAGCAATTGAACATAATAAAGCAATTTTCTGTGAAAAGCCAATGGCTGTGACATTGGAAGAAATAAAGTCTATTGAAAAATTATCAAAAGAAAAAAATATACCTGTACAAATTGGATTCAATCGTCGTTTTGAAAAGGGTTTCAAACAGGCTCACGAAGAAATTTCTGCTGGAATGATTGGAAATCCACAGCTCCTAAAATCGAATACAAGAGATCCGCAACTTAATAATGCAGAAAAAATACCAGAGTGGACTATATTTATCGAAACATTAATTCATGACTTTGATACGTTAATGTATCTGAATCCTGAAGCAAAACCTATTGAAGTATATGCAAAAGCAGATGCACTCATCAGACCAGATTTAAAAGATAAAGGATTGTTGGATACAGCTGTTGTAACCGTTACATTTGATAACGGATGTATTGCAGTTGCAGATGCAAACTTTCAAGCTGTTTATGGTTATGATGTGCGTGCAGAAGTATTTGGTTCAAAAGGAATGGTTACATTAGGAGATTTAAACGCAACGAGCATGAAAAAGTTCGATCAGTATGGATCTAATACTCAAACTATTAGATATGATCAAGATTTATTATTTGATGCGTATGTGGAAGAATTAAAGAGCTTTGTTCATTCTGTACAAACAAAGCAACAACCTAAAGTATCAATAGATGATGCAAAGTGGGCATTAACACTTGCTTTAGCAAGTATAGAATCAGTAAAAACAGAAAAACCCGTAAAAATAGATGATTTATTAAAATAATAGTTTAAGGAGATATTCAAATGAAAAGAGAATATGGTTTATGCTTATGGACATTTGGCGATATAGATTTAGAAGAAAAATTAGAGTTTGCAAAGGAAATTGGAGTAGATGGTGTAGAAGTACAAGGTGATCTAACCATCAATCCAAATGAATTAAAAGAATTACTCAAAAAATACAATTTAAAAGCATTATCTGTTACTCCAGATAATGTTGATATTTCTAGTACAAATGAAAACGTTCGCAAGGCTGCAGTTCAATATTTCTTAGATTTATTAGAATGGGCGAAACAATTAGATGCAAACAGAATTTGTCTACATGGTGATGTAGGCAAAATAGTTGGAGTAAATTCTGATAATGATTGGTCATTCCTTGTACAAAGCACAAAAGAAGTCATGCAAAAAGCAGAAGAATTGGATATACCAGTAGTATACGAAGTGCTTAATCGATACGAAAACCATCAAGTGATTACTGCTAAGGAAGCCAAAGAATTACTAGATGATATTAAAAGTGATCACCTTTCCATTTTACTAGACGCTTATCATATGAACATCGAAGAAAGCTCTCCAACACACGCATTGAAAGTTGCTGGAAAAGACTTAGGTATCTATCATATTGCGGACTCGAATAGAAAAGCAATTGGTTATGGACATGCCGATTTAAAGAAACAAGTAGATACATTAAACGACATTGAATACGAAGGTCCGATTATTATGGAAATGGTTGCTGAAGGACCAAACCCTTTCACACCAATTAAAGGCGGAAATTACCTAGAGACTATTAATGATTACTATCGAGTATCTTTACAAAAGTTAAAAGAATGGGAGTCAACTAGTATTTAAACATTCCTATATGTAAAACAGACTGTGAAAATAGTGAATTTTCAATGAATATATATGGATGATCTTACATTAGGAGGAAATGTCTAAATGAAACAAAATACAGGATACATCATTATGTTAACCTCCATTGCGGCTTTAGGAGGATTATTATTTGGATACGATACAGCAGTTATTTCAGGAGCAGAGCAATCTTTACAAATATACCTTATTGACAGTCTGGGTCTTGGTACATTTGCTCATGGGTTAACGGTGTCAAGCGCATTAATCGGTTGTATAATTGGTGGATTAATTAGTGGATTTCTTTCCAATAGTATTGGTCGTAGAAATTCCCTTCTATTAGCAGCAGTATTTTTCTTTATATCTGCAGTACTATCGGCTTATCCAGAATTTATATTTTTCACTAAAGATGAGCAAACATTCGGTTTATTCCTAGCGTTTAACTTTTACCGCATTATTGGAGGTATAGGTGTTGGATTAGCATCAGGATTAGGACCATTATATATTAGTGAAACGTCACCTGCGAACATGCGTGGGAAACTAGGAACGTTATACAACCTAGCAATTATCTTTGGAATGTCCTTAGTTTATTTTGTTAACTGGAGAATAGCGTCCGGACAAGAGGTAAGTTGGATTAACGATCTTGGATGGAGATACATGTTCGCCTCTGAAGCTATACCGGCCATTCTGTTTTTCGGATTATTATTCCTTCTTCCAGAAACACCGAGATTATTAATAATGAAAAATAAAGATGAAGAGGCATTGAGAATATTAGAAAAAGTAAATGGTTCAAGAGAAAAAGCAAATGCAGTTTATCAAGATGTTAAGGCTACTTTAAAAGAGAAAAAATCAAGCAATCTATTTGCTTATGGAAAGTTAGTTATTATTGTAGGTATTTTACTAGCTGCATTTCAGCAATTTGTAGGTATTAACGTCATTTTATACTATGCTCCTAGAATTTTTACTGATATGGGATTCGATATGAGTGGATCTATGTTCCAAACCGTCATTATAGGTATAGTGAATTTTATATTTGTTTTCATTGCTTTATTACTAGTAGATAAAGTCGGACGCAGAAAACTAATGTTAATAGGTTCAGTAGGAATGGCGGTAGGAATGTTCGGAGTTGCTATCATGTCTACTGCTGAACAAATGGGGGTTGGAGGATTAGTCTTTATCCTCATCTTTGTTGCCTTTTATAACTTGTCGTTCGGACCTCTAATGTGGGTACTTGCTTCTGAGTTATTCCCTACTAGAGTTCGAGCACAGGTGATGGCAATTACAGTTTCTGCTAATTGGTTTAGTAATCTATTAATCTCTGCTACATTCCCGTCTATGTTAGAGTTTAGTTCACCAATGACATATAGTTTTTACGGAGTATTTTGTTTACTTGCCATTCTATTCGTTTGGAAGCTAATACCTGAAACGAAAGGCAAAACATTAGAAGAAATAGAAACATACTGGGAAAGTAAAAATAACCATAATAAGGATACTGTGAAAGGAGCGTAATGGTAGATGGCTTAATACAAGAATGTAACAATACTTGTATTAAGCCCTTTCTATATTTTGAGGTGAAATATGGAATAGTCACTATTATTATTGTAGAATTGATGGTAAGTAAGCATAGAATGAAAGTAGGCGAATGTTCGTGCAAACCAAACGACCAACTATTTATGATGTAGCAAAAGCTGCAGGCGTATCCATCTCTACAGTATCGAAAGTAATGAATGGTACAGGCAGTATAGGAAAACAAACAATAATAAAAGTGAAAGACACGATGCAAGCTTTAGATTATCATCCTATAGCTACATCAGCAGTAAAAAAAGGAATACAGACAATTGGTCTGCTCCTTCCATCTATTGCAGACCCCTTTTCTGCAGAAATTGCAAGAAAAATAGAAGACTATGGCAGAAAAAAAGGGTTTAATCTCATCATCTGTAATACAGATAATGATTTGAAAAAAGAAAAGGAATATATTGATATGCTAAAGAGAAAGTATGTGGATGGCATTATAATTGCCACAGGTTTGAAAAGTAGTGAGGCGCAAAAGGAATTAATTAATCAACAAATACCAATCATATTACTTTCTAGAGAAATACCCTCTTTGGCAATGAATTCTGTTCTAGTTAATGACTTTTTAGGTGCTTATGAGGCTACATCTTATTTGATTAAGCTGGGACACCGTAAAATAGCTATGATCACAGAGGATGTCTATTTTTCCAATATACAATCAAGACTGGATGGCTATAAACAGGCTTTAGAAGAAGCTGGAATTCCATACGAAGAGAACATAGTGTCCACTGGTAATCAAAGTTTTAATGATGCTGCAAATGCTGCAAGTTATTTATTAAAGGAAGAGAGGAGTTTAACCGCCATTTTCGCTTCAACGGAACCACTTGCCATCGGAGCGATGCAAGGCGTTAGACGACATAATCTTCAAATACCAAAAGATATATCTATCGTAGGATTCGATAATTCTATTCTTGCGCAAATGAGTTATCCCCCACTAACAACAGTTGCACAACCTATAGATGAGATGGCTCGGAAAGTAATTGAGTTATTTTTAAACAGTCTTGAAGAAAAGAATGGAGTTACACAAAGAATTGTACTTGCACCGAAACTCACTATTCGTTCCTCTGCAAAAGAAATGGAATCATGAAATTAGCAATCAATAGGAACAGTAAACTGAAATGAAGTAGTCACAATACACAATCAGTTTAGTATATAATCCTTCATCTTTCATTTAAAAACTATAAAGGATCATTCTCACAATCTACAAAATTAAAAACAGAAAAAGCAAACACCTTTAACAAGGATGTTTGCCTATTCTGATAAATTATTTAGCTAATACAACTGGAGAGAAAACGACATAAGATGCAACAACAATTACTAAAATCAACACTCCTACCCATCTAACATGTTTCCAAGGGGTTATATCTACTTTATTTGTGTACTTATCAAACTGAAAATCTTCTTGAGACGGTTTCGTTTGACTATAGAAGTATAGAATAGCTAAATCGAGTAAGAAGAGAACACTCCATACATATAGATAATGAATCTCTGGAATAACTACTTTAGATAGTGCGTAAACAACGATGTGAAAGACTAATGCTATCTTCGCTCCAGTAGCTGATGTTTTTTTCGAATAAAAACCTACTAAAATAATGGCTAATAATGGCATACTATATAAACCATTAAACTCTTGAATCACTGCATATAATCCTTGTGGGAATAAAGAGATAAATGGCGCAATTAGGATCACAACGATACCAAGCACAATCGTTAAAACTCTTCCCGCCTTAGCGATTTGACGATTTGTCGCCTGTTTATTAATAACTGGTTTATAAAAGTCTAAGCTGAACAGTGTAACAGTAGCACTTAATGCCCCTACGAAAGAACTCATGATTGCTCCGAATACTACTGCTCCAAATAGACCAGATGCCCAACTAGGCAACACTTCTGCTACCAAGGCAGGGTAAGCTAGATCCATTTGCATCCCTTCACCAAACATATTGTATGCGATAACACCTGGAATCACTAAGAAAAACATGCCCGATATTTTAAAGAAACCTACAAACATAGCACCTTTTTGAGCTTCCTTTAAGTTCTTTGCAGCGAGTGCTTTTTGTACAATCATTTGGTTTGTACACCAGAAATATAAGTTATTAAAAAGCATTCCTAAAAATAATGTTGGCCAAGGAACAATAGGTGAATCCAACGCTCCCCAAGCATTTAATTTTTCCGGCGAACTATTGATAAAATTATCTATTCCGCTAAAAAGGCTATTTTCTCCCAATGCTATCAGACCTAATATTGTTATAGCCATACCTCCGATAAGGAGTCCAATACCATATAGTGAATCACTATGGGCGATCATAGAAAGTCCACCAAAAAACAAGTATAGAACCCCTACTAAGCCAATCACAGTGGAAATAATAATAACAGCCGTTATTTTACTTATCCCTAAATATTGCTCGATACCAAATAAATCATTGAATATTAAAGCTCCTGAATATAGCACAACCGGCATAAAACTTACTACATAAGTAAAGATAAATAAAATCGATACAACTCGCTTCGTAAATGTATCATAACGTATTTCAATAAAATCAGAAATGGTGTTTACTCCATATTTAAAATATTTAGGCAGGAAAACCCACGCAAGCATAACAATAGCAACTGAAGCAGTAACCTCCCATGCCATTACTTCCATTCCTGCTACATACGCTTGACCATTCTGACCTACTAATTGTTCCGTTGAAAGATTCGTCATAATAATGGTCATACCTACAGTTGTACCGACAAGTGTTCGACCACCTAAAAAGTAACCCTCTGAATCTTTCTTATCGATATTTCTTGTACGGTAATAAGCGTAAAGGTAGATTAGCAATAACACAACAACAAAGCTGATAATACTAAATAAATTCAATATGTTCCCCTCCCTAGATACTTACAATTAATTATTCATATTCAATTTCAATCAATTTATTTTCATCAAATGATTTTTGACACGCTAACGCTACCTCTGTTCCTCTCAACCCATCGAGAGCTGATACTTCTGGTTGCTCACTTTCACGAATACAACGAACAAAATCGTTCAATTCATTTACATAAGCTTCAGAAAATCGTTCTGGAAAGTGCTGAGAAGAAGGACGTACTGTACCATTCTCATTAAAAACGGCAACTTTATTCTTTTCAGGCGATGCAGCTATTCGAAGCATGCCTTTTGTTCCTATAATTTCCGTTTCAACATGATAACCATGCGCGGCAGTACGGCCTGCAACTAACAAAGCAGTTACACCATTATTTAATTTCATTGTCACTGTTCCTAATTCTAATTCATTAAGCGAAGTTAGTTCAGGTGCCGCCTTATTAATTCCTGTAGCCCAAACTGTCGAAACTTCCGACTTCGTTAACCACCTAATGACATCAATATCATGAACACTCATATCAAGAAAAAGCCCGCCGCTAGGACTCTTTTTAGCAAAATCAACAAAACTATCTAGGCCTTCAATTGGATCAATACTATAAGAACGAATTAAAGAGATTTCTCCAATTTGACCACTATCTATCATTTCTTTTGCATATAAATAGTCCTCATCATACCTTCTCATAAACCCTAAATGGAAAACCTTGTCACTTTTATCAATATGAGTAATCGTTTTCTTAATATCATTTACTTCTAAGCCTATAGGTTTTTCACAAAAGACATGAAGATCTTTCTCTAATGCTAAAAGAATATGTTCCGTATGATAACCTGATGGTGTCACAATACAAACTGCATCAAGCTCCGTGTTTTCTAACATCTCCTCATAATTTGAGTAAGCATTTGGAACATTATACTTCTTCTTCACTTGTTCATTTACTTGTTCATCTAAATTAGAAACCGCTGTCAATTCGACACCTTTCATTTTGTAAATATTATCTACATGAACCAGTCCGAGTCTACCCAAACCTGCAACACCTATTTTAAGCGTTTTCAATTAATACCCTCCTCAATAAAAGTACTACTTATCTTTTAAACTAAATTATTAATTCTTATTAATTTTAGTACAAACCCAAATAATTAGTCAAGTGTTTATAATGTTTAAGTTAAATGTTTGTTATATTTTGTTAACATTTTGGAATTTATATTTATTATTAAGGTTAATTATTGTAAAAAAACCTTTTAATTGGTAATCCCAACTAAAAGGTTTTTTTAAAAATAATGATACAAGCTTTATTCTATTTTTATATTTAATTATCTATTTTTAAATGAAGTTCCGCTAATTCTTGTGTCATTCGATAAATCATTTGTGCATTTGCAACATGATCCATTGCATGAATAACGTAAATATTAATTTCTGTTTGTTGTTCAAGACTATTTAAACGAAGCAACTCAGTTTGTTTTTTATGAGCAGCAATTAAATGCTGTTTAGATTTTGATACTAACTCTTCATAGGTTTGGGCATCTTGTTTTTTTGCAAAACTTAACGCTTCACAGGCTAGTGTCTTAGCCTGTGATGCCTCAGTAATTAAAGGCATAAAAGCTTCCATGTCCATCCCCATTTTCAAGCCTCTCTTATCTGTTCAAATATGCTATAAACGTTCATAGTATTATAATCTTCCACTGAAATTTCGACTGTTTTTCCAGTTGTTGATTCCTCATATTTACTCGCTGAATGGTGAACTTGTGGTCCTAATAGAACAACATCTACTTCATGTTTTTCAATATAGTCCAACCCTTCTTCAAGACTCTTGGATTGAATATCGATATCTAATCCGTTTTCTATTGCAAGTTCATTTAATTTTTTTACTAATAAACTCGTTGTTATACCTGCTTCACATACTACAATAACTTTTTCCATCAAATACACTCCTTTTTATTTTTATTAGCATTAGTCAATATATTGTACTATACATTTGAATTTGTATAGTACGTTACCTTACTATAATAATGTTGATATTATGGTAAACAGTTTGATAATAAATTGCAATAATCATGCTTATAAAAATATTCATTTCGGATATAGAACTTTATATTTATTTTGTTCACTATGTTTTATATATTCTTCTGTAGGCTCCTGATTGGTTATCAAATAATCTATGTCGTTAAAATCACAATAAGTAGTCAATGCGTACTTATTAAATTTTGTCTGATCTACAAGTATAAAAACTTGTTCACTTTTCTGAATCACATTGGCTTTTACTTGTGTCTCTAGTGGCGATGAATTTGTTATCCCTTTGTTTATCGAAAGCCCTGTCGAAGCTAAGAAGGCTTTATTGAAATTATACTTTTGGATAGTTTCTGCACTCTCTGTCCCTACATAAGAACGAATTGATCGGTCAAAGACTCCTCCAGTTGAATAAATACTTAAGTTTGGATAATAGCTTGCATCCAATGTAAAATCCAAATTATTCGTTACAATGGTTATATTTTTATGCTTAATAAAATCAAGCATTTCTACAGTAGTTGTTCCAGAGTCAATAAATATTATATCTCCATCCTCTACAAATTCCGCTGCTACTTGAGCAAGCTGCTGTTTTTCATAAAGTTGCTTTACTTTTCGGTCTTGATAAGGAATCGTTAGAGGCTTAGAAATAGAGACTCCTCCATATACTTTTGTTAATTTTTCTTCATCAACTAATTCCTGAACATCTCGTCGAATCGTATTTTTCGATACATCAAAAAGATCGACAAGTTCATCTAGTGAAACCGAGTTATTTTCTTTCACATGTTCATGTATCGCATTAATACGTTGTGCTTTCATCATATATAACAACTCCTTTATCAAACTATAATTTAGACTAAATTAACCATCACCGGGGGTGCATAAGGATATTACATTTATTTTTAACTACTAACCTAACAGTATTATTTAAAATTAGACCGTTAAAAAGCTATTGGAACGATTTGTCCCTATAATTTCAATTCATGGTTGATTTCACGTGTTATTGCGTTTTTACCAATCAATATTATGTATAACTTGAAAAAATTATATGTATCTTTTCATTATTCTACCATTATATATCAACATTTAACACTTTCTTAACCAAAATATCTGTAACCATTTTTTCCAGTCTATTTTTTATTTTTCTGATTCCAATATTCTATCTTGTATCCACTATAACTAATATACTATCATTTCCTGTTCTAGACACATACATTACGTTCTAAAATTCAATATATGAATATTCCTTGAATGAACTTTGCCTACTTAC
>Ga0079226_10004680_pt1 | contig 10451 bp, 10 predicted proteins | sample Poulit2014_FD_76345 | JGI IMG/M metagenome (GOLD analysis project Ga0079226, IMG submission 76345) | Agricultural soil microbial communities from Georgia to study Nitrogen management - Poultry litter 2014 | ecosystem: Environmental > Terrestrial > Soil > Agricultural land | place: USA: Georgia...
AATGAAAGAATTTGGGGATTAACAGGTTTCTAAAATGAAAAATCGTAAAGGAGGAAATCAAATGATTCGTTATATGGTATGAACAGCTTAGCTGAATTCCGAAAATCTAATATATATAAATATGAAAAGGAATTTCAGGAGGTATTCAAATGAATGTACAAAATAAATTACAGAAATCGCTAAAGGAACTTTCATTTTCGGGAGCGTTTTATGCTCAAAAGGATGAAGAAGTTTTAATAGGAAGTAATGGATTCCAGAACCGTTCTGAGAGAATCACAAATCAAGTGAAGACAAGATTTTCTATAGCCTCAGGAAGTAAGATATTTACATCTGTTGCTATTTGTATGTTAGTTGAGATGGGGAAGATTTCTTTTGAAACAAAATTAATAGATTGCCTGGATATAAAATTTCCTTACTTTGACAAGGAGATTACGATCCACCACTTGCTGACACATACATCAGGTGTACCAGACTATTTTGATGAAGAAGAAATGGATGATTATGAAGTACTGTGGGAATCTAGACCAATGTATCATGTTAGAAATCCAAAAGACTTTCTACCTTTATTCCAGCATGAAAGAATGCAAGCGGATGTTGGGAGCTCATTCCGATATAATAATTCTGGATATATTTTATTAGGTTTGATGATTGAACATGTTGCACAATGTTCTTTTACAGATTTTATTGAGAAGCATATTTTCCGTAAAGCTAATATGCAGGATTCTGGTTACTTTGAAATGGATCGTTTGCCAAAATCCACAGCATTTGGTTACATTGTTGAACCAGATGGGACTTGGAAAACAAATATGTATTCGATTCCTGTTAAAGGAGGACCTGATGGAGGCGCATATGTCACGGTTGAAGACATGGCGAAATTTTGGCAATCACTAATGGGTTATAAATTTCTATCTAAGAAAATGACCGAAATATTACTACAACCACGTGAGGTTGTTGTGGCAGAAGACGGCATATATTATGGTTATGCTGGCTATATGGAAGTAAATGAGCATCAAGAAGTGATCAAGTATATTCAAATGGGATATGATCCAGGTGTGAATTACCGTGCAGTATATGAGCCAAAATCTGACATGCTAATCGTAGTTTGTTCTAATGAAGCTGAAGGCGCTTATGAGTTGCTTAAAGAAATGGAGTCTATTTTATAATCGCTCGAAAACTTTGGATCCACTAGAGGACTTTCTATGAGCGCTGACATTGAGAGACTTTTGACAATACAATATTTACACAAGGAGAATTATATGAATAAACCGTTAAAACAGTTCAAACAAACTGCTGATGAAATTTTAAAATTAAGAGATATTCAAGAGTACCGATTACTTGAGCCAATCAATGTTGGGAAATGGTCAATTAGAGAAATAGTTGGTCATTTGTATTATTGGGATAAGTTTAATCTAGAAAAAATGGTGCCTAAAATGGTTGATGGAGGGAATTTACCACCATTCCCTAATCATGATAAACATAATGAAGAAGCAATATCATATCTGAAAGACTATTCAGTAGAATCTATAATAAATACTTTTGTGAAAACAAGAAAAGAACTTATTAACAGCATCTCGGAAGTAGGGAATGAAGTGAGATTTACAATTGGAAAAGGTAAAAGAAAATTCTCAACTGAAAGCTTTATAAAAATATTTGTTGAACACGACATTCACCACTTGAAACAAATAAATAAGAAGTTAAGTCATTAAACCACTCTTATTTTGATTGTTAAGTGAAGGGCACTTTAGTTAAACAAGGAAGTCGTTGGACCTTTTCGTTGTTATTTTAAAAGCTTATGACAATCTTTTTTAAATTTAAAAATTACAGGAACGTACGATCTTGTGCGTTATAATTAAAACAGTGTAATAAGGCTTTCATGGGTGGTGGCTCGCTTTCTTTCCTTGTTTGTTTTAAAAGGGAAGGAGGTGTTGCCTTATGACAGTATTCGAATCAATGATTTTGATGCTCACATTTGGAGCGGTAATCATTTCTCTGCTTAATGAATTTCATAATACATACTTACTGCCACTTCGCTATAGCATGTAATTTCGTTGGAGCATTCTTAATTACATGCTATAGCGAAGCAGCTATTTATTGTAATTATGAAATTCATTCTGCTGTCAGAAAAAAAGAAATAACCACCCTTTAGCCATGACAAGCGAATAGGGTGATTATTTTACTCTGTTTTAGCGAGTAGCCCCTTTGAAGGGCTGTTACACGCTAGACCGTTTCATGTTACTAGCATGGGCGGTCTAGTATAAATTATGCTTTCCTATATAAAGTATACCCTATTTTCATTATAAAATAAACCTATTAGCAATTAACATAAGAAAGGATTGAGACACATGGAAAAACAACAAGGCACAATTGCCAAACAGTTTGATGAGAATCGTTTTACAAAGATTGATATCATTAAAAACAGAAGAAGCTCAGCGTTTTATTTAAACTTTTTGCCAGAGCAACATATGAAACCTCATACACATCCAGGGCGTGAATTGTACTTGCATGTCATGGAAGGAAATGGGACACTTTTTATTGATGATGAAACAGTTGAAATTGAAGCAGGCGACGTGATTTTCTGTGATCCAGAAGAAAAAATAGGCTTCACAAATAGGGGGACAGTCCCCGCCACAATTTATGGCGTAATGACAAAGATCGATTAAATTGTAATGAAAACGGAAGACCCTATAAATTTAGGATCTTCCGTTTTTTTATTCAATCAAAGACTTTTTGGGTTTTTAATCCGAGTTTGACAAGTCCATTCTACTACTATAGAATGGACTTAAATTCTATTGTAGTAGAATGGAAGCTTTCAAAGGAGGATACATATGGAAATAAAACTATTCGATTCAGAATTGAAAGTAATGGATATATTGTGGGAAAAAGGTGAAATGAAAGCAAAAGATATTGCTGATATTTTAAAAGAAGAAGTTGGTTGGAAAAAGTCAACTACTTATACTGTTTTAAAGAAGTGTATAGAAAAGATTGCAATTAAACGGATTGAACCGAACTTTATTTGTGTACCACTTATTTCTAAAACAGATGTACAAGCCTATGAAACAGATGAACTCATTGAAAAAATGTATGGTGGTGCAACAGATCAGTTGATTGCCAATCTGTTGGGGCGAAATGATTTATCTCCAGGTGAAATAAAACGTTTGAGGCAACTTGTGAAAGAATTGGAGTGATTAAAAAATGACCATTTTAAAAATGAGTTTAATGGCATCAATTTTAATTATTATAATTACTATCACTAGGATGCTTGCCATTCATAAACTACCAAAAAAGGTATTTATTATTTTATGGGGTATTGTTTTATGTCGATTGATTATTCCTTTATCTGTCCCAGCAAATATTAGTGTGCCTCCCGCAGTGAGTAGGGTTAGTAATTTTCTTACAGATTCAAGGTTGGCGGAAACATTGATGTTCAGTCGTCTTGATCGTATGTCCGCAAGTATTCCAATGAATAGTGAAAAAATCATAGAAGGCGGATATTTATCGTCTATCCCACCATATATACTGATCTGGTCGGTAGGGTTTATTGTACTGGCTACTTTCTTTGTAGTGACACATCTTCGCTATGTAAGAGAATATAAAACTGCATTACCTGTTGATCACCCTTTTATCAACAAGTGGCTATCAGAACAGTCGAAACAAATTGAAATTCGCCAATCAGATAAGATCCTTTCACCATTAATGTATGGCATATGGAAACCAGTTATTCTTTTGCCTAAAAGAATGGATTATGCAGATGAAAAGCGCTTGAGATTTGTGCTCACTCATGAATTAATACATATTAAGCGATTTGATACATTAGCTAAATGGCTACTTGTGTTTACGTTATGCATTCATTGGTTTAATCCCTTGGTTTGGTTCATGTATATTCTTGCAAACCGTGATATAGAGCTCTCATGTGATGAAGCAGTGCTAAGAACATTTGGTGATAAGGAGAAATCATCCTATGCCCAAACGTTGATTTCTTTGGCAGAGACGAAAAACCCATGGATCCTTTTACATAGTAACTTTAGCAAAAACTCGATTGAAGAGAGAATTGTCGCCATCATGAAAGTGAAGAAATCTAATGTGCTAGGGGCGATACTCGTTATTCCACTCGTATTAGTAACCATGTTTGCTACTTCAGCAGGCGCTACAAAAAATTTAAAAGCTTTAAGTTTGTTTGAGTATGTAAATTCTTCTGAAGATATATATCAAAATATGGTCCAAATGAATGATTTAAATGGTGATACAGCTATAGCCATAACAGAGGAATATAGTATCTATTTCTTAAACACATTTTTTTCAGATGAAGAAGTTTATGTGACTGTTGCTCTGGAAGGAAATGTAACAGATGATCCAGCTATCAATGGAAAAATAGTTTCCCATGATGAGCAAATGGTATATGAACTTGACGGTAAATATAAGGAATTAGAACAAGAAGATGAGCGACGTTATTTCTTTTATACTGGTAGGGCTGCCGATATTTCGAGTTTCCATAATCAGTCAGCATTGCTTGAGTTGGACGTTCACTTGAATGAAAACCAATATCAGTTTCAAACTAAGGTCGAAAACATTTCGACGGATGTGTTTGTTTTTCAACCTGATGGCAGAAATTATAACGGTGATTACTATGAAACTATTATCCTTACGTCCCATGGCCTATATATGACTGGATTAAATGAAAAACTGACTGATGAATGGGTACAACCCGACATCAAAATAACGATTGTCCGTACAGATGACCAAGAAATAAACGTGAGTCATGATACGAGAGGATCAATCTCTGATGAAGGGTTTCAGCTTCATTCAACTGATGGATACAATTCAGAGACAGGGGAATTTTTCTTGGATTGGAATTTTTGGGAATGGGAACTGGATTTGTCTGAGGTAACAGCACTTATTATTGACGATGTTGCTTATCATGTACATTAACTCGATTCTTTTAAAATGATAAAGGGGGTAGTTATGAGGATGAAGAAAATGAATATGTTATTTGTTATTTTGACTTTTATATTGGTCGCAGGAGCATCAGTAGTATTTGCCACTTCTACAGAAGACACTAAAACATTGGGGCTATTTGAGCAGATTAGTGACGATGTAAATCTAAATCAGTACGCAAATCATATTAATGAAATCTCTGATGACTCAGCTAAAATAGCTACAGAAGACTTCAATCTCTTTATTCATAATACGATTTTTACGGATCATCACGTCTATGCGATTATTGGTCTTGAGGATAGTGAAACGCAGGAACTAAACATGTTTGGACACATCATTTATGCAGAAGTTGATCAGGCGATTTTTGGACTAGTTGGTGAAGTACAGGAACTTGAGCAAGAAGATGGTGTCCGTTATTTCTATTATACTGGCAAAATAGCACAAACAGGGAAACCTTCAGAAGATAAACAAGTTGTCAGGGCAGCTAGTCATCAATTCTTAAAATTTACTAGTCTGAGAGACTTTGAGGAAACTATGCTTGAATTTACGTTGAATCTTGATGGAAACGAATATTTACTTACGACAAAAGTGAACAATGTTTTTACAAAGGCACTGGTATTTGACACTGATGCAGACCTATACGCAGGTGATTTTTATGATACCGTTACACTTACCCCCTATGAATTGAAATTAGAAGGTAAAAGTGAATCTTTATTAGTTGCTGATGAAGCAGAGTGGGAACAGCCACATTTTTATGTAACGATTATTCGAAAGGGCAAGCCAGACCTTCATATGAAATATGATACGAGAGGATCAATCTCAGATGAGGGTTTTCCGCTTGGTATGAGTCGTGGACATAGTTCAGATACAGGGGAGTTTTATCATTATTGGAGCTTTCATGAGTGGGAACTGGACCTTAAAGAAGTTACAGCACTTATTATTGATGGTGAAACGTATCGGGTGAAGAAATAGCAGTCAATTTAGCACAATCGTATCTTAGAATACAACAAAATGATAAAGGGGGTTTTATGCATGAGGAATCTGCTGAAACTAGTATTTACTCTCTTATTACTATTTGGTTTTGTAGGCTGTAAAAAAGCAGAAGAGGATTTGGTAGGAGATTCGCTAGATGGTTTGGATTTAGAAACATATGTAGAAACGGTGGAAATTCCAGAGAACTTTTCCATTGCTTTTGATCCTTCAAAAGTTGAATCTTTAGGTAAGGCTAGCGTACATACAGCAACAATTTTAGAGTTTGTTGAGCAGGATCATATAGTGATTGATGAATTGGTACATGGCGAAATCATCGATACTACAAATTACGCGGAGGGACCATGGTTAGAAGCAGATCATAATGGTGTGAGAGAATATCTTATTATTTATGATGGAGGAGCAAGCCTTGGTATGGATTCTGGTATGAATGGTGGATTTACTTATGGGATGCAGATAGAGGGGATTTCTTTGTCAAACAAAATGTCGCTAGTGATAGAAAATTCTCCAGGCCCACCAGGAAATATCGCCCAAGAATTTGGTTTTGATTTAAAAAGTGACTATGGGTCCTTTGTAAATCTAGATTTTATGGATTATACAGATGCTCTTTCGGAAGTTGAGGATATTTTATATGCTGTAGGGTTACCCGAGGTTGCAGTTGCAGAAACATATTCTCTTGATTTGGATACAATGCTTGAACATTATAATCTTTACCTTGATTCCAGCAGTTATTTTGGTATTGATGAAGAGGATGACCAGTATACTTGGTCAAAGGATGATGAATCATATTCGTTCTTCTTCCGACAAGTCGTTGATGACATTCCTTTGGTAAATATGCCTTGGTCAAAAGTACAAGGAATTCCAGGTAAAAACACAGGACATTCTGATGAAATAGGTTATACTTCCGTCGAACTCATTTATTCTAAGGACGAAATCATCAGTCTCTCAGCAATTAGTTTGCTTGATGTTGAAGAGACTGGAGAAAAGAAACCATTGATTAATCCAGCTACTGCATTAAAATCTGTGATTGATTCTTATTCGGAGATACTGCTTGGACAAGAAACAAGTGTGACATCAATGGAGTTATGCTATGTAGCAATTTTGAAAGGGGAGAATAGTTATAATCTGATTCCAGCTTGGGTTTTTGAAGTGGCAGAAGCAGATGAATGGAACGACTCACATGATGGTACGATAATGCTTAATGATTATAGTTACTATGTTATTAATGCGATCACGGGAGAGCAGATAGAAAAGGCGAGTGATATGGAATGAGGAAATTTTTCGCTCTATTAATCGTTAATATTAAGCGGGGTATCATGTCTGTGCCTTTTCTCATTAGTGCTTGTGGTGTCACAGTAGTCATGGTATTTGCCACTTGGAGTTTGATCACCCAAAAAAGTAATGAATCCTATATTGACGTGATCTATCTTTATGGTATGGGCACTGGGGGAGGGAGCTTGTTCTTAATGACTAGTATTTTACCACTGTTCGCATTTTCTACAACCTTTGCTTCGGAATGGAGTCAACGTGCTACGAGCTTTTGGATCGTGCGTGCGGGTATACGTAATTACGCAATAAGCAAGGTAATTGTGAGTGCACTGTCTGGATTTTTAACAACAGCTGTTGGCCTAAATTTATTTTTTCTCTTGATGCGAATAAAGTTGCCAATTTTTTCTACCCCAAATACCGGTGATGCTTATGCAACATTATTAGAGCAAGGCATGCCAATTATATATTTGGTATATCATGTGACACATATTTCCCTGACTTCTGCTTTATTTGCAGTGATCGCGCTCTGGGTTTCAACCTATTTACCGAATAAATTTGTAACAGTGGCAGCACCACTTGTCATCTATTTTATTGCACATCGATTTACAACACAACTTGATATTCCAGAATACTTGAAAGCGATCTCGATTGTGGAAGGGACTTATCATGGAAGTACACCGACAATATCATTATTAATCAAGTTAGGAATTGTCTCGTTGTTGTGTTTGTTTATGGGTTTTGGAACAGTGAGACAAATACGAAGGAGGGTGCAACATGACTAACCTAAAAATGATACGCATTTGTGCACAGGTTAATTTTCAAAAGTGGTTAGTCAACTCGCGAATTTATACGTTGGCAGTGTTAATGATTGCATTTCTTGCCTATCATTCATTCGGACTCTCACAATTTGCGGCAGATAAAGGGATTGCTTTAACACCGTGGGTTTTTCCTCATTTGATTACACCCCCTGGATTACAGATTTTTGCTTGTTTTATAATCTTGTTATTCAGTGATGCACCATTTGCAGATCGACATATGCCCTTCCTTATCATTCGGTCTGGACGTCGCAACTGGATCATTGGTCAACTATTATATATTGTTGTATCAGCATTATTTTTTGCAATATTCATTCTTTTTATATCAGTGATCGTGCTCATACCCAATGTGCAGCTGTCTACTGATTGGGGAATTATTTTAAAAACATTAGCGGTAAGTACAGAGATTGTTCCTTCTGTGACGATTTTTCCAGATGAGCGAATTCTTACAATGTTCTCTGTTCTTGAGGCGATGTTAATTAGTTTTGGGCTTTTTTGGTTAGTTTCGATATTTATTGGCGTACTTATTTTCTTTTTTAATATTGTGGTTGGGAAAATGAGTGGATTGGTTGCAAGTGGTGTATTTATATTCATTTCTTTCTTTTCTATTATTCACGGACGACTGATATTGGGTGATTGGATTAGCTATTTATCGCCAATTAGCTGGATGAGCATATCCTTTTTTGATTGGAACAATTCAATGGGCTTTTCTTCACCATCATTGATGTACGCCGTTATTTGTCTAGTTGGATCCATTATATTAATGAGCATCATCTCTACAATAGTATTTTGTAAAAAAGATTTGGATATCCAAGAATGGGGGTATTAATGTGGTGAAATATATGGTGGAAGTGCAAGATGCAGTAAAAGAATTTAGGGAAACAACTGCACTAAAGAATGTCTCCATTCAATTTGAGACAGGAGAGATTCATGGGGTGATTGGGCGGAATGGTTCCGGTAAAACAGTACTTTTTAAAGCAATTTGTGGTTTTATGAAACTAGATGCTGGAAAAGTGTTATTGGATGGAAAACCAGTAAAACCTGCAGTTGCCCAAGAAATTGGGATTATTATTGAGGAGCCCGGGTTCATCGGTTCGTTAAGTGGTTTTAAGAATCTAAAATTACTTGCTTCCGTTCGTAGAAAAATATCAGATGATGAGATTCGAAAAACTTTGGAACAAGTAGGACTAGATTCAGCCAGTAAAAAACATGTACGCAAATATTCATTAGGCATGCGGCACAGATTAGGGATTGCCCAAGCGATCATGGAAAAACCTAAACTTCTAATTTTGGATGAACCAATGAATGGATTGGATAAACAAGGTGTTTTAGAAATGCGTGAAGTATTCAAGGAATTAAATGAACGAGGAGCTACAATTATTTTATCTTCGCATTATGCGGAAGACATTGAAGCGCTTTGTGATACAGTTTGTGAAATGGATAACGGTAAATTAGAGCAGTTGCAAGTTTAAAATGGGGACTGACCCCAAATGTGAAGCGGAAGATCTTAGGTTCAAAGATCTTCCGCTTTATGATTGAAATGTCTATGAAAAAGGCGCCGATTCCAGTTGAAATCCTTCAATAACGACATCTTCATCAATTTCTAATAAGAGACATCTTTTTCCATTATAAGTAATGTATTTTACATTTTTTAAGTCCTGTGGCTTAATCGATAATTTTGCTATTTCCGTATCGATTTTAACAGATGTGGGAATTAAATTATTCGCTTTGAATGAGTGTAATTCGTCATCTATAACTGTTTTAAAAGCCTCTTTAACGGTGTCCTCTTCTACACCTTCAATTCCACTTGTCGTTAAAATTTTTTCAACATCACGATAATTTAAAGTAGGTTCCTCCTCATCATCGTCCTCTTTCGAAATTTCTATGATATTATCAATTTTCTCATAAATATTAGAAACAATATCCGAGTTCATTTTATCTCCGACAATATTATTAACAATTAATTCAAAGCAATCCTTATCCTCAATTGCTGTAGAAATGGGTTCACAATTTAGAATGTCATCAATAAATAATTCATCAAGCTCATTAGCTTTGCCAGCACTATAAAGGATATGGTTGACATCTGTAGCATTGTCCGTAAATGTTGGAAATAGAAAGCCCGTTAATGGTGTTGTTAAGTTTATTATTGGATCAACATGGGTATTTGGTTTGAATTCCTTCCCAATATAATCAAATATTAATGATGTTTTCGGTAAACTTGTCCTATTAAGGCTACAAAGAATAAATTTATTAGCATACACATTGTCAGTTCCACCTTCACCAGATTCTGGATTCCGTTGTTTCATTGGCTTACGGTATTCCCCAGTAATAAATGTAACAACTGTATCAAATTCATACACATTGTGAGCGTACATTTTTTCAACGATTTCAAGCATATAGTCTTGCCATTCTTCTTGTTCAGTCGCTTGTAATCCGTCAAAAAGG
>Ga0079226_10004681_pt1 | contig 10450 bp, 11 predicted proteins | sample Poulit2014_FD_76345 | JGI IMG/M metagenome (GOLD analysis project Ga0079226, IMG submission 76345) | Agricultural soil microbial communities from Georgia to study Nitrogen management - Poultry litter 2014 | ecosystem: Environmental > Terrestrial > Soil > Agricultural land | place: USA: Georgia...
TTTACTATACCGATTTTAAAAAACAATGTCAAACACTGTTAAATCACACTATAAATTATTTTTTACGCTTTCTTCTCACTCTGTGCAGGCTGTTTACTATCGCTTTTTCACTGACACAGAGTTTCTCTGAGATTTCTTTAATCTGATATCCGTAGTTACAATAATAAACGATTTGCCGCTCGAGCGGAGAACATACTTTCCGGTTATTTAAAATATGAGATTTGTTCTCTTCATATATGATAATATCCAGCGGGTTGTCCTGCATCCTGTTTCTGTGGTCCCCGGTTTCAAAAGTGATGTCTTTCACTGATTTGATAACTTCTCCCAAACCGTAATCGGTCCATCTGTGGTAGAGCTTCATCAGCTCATAGGTGATGACCTTCGAAACGTAATGACGGTAGTTGCCGAGTTCGGGATTGTATTTATAGCACAACCTGAGGGCAAGTTCCATCATATCCTGGAGGGCATCTTCCCTCTCATAATAGTCAAAGGGATATTTCAACGTCTTTTTAAAAACAACCTGCCTTAAATTTTCATCTATCCAATCAAATGCACTAATATCACCATTGTAAACTTTGTATGCATAATCGTTCATCCGGTCATCCATCGATTCTTTGAGAATAAAGTAATGTTGAGTAATTAGATACATAAGCCGTCTCCCATATATTTTATATATATAAAATATATGGCGGGACGGCATTTACTTCAAGGTGCTATTTTAAGCCCCTTCTCCATTTTTCAAATTCTGACAGGACATCCGGACGGATATCCAATTTCTGTCTTGGCAGTTTTCGATTTATTGCATCTATTTCTTTACTGATATTTTTTTCTGAATCTGCCAGTGTCATCCACATCTCTCTGGATGAAATACGGTAGGCTCCAAGAGCAAATATAGCATTCTGTTCAGTCAGGTCACTTGTCACCACACTGATTTCACATAGGAATGGATGATAATTATCATGAACAAAACGCTCTATATATTCATCTGCAGTCTCTTTTTCCTTTGTGAAAATAACCGTGATTCCATGCTTTTGAAGAATGGATTCCATACTCTTCACTTCATAGGCATCAAACACGACAATGATTTCAAAGGTCGTCACCATCTGATATTCGGCAAGTGCTGTTATCAGTTCTTCCCTTGCAAGCTCCAGCGACACTTTCGATTCGCTGAACAGCTCTTTATTGGCACCGATCAGATTATAACCGTCTACAATTAAAATCCTCCGCTTTTTCCTCATCAGATCACATCCCGACGGGATTTTGTCTGCGATATACTTCGTACATAAGGAGCGCCGCCGAAACCGAAGCATTTAAACTCGTTATTTGCCCGACCATCGGAATTTTAACAGTGAAGTCACACTTTTCCAATGTTTTACTGCTGATTCCCTCTCCTTCACTGCCGATAACGATTGCAGTGCTCATCTCCAATGAGAGCTCCCGGTAATCCGTGTCTCCGCTGCCATCCGTTCCGACGACCCAGAAACCTCTGTCTTTCAGTTTATCAATTGTCTGATTGATATTGGTCACGCGCACTACAGGTATATATTCAATCGCACCGGTCGATGTTTTAGCCACTGTTTCTGTCAGTTGTACCGAGCGCCTTTTCGGAATGATTACGGCGTCAAACCCTGTTGCATCACATGTTCTTAATATCGACCCCAGATTATGCGGGTCCTCCAGTCCGTCCAGTATGATGACATTTGCGGTATCTTTACCTTCAACCGTCTGCAGGAATTTATCAAAATCCATATACTCATGGGCACTGATTGATGCAATGATCCCCTGGTGCTTTTCGTCCGTCATACCATCTATTTTACTTTTCGGCACATTCTGGACAATCACTTTTTGCTTCTTGGCCAGATCCAGCAGTTCTTTCACCTGATTTTTATTGATTGAATCCTGAACATATATTTTGTTTATATCGCTTTTTGAGCGCAGCGCTTCCCGCACTGCATTTCTTCCGGCAACTATGGAATTAGTCATCGTGAGCCCTCCCTTCCATAATGATTTCCTGCATCAATTCTTCTATTCTGGAATGGTTGTCCGTCAGATCGAGATAACCGATCAGAGCTTCCAGACCAGACGCATTCCGATACTCTTTAATCGTTGCATTTTTAGCTCTTGTCGCGCTCGATTTGTTACGGGCACGCTTGGCTATTTGCCATTCTTCTTCTGTAATCAGTTCTTCTTTTCTCAAATGAAGCAGCGCATGTGACTGAGCTTTCGCACTCACCAGCCGGTTCGCTTCCCTATGGAGTGCCTCAGGTTTCAGGCGTGATTTGTTTTTAACCAGAAACGTACGGATGTAAACTGCGTATACCGAATCGCCGAGGAAAGCTAATGATAAGCTCGGCACTTCTTCTACATTAAAGTCAGCCACGCTTGAACCGCACTCCCTCTTTAGTGTCTTCCAAAGCGATACCCTGCTCTTTTAAATAATCCCTAATTTCGTCGGCGCGTGGGAAATCTTTATTTTTCCTTGCTTCGTTACGCTCTTCAATCAGCTTTTCAATTTCCTCATCAAGTAAAATCATTTCTTCCTCTAATACAATACCCAGCACCCCGGCATATTTTTCGAACACATCGATGAACCTGGACAGCACGTCTGTGTTCGTCGTGTTGTAACGAAGATATTTATTCAGTTCCGAAGTGAGCTCATGCCATGCACTGATGGCATTGGCAGTATTGAAATCATCATCCATATGAGCTTCAAATGTTTTGACATTGTCCTGGATGATTTCCATTATCTTAGCATCGACTTCAGTGCCGACCGCGCTGTCAAGACGCTCTTTTGCCTGACTGTAGCTGTCCTGGATACGCTCGAGACCCGCTCTTGCCGCGTCGACCAGTTCGCGGTTGTAGTTGATCGGGTTGCGGTAGTGCACACTGATCATAAAGAATCTCAGCACATTCGGATTGATTTCCTTGATGATATCGTGAACCAGTATGAAGTTCCCGAGTGATTTGGACATCTTCGTGTTGTCAATATTGATATACCCGTTATGCATCCAGTAATTCGCAAATGTTGCATCCGTCATACATTCACTTTGTGCAATCTCATTTTCATGGTGCGGGAAAGTCAGGTCCTGCCCGCCCGCGTGAATATCAATTGTGTCACCCAGGTGTTCTCTCGCCATCACACTGCACTCGATATGCCATCCCGGACGGCCTGCGCCCCACGGAGAATCCCATTTAATTTCATTCGGTTTCGCCTGTTTCCACAACGCAAAGTCCAGAGGATCTTCTTTTTTCTCTCCGGCATCTATACGTGCCCCGACTTTCAGATCGTTGATGGACTGCTGGCTCAATTGGCCATACCCCTCATATGAACGTGTTTTAAAATAAACATCGCCGTCTGATTCGTAGGCATGACCCTTCTCGATCAATACCTCGATGAATTTAACAATATCATCCATATGGTTCATCACTCTTGGATGGACTGTCGCCCGCTTGACATTAAGTGCGCCCGTATCTTCAAAGAATGCTTCGATGAAACGCTCTGCGATATCTGGAACAGTTTCTCCCAATTCCTGTGACGCGTTGATCAATTTATCATCGACGTCTGTGAAGTTGGCTACGTATTTTACATCATAACCTTTATATTCCAAATATCTGCGGACTGTATCAAATGCTATCGCAGGTCTGGCGTTGCCGATATGAATATAGTTGTATACAGTCGGACCGCAGACGTACATTTTAACCTTTCCTTCTTCAATCGGCTTGAACGTCTCTTTCTGCCTTGTCAAAGTATTATATATGCGAACCATCTTTAACCTCATCCCTTACTTCTTTTCTAAAGTCTTTTATTTCATCTTCCAGACCTATGATCATTTCCAATATAGGGTCTGGTAAATCCGTCACATTCAAGTCACGTGCACCTTTAACCTTTTCGCCGGCCTGTTTGACGACGCGGGCCGGTATACCGACCACTGTGGAGTCCTTCGGGACATTGATCAGTACGACTGAATTGGCACCTATTTTCGAATTTTCACCGATGCGTATGTTCCCGAGCACTTTCGCTCCTGCAGCAACCAGCACATTATCATCCAGATCCGGGTGTCTTTTTGTTTCTTCTTTTCCTGTACCGCCAAGCGTAACACCTTGATATATCGTCACATTATTACCTATGCGGCATGTTTCACCAATGACCACACCCATGCCGTGGTCTATGAATAAACGTCTGCCAACCTGTGCGCCGGGATGTATTTCTATCCCTGTTATAAATCGGCTGATCTGCGAGATGACTCTGGAGAGTGTTGCAAATTTCCGCTTGTACAACTTATGCGCAATTAAATGTATCCATACAGCATGCAGCCCTGAATAAGTAAAAAACACTTCAAATTTACTTTTGGCTGCAGGATCCAGCTCAAGTATCATATTGATATCCTCTTTCATTCGACTAAACAAGATGATCCTCCTCTCAAAATAAAAAATGCCCCTGTCCAAAAATCTGGACAGAGGCGCATTAGCACGGTTCCACTCTGCTTACAAAATAAATTTGCACTTATAAATATACAATTCATGACAGAGTGCATTTCTGAATTTTATTATGGTTGCCTTCTCACCTGCCAGACAATCTCTGCTTTCCATAATAAACCATACTTCATTTCTCTGTTACTGATTATAATAATCGATTATAAATTTGACTTCAACAAGATAGACTCAAAAGCCGATTATTTTAATTTGGAAACTCTGTTCAGTACTTTTTCCTTACCGATCAGGGATATTGAATCCGGCAGTTCAGGGCCTTGAGTCTGTCCTGTAACAGCAACACGAATCGGCATGAACAGTTGTTTCCCTTTATATCCTGTAGTTTTCTGTACATTTTTAATTGATTTTTTGATTGTAGCAGGGTCAAAGTCGATCAAGTCTTCAAACTCATCATACAATGCAGACATCAGTTCAGGTATATGTTCCTGGTTGATTACTTCTGTCGCTGCTTCACCAAATTCGATATCATCCTTGAAGAACTGCTCGGATAAAGCTGTAATCTCTCCAGCAAAACTCATCTGCGGCTGATAGAGTGCGACAAGCTTCCTTGCCCATTCAATTTCTTCCGCGCCTGAATCTTCATTGACCAGCCCTTCTTTAATCAGGAATGGCAGTGCCATATCAAAAACTGTTTCTGCATCTTTTTCTTTCATGTACTGATTGTTGATCCATGTCAGTTTCTGCTTATCAAAGAAAGCAGGGGCCTTGGATAATCGTTTCTCATCAAACAGTTTAATGAATGCCTCTTTGTTGAAGATTTCTTCCTCGCCTTCAGGTGTCCATCCAAGCAATGCGATAAAGTTAAATAATGCCTCCGGCAAATATCCAAGTTCTTTATACTGCTCGATAAATTGAATGATTGCACCGTCACGCTTGGATAATTTCTTTTTATTTTCGTTGACGATCAACGTCATATGACCGAATTTAGGTGCTTCAAGTCCTAAAGCTTCATAGACCATCAGCTGTTTCGGTGTATTTGATATATGATCATCACCGCGCAGCACGTGTGAGATTTCCATTTCATGGTCATCTATTGCCACAGCAAAGTTATAAGTCGGGATGCCGTCTTTTTTAACGATAACCCAGTCACCGAAACCATTTGATTCAAATGACACTTCGCCTTTGACGATATCATCAAATCTGTAGACTTTATCCTTAGGGACCCTGATACGTATAGCCGGTTCACGTCCTTCAGCAATAAGCGCTTCTTCTTCTTCTTTAGTCAGATTGGCATGGCGGCCGCCGTACCTCGGCATTTCCCCGCGTGCGATCTGTTCCTCACGTTCTTTTTCCAATTCCTCGCTCGTCATATAACAGCGGTAGGCAAGGTCTTCATCCAGCAATTTCTGAATATAAGGCTCATAGATGGACCCGCGTTCAGATTGACGGTAAGGACCGTAGCCGCCGTCGATATCGATACTCTCATCCCAGTCGATACCCAGCCATTTCAAGTTTTTCAACTGGGATTCTTCACCTGTTTCAACATGCCGTGATTTATCAGTATCTTCAATCCTGATGATGAAGTCTCCGCCGTAGTGACGTGCAAATAAATAGTTAAATAACGCTGAACGAGCGTTTCCTATATGCAAAAATCCGGTCGGACTCGGTGCATATCTGACTCTTACTTTATCCATTATGATTCCTCCATTTTTGTGAGCAGTACCACTGCTTCAGAAGTGACGCCTTCTTTTCTGCCTACGAAACCCATTTTTTCTGTTGTAGTCGCTTTAATATTAACATTAGAGATGGATGTCTTCAAAATTGTAGCAACACTTGCCCGCATATCATCTATATGAGGTCTGAATTTTGGCGCCTCTGCCATGATGACGGCATCGATGTTACCAATCTTGTATTTTTCATCATGCATTTTCTGCACAACTTCAGCCAGTAATATTTTTGAATCCATATCTTTATACTGTTCATCTGTATCCGGAAAGAATTTGCCGATGTCACCCAGAGCGAGTGCCCCAAGTATGGCGTCCGCCACCGTATGCAGCAGTACATCGGCATCAGAATGGCCAGCAAGCCCCCTGTCATGCGGGATATTCAATCCGCCTATAATCAGCGGTCTGTCATCGGCAAATGCATGAACATCAAAACCATGTCCGATCCTTATCATTTATCTTCACCTTCTCTGTTGATGATTGATTCTGCAACTACCAGATCTTCACGGGTAGTTATTTTAATATTGTTATAGGATGATTGAGCAATGTGCACTTCTTCCCCCAGTGCCTCCACCATGCTCGAATCATCCGTTACAGTCAGCTTGTTCGAACGGGCATTTTCATGAGCACGTCTGATCAATTCATAATCAAAAGCCTGTGGTGTATGTGTAATGAACAGTTCTTCTCTCGGCAATGTTTCAATGACACGGGAGCCTTTCACCATCTTAACAGTATCTTTCACTTTCACTCCGCAAATGACTGCTTTGTGTACTTTGACTTTGGCATGTATGTCTTCCAACAATTCTTTTGTGATGAACGGCCTCGCGCCGTCATGAATGAAAACATAATCACATTGCGGAATTTCCTTCAAAACATTATAAATACTGTCCTGGCGTTCTTTTCCCCCGATGAATACACCATGCACTTTGTCATACCCGGACAGCTTTTCCTTTAACAGTTCTGCTTCATCTTCTCTGGTTGCCAAATAAATCCCATCACAATTATGATCATTCTGAAATTGCTCAACGGTCAGTTCAATAATTGATTTTTTATTCAGCTCGATAAATACTTTGTTTTTGTTATAACCCATACGCCTGCCCAGGCCTGCAGCGGGAATGATTGCAATATAAGCCATGATTAACTCTCTTTCTTAGTAAAAATAATGCGCCCTGAATTGGTTTGCAGTACACTTGTCACTTCTACACTGACAGTCTGATTCACCAGTTTTCTGCCATCTTCGATAACAACCATTGTACCATCTTCAAGATAGCCGACACCCTGGTCTTCTTCTTTACCATGTTTTGTCACCATAATATCCATTGTATCGCCCTGCTTGATGATCAGTTTGATTGCATCTGACAGTTCATTGACATTTAACACTTTAATATTGTGCACCTGGCATACACGGTTCAAATTGTAATCGGTCGTGATCAATGCCGCATTCTCTTCTTTCGCCAGCTGTACCAATTGCTGATCGACGTCCAGTTTGTCATATTTAACCGGCTGGATATTCACATTTTCGGAGCTTTCCTGAAGTACGCGAAGCATTTCCAAACCTCTCTGCCCGCGGTCCCTTTTCACGGAATCCGTGGAATCCGCAATCAACTGTAATTCATCCAGCACAAATTGAGGCACTGAGAGTTCTCCCTCTATAAATCCTGTTTTTACTACATCCACAATTCGTCCATCTATTATGGCGCTGGTATCCAGCAGTTTTTTCTGCCCCTGGGGGCTGTCCTGTTGTTCTTTGACATTCTGTTTAGGGAGCAGTTCCAATACTTCGCTGTGTTTTTTCATACCAATCTGAAAACCCAGGTAACCTAAAATAATTGCCAGTGCGAAAGATATGACTTCGCTCACGATCGGAATATTTAATGTATTTAATAATAATGATATTAAGACAGCAACAACAAGTCCAATGACCATGCCCAATGTCGCAAAAATAATTTCAGGCAGATTTCTGTTTAAAAGGATACCTTCACCTTTACGGATCAATTGCTCCACTTTATCAATAGACCAATAGAAGAGGGTCAAAAAGAGCAGTCCGCCAATCAAAGCGTGTACCAGTGCGTTGTTCAGTATGGCCGGCAGATCGGCAGGTAGGATGGAAATCAAGTCAGGAAATAACCACACACCTAGTGATACACCACATAAAAAGTATAAAATATACAATAAGTATCTCAACATGACATTCACCTCCTTAATATTGTATTTATCAAGTTAATTAAATGCGTATTTTATCGCCTGGCCCAGATCATTCACACCATAAACTTTCAAACCTTCCGGAAGCTGAATGCCGGACAGGCTCGCTTTGGGTACAATGGCCCGCTTGAAGCCAAGCTTGGCCGCTTCCTGCAAACGCGATTCAATCTTGGTTACACGCCTTATTTCGCCCGTTAAGCCGACCTCGCCGATAAAACAGTCATCACCGCGAACTTCTTTATTTTTAAAACTTGAAGCTATGCTGATAATGACACTTAAATCTACGGCGGGCTCTTCCAATTTCACACCGCCTGCAACCTTGATGTAGGCATCATGCTGCTGCATGAGATAACCGCCGCTCTTCTCCAGGACTGCCATTAAAAGTGACAGACGATTCTGGTCAATTCCTGTTGCCATACGTCTTGGATTATGAAAATGAGTCGGTGTAACAAGCGCCTGGACTTCTACGAGCATCGCCCTTGTGCCTTCCATTGTCGCTACAATTGCAGAGCCCGGCGTGTTTTTAGAACGCTCTTCCAGAAAAATTTCAGAAGGATTCAACACTTCTTTCAATCCTATGTTTTTCATTTCAAATATTCCCATTTCATTCGTCGATCCAAAACGGTTCTTCACAGCTCTTAAAATACGGAATGTATGATGCTGGTCTCCTTCAAAATAAAGGACGGTATCCACCATATGTTCCAACAGACGCGGCCCTGCAATCTGGCCTTCCTTTGTCACATGACCAACGATGAATGTTGCAATGTTTTCACCTTTGGCAATATTCATCAGGCTTTGAGTACATTCTCTGACCTGCGATACACTGCCCGGGGCGCTCGTAATATCCGGGTGGAATATTGTCTGAATGGAGTCTATGATCAGAAAATCCGGTTTCGATTTCTTTATCTCGTCATGGATGTGATAGAGATTCGTTTCACAATAGACATTCAGGTTATCACTTGATTCTTCCAGCCTGTCTGCCCTTAGCTTGATCTGTTCAAGCGATTCCTCTCCGGAGACGTATAACACTTCATGCTCTTCAGACAATGTTAATGCAGTCTGAAGTAGAATCGTCGATTTTCCGATACCCGGATCTCCGCCGATTAAAATAAGAGAGCCATTCACAATACCGCCGCCAAGAACGCGGTCAAATTCCCCGCTTTTCGTTAAAGTTCTTGGTGTAAAAGTTTTTTTGACGTTATTCAATTTTACAGGCCGGCTGCTTTTCTCCGGCTCCTGTTTGCCTAGCGTCCCGCGGCCTTTCGTTTCTTTATGTATCAATTTTTCTTCCATCTGATTCCACGCACCGCAGCTTGGACATTTTCCCATCCATTTAGGTGATTCATATCCGCACGCCATACACTCAAACACATTTTTAGTTTTCGCCATATTTGACAGCTTCCCCCAGTCTGTACTCTTTATTATTGTATTACTATTTAGAAAGATTTTAAAGTGTGGAATCTATAAGTAAAAATGAAAACAGAATAGCCCAAACCAACACTCGATTTGGGCTTTCTGCTTCTACTTCTTGACTGCTTCTTTTTTCTTCGTTTTCACTGTGAACTCTTCATTTTTATAATCGACTACGACCACTTTATTTTCGAAGTCTGCACCTGACAGCAGAGACTCACTTAAAGTATCTTCGATATTTTTCTGAATGCTGCGCGCAAGCGGCCTTGCACCGTATTCAGGATCATATCCATCTTCAGTAATTTGAGCTTTCGCTTTGTCAGTCACTTCTATATTGATATTCTGGTCGATCAGTCTTTCCTGCAGCTGTTCAATCATCAGTGAAACAATCTCGGTCAAGTGTTCTTTTTCGAGACTGTGGAAGACGATGATGTCATCTACACGGTTGATGAATTCAGGTCTAAAAGTATCTTTCAGCTCCTTCATCATCGTGCTCTTGATAGTATCGTAGTCCTGTGCATTGGAATCAGTTGTCGTTCCGAACCCTGCAAATTTACGATCTCTGAGCTCTTGTGCACCGACGTTTGAAGTCATCACGATGATAGTATTTCTGAAGTCGACCGTACGGCCATTCGCATCAGTCAGACGCCCATCATCCAATACTTGCAGCAGCATGTTGAAAA
>Ga0079226_10004682_pt1 | contig 10449 bp, 8 predicted proteins | sample Poulit2014_FD_76345 | JGI IMG/M metagenome (GOLD analysis project Ga0079226, IMG submission 76345) | Agricultural soil microbial communities from Georgia to study Nitrogen management - Poultry litter 2014 | ecosystem: Environmental > Terrestrial > Soil > Agricultural land | place: USA: Georgia...
GCTGCTTCCCAACATGCAATAAATAAGATAAACAGAACGATTTGCCAAAGTGTCACGATTCTTTTTTCTGTGCGTTTTTTCTGCAAATAATTGTCATGCAATATTTTATCGATTGTTTCTTTCATGATCAGTCCTTCCTTTCGTTTTCAGCCGACATATCATCGCTCAAATGCTTCCAGATTTCATCAAAGACAGCCTGGTATTTCGGGTGTCGTCTTACGAAAAAAGGAGCTTCTTTTCTGAGTTCTTCCGGGACTTCAAACGTTTTTGCTATTTTTCCTGGAGAGGATTCCATCAAATAAATCCGGTCGCTCATCGAAATCGCTTCTCCTAAATCATGTGTCACGAGGATAGCTGTTTTATTGTATGTTTTCATCAATTGTGCGACTAAATTTTCCAGTTTCAATTTCGTCACGTAATCCAAGGCGGAAAACGGTTCGTCAAACAAAAGGATTTCAGGATTCGTGATCAACGTTCTCACCAAGGCAATCCGCTGGCGCATCCCTCCAGATAGTTCGGAAGGATAATTGTTTTCCGTATGCATTAACCTGACTTCATCGAGAAATTTTCTGGCACGCAGTTTTGTTTCATCCGTAATCGTTTCATTTATTTTAGGACCAAGCAATATATTATCCATTACTGTTTTCCACGGAAAAAGATAGTCTTGCTGCAGCATATAGCCGATGTTTAAGGAAGAATCCCTTAAAGGTTCATCCTTTAGCTTGATTTCTCCTTCGGTTTGTTGCAACAATCGGGCGATGATGGAAAGGATTGTCGATTTGCCGCATCCGCTAGGACCGATAATCGATACAAATTCGCCTTCTTCAATCGACATCGAAATGTTTTCGAGCGCTTTCGTATATCCGTTTTCGGAAAAGTAATGATGCGATACATTTTCTAAGGTCAGAAATGTCATGCTTTTTCCCCCTAGTCTTCTGTAACCTCATTTGCAATATCCGTATTCACTAGTTCTTCATATGGTGCATGTTTTGGCAGCTCCCCAGCTTCATCCATGATATTTTGCAAATTTTCCCATGCTTCTTCTGTCAGCAGAGGGCTTTTCGCAAATGAATCTTGTTGTTTGTAACGTTCGATGGAGGATGCGAGGATTTCGAGTTCCGTATCTTCAAAATAAGGTTGAACCACTTCGGCGATTTCTTCCGCATCTGTTTCTTCTACCCATTGTTGCGCTTTATAAATTGCTTTTGTAAAGCTTGTCACTACATCCTCGTTCTCGTTCAGGTAGCTCTCTTTCGTCATGAAGACGGTGTAAGGAATAAGGCCGGATTCTTCACCGAAAGAAGCGATGACATGGCCTTGGCCTTCTTTTTCAAAAACGCTCGCAGTCGGTTCAAATAGTTGCACGTATTCCGCATCTCCTGATACGAATGCGCTAGGTATGTTTGCAAAATCGATGTTTTGCTGCAAATCGAGATCTGCATGCGGGTCGATATCATGTTGCTTCAGCACATATTCGCCTACCATCTGAGGCATCCCGCCTTTGCGCTGCCCAAGGAAAATGCTGTCCTTCGTATCTTCCCATTCAAAATTCGGTTTCTCCGTTTTGGACACTAGAAATGTGCCGTCCGTCTGGGTCAATTGCGCAAAATTGATGACTAAATCCGCCGCATCCTGCCCATAGACATAGATGGATGTTTCGGATCCGACTAGCGCGATATCAGCGTTATCGGAAAGAAGCGCTGTCATCGTTTTGTCTCCGCCCCAAGTCGTTTGCAGTTCGACGTCCAAGCCTTCTTCTTCGAAATATCCGTTTTCAATCGCAATATATTGAGGCGTATAGAATACAGATCTAGTGACTTCCGCTAGCTTGATTTCCGAAACATCATTGGAAGAACATGCAGAAAGCGCCAACAGGAAGATGAATAAGTATCCGGTCCATTTGATCATTCTCATTCGATTCGACTCCTTTGCAAAAAATCGTATATCAACAATAGCCTATGCAAAAGAAGGAAGCGGTGTGACATATGCATAGAGAGAGCGGACGCAAAATAGGCATAAAAAAAGCCGATCCGTTTGAGTGGATCGGCTTTTAGACTTTATGCTTATTTGTAAACAGGTCCGGCTTGCTTGATATCTTCACTAGCATGCGCAAATTTTTCAAAGTTTTTATGGAATTCATTCGCTAGCTTTTTAGCTGCCTTGTCATATGCTGCTTTATCTTCCCAAGTGTTTCGAGGGACCAACACTTCATCAGGAACTCCAGGAACATGGGATGGGATATTCAATCCAAAGACGTCATCCCGGACAGTTTCCACCGTGTTTAACTCGCCTTCAAGCGCAGCGTGAATCATCGCGCGAGTGTAGGAGAGCTTCATGCGGCTGCCGACGCCGTACGGGCCTCCAGTCCAGCCGGTGTTGACCAAGAACACATTCGCATTGTACTGATCGATTTTTTCACCTAGCATCTGTGCATATTTGTCTGGCGATAATGGCAAGAATGGCGAACCGAAGCAAGCTGAAAATGTAGCTTCAGGTTCCGTAATTCCGCGTTCCGTGCCGGCAAGTTTGCTCGTATAGCCGCTTAGGAAATGGTACATTGCTTGTTCTTTCGTCAATTTGCTAATTGGCGGAAGGGTGCCGGAAGCATCTGCTGTCAAGAAAATGATTGTGTTCGGATGCCCTGCGACGCTCGGCTTCACGATATTATCGATATTTTCTAGCGGATATGCTGCTCGCGTATTTTCTGTCAAAGATGTATCCGAATAGTCCGGCTCACGCGTATCATCATCTAAGATGACATTTTCTAAAACAGACCCAAAACGGATGGCGTTATAGATTTGCGGTTCTTTTTCTTCTGATAAATCGACGCATTTTGCGTAGCAGCCGCCCTCGATATTAAAGACGCCATTTGGACTCCATCCATGCTCATCATCGCCAATCAGCTTACGGTAAGGGTCAGCGGACAAAGTCGTTTTCCCTGTTCCGGAAAGGCCGAAAAATAATGCGACATCGCCTTCTTTGCCCACGTTTGCTGAACAGTGCATAGATAGTATGTCTTGTTGCGGCAGTAAGTAGTTCATGACAGAAAAGATTGATTTTTTGATTTCTCCAGCGTATTCCGTTCCCCCGATAAGGACGACACGCTTTTTGAATGAAATGACGATAAATGTTTCCGAATTTGTGCCATCTTCTTCCGGATTCGCTTTGCAAGTCGGCGCTGCCAAAACGGTGAACTCCGTTTCATGATTTTTCAATTCCGCTTCTTCCGGAACGATGAACAGCTGACGGGCAAATAGATTATGCCAAGCATATTCATTGATGACTTCGACAGGCAAACGGAATTTTTCGTCTGCGCCGGCAAATCCTTTAAAAGAAAATAGTTCATCTTTTTCACTTAAATGGTCAATGACCTTTTGATAAAGTTTATCGAACGATGCCTCATCAATCGGTTGGTTCACAGAACCCCAGTCAACAATATCTTCCGATACATCGTCTTTGACGATGAAACGATCTTTTGGGGATCGTCCGGTATATTTTCCAGTAGTTGCTTGAACTGCGCCAGTAGCAGTCAGAACGCCTTCGTTGCGAAATAATATTTTTTCGACTAATAATGGAACAGATAAATTCGTATGCAATTTGTTGTCTGTTTTAAAATCTTGATTCACAGTTGACTTTGCTGTCATGTTCATTACGCTTACCATCCTTTTTTATTCGATTACTTAATTCTGAATATAGTATAACACAATAGGTTGATTAGTCCATACTAAATATGAAAATGACAATAAAAATGTCTAGAGAGCATGTTAGTTATTTGCATTATATACCTTTTATATGCAGGTTTTAAGCGCTATCGCAACATAATTTACAAATCTGTGAATAAATTCACAGAGGATGTCGAAGAGGATAGATGTTTGACAGCTTCACACAGTTAAGGTAATCTTTAAAGTAACGGACTCTCTTATTCGGAGTTGGTGGAGGGACAGACCCGACGAAGCCCAGCAACCATCACGATTCGTGAAAAGGTGCTAACCTGATGCAAGGATGATTCCTTGAACAATAAGAGCGAAAGGCGTTTCCTTTCCTCTATAATGATAGCAGGAAGGGATTTTTTGTTTTCTGACGTTTGAACCGATAAACAAGATTTCCTTGAACCTCTGATAGTTTGAGCTCCGTGTTAACTTTATAAGGAGGCTTATATTCATGATAAGCAATCGCCGTTTATTTACATCCGAATCGGTTACGGAAGGACATCCGGATAAAATATGCGATCAGATTTCAGACGCTATATTAGATGACATTTTGAAAAAAGATCCAGATGCTCGAGTCGCCTGCGAAACGACGGTTACGACCGGGCTTGTTCTCGTAGCCGGAGAGATTACGACATCTACCTATGTCGATATTCCGCAAATCGTTCGCGAGACGATAAAGGAAATCGGCTATACAAGGGCAAAATATGGATTTGATGCAGAAACTTGTGCAGTTTTGACGGCAATCGACGAACAATCTCCCGACATTGCGGGCGGGGTCGATACCGCACTTGAAGCAAGGGAAGGGAAAACCGAATCGGACGAAGATTTCATCGGAGCGGGGGACCAAGGGTTGATGTTCGGATTTGCTTGCGATGAGACGGAAGATTTAATGCCGCTTTCGATTTTTTTGGCGCACCGATTAGCCAAGCGGTTGGCGGACGTACGTAAAGATGGCACGCTCAATTATTTGCGTCCAGACGGAAAAACGCAAGTGACGATAGAATATGATGAAAATGACAAGCCGATTCGGGTCGATACCGTTGTCATATCGACCCAGCACCATCAAGATATTGCTTTGGAGCAAATCGAGAAAGATTTGATGAAGGATGTCATCGAGCCAGTCATTCCAAGCTTTTTGCTTGACGGGAAAACAAAATTTTATATAAATCCTTCAGGTCGCTTTGTCATCGGCGGGCCGCAAGGAGATGCCGGCCTCACTGGGAGAAAAATAATCGTCGATACGTATGGCGGTTACGCTCGCCATGGCGGAGGCGCTTTTAGCGGAAAAGACCCGACGAAAGTGGACCGTTCGGCAGCATATGCGGCAAGATATGTCGCTAAAAATATCGTGGCTGCGCATTTGGCGGAAAAATGCGAAGTGCAACTCGCATATGCTATCGGGGTCGCTCAACCTGTATCGATTGCTATCAATACGTTTAGAACAGGCAAGGTTCCTGAAGAAAAACTTGTAGAAGTCATTCGGCGATTATTCGACCTTAGTCCCGCTGGAATCATCAAAATGCTTGACTTAAGAAAGCCGATTTATCGCCAAGTGGCAGCATACGGACATTTCGGCCGCGGAGACTTGGAGTTGCCGTGGGAAAAAACGGATAAAGTGGAAAGTTTGCGGAAGTCTTTGCTGGAACACGCGTAAAAAAGAGGAGGGGAAATAATCCCTTCCTCTTTTATATTGATTAAAAGTCCAACCCTAAATCAGTGTGGTGTTTGTAATAATCGCGTTTATCGATGTAAGATTTTCGCACTCGTTCCATTTCATCCAAATCTTTTTGGGTGAGTTCTCGGACCACTTTCGCAGGTCGGCCGAATGCGAGCGTATTCGGCGGTATTTTTGTCCCTGGCGAAACGAGACTGCCCGCGCCGATGAATGCATTTTCGCCGATTTCCGCACCATCAAGGAGGATAGTGCCCATGCCGATCAAAGCATTTTTCCTTATCGTGCAACCGTGCACGGTCACTTGATGGCCGATTGTGACGTCGTCTTCAATGATGACGGGCAAGTTTGGGCTTTGATGGACAAGCGATAAGTCTTGGATATTTACATTTTTGCCGATTCGAGTCGGCGCTACATCGCCGCGGATGACGGTCTTGAACCAGATGCTCGCTCCTTCGTCTATCGTCACATCCCCGATAATCGTCGCATTTTTGGCGACGAAGACGGAGTCGTGGATGTTCGGCTCTTTATTTTGATAATGATGAATCATAACGGACCCTCCGATTTTGTTTTTCGATATGAATGATGTCACCTTTTTTCGATTGCTACGACAAAAGGCGGATTGTTTTTTTGGTTGATGAATTGATACTTAAGGACGCCATATTCTTTTTGGTCAAGGGCGCTCGCAAATTGTAGCACAGCGTCTTTTTCTTCTTTTCCGCCCTCATGTCCATGGTAGACGACGATTGCGATAATCGCACCTTTTCTTCCATTGTCAAGCAGCGCTTGAACTGCTTGAATCGTCGAGTCTGCCCTGGTGATGACCTGTTTGTCGCTTCTCGGCAAATAGCCTAAGTTGAAGATGGCACCGGCAATGTTTCCTTTAGCTTCATCCGGCAAACAGTCATTTATTTTCGCATGGCTGTCATGAATAAGATGTACGTTTTTGCGCTCGTTTGTTTGAAGCAAAGCTGCTGTCGTTTCAATCGCTTGCTTTTGGACGTCAAATGCATATATTTTTCCGGTCGAACCGACAGTTCGGCTTAAAAAGAGCGTGTCATTTCCATTGCCGCACGTAGCATCGACAGCGATATCGCCCTTTTTAAGGCTTTTTTCCAATAATTGGTGGGAAAAGGGAATAATTCCTTGCAACATATTTTCATGTACCTTTCGTCTGTCCATTATTTTTTCCTATAATCTTATAAATATATAGATTTATATGAATAAAAGTATAATTCATTTACGGTTGCGAATAAAGCGAGAAGCAGCACGAATCTTGACAAAGCATGCGGTATTCTCTACAATTCGAGTAGTTAGTGCAAGTTTTTTGAAAAAGCCCGACTTGATTTCATCATTTTTTGATCAAGCGGTTTGATCGACGAAGACTTTGCTTAAACTGCATAGTATCACCAATCATTTATAAAATGAGAGAGTGTTCATTCGTTCGACTTTTAAAATGAGATTAAGTATACATATCAGAAGTGAACAGAATCAGAACCTCATTATTCGTGAGTGTAATGAGCGGCTTACTTTTTATCATGAAATACAACTTACCTCTAGCATAAGTGCTTTTTTCACTCGAGCTTGGCGATGTTTCAAGTTTGAAATAAAGAATGCGTATTGCGTAAAAAGGTAATTTCATAGGGAGGAACTGGTTATGAGCTATAACCATACAGAAATTGAACGTAAATGGCAAACATATTGGTTAGAAAACAAAACATTCAAGACAGATGCGAAATCTGAAAAAAAGAAAATCTATGCGCTTGATATGTTCCCTTATCCATCCGGTTCTGGACTGCATGTAGGCCATCCGGAAGGTTATACAGCGACCGATATCATTTCGCGAGTCAAACGGATGCAAGGATATGAAGTGTTGCATCCAATGGGGTGGGACGCTTTTGGGCTGCCCGCGGAACAATATGCGCTCGATACCGGAAATAGCCCTGCTGAATTCACTGAAAAAAATATTGCGACATTCAAGCGCCAAATCCAAGAGCTTGGATTTTCCTATGATTGGGACCGGGAAATAAATACGACAGATCCATCCTATTACAAGTGGACCCAATGGATTTTCATTAAACTGTACGAAAAAGGCCTTGCTTATATGGATGAAATTGAAGTGAACTGGTGCCCTGCTTTAGGAACGGTTCTTGCAAATGAAGAAGTGATCGATGGGAAAAGCGAGCGAGGCGACCACCCTGTCGTGAAAAAGCCGATGAAGCAATGGGTTTTGAAAATTACGGAATATGCCGATCGCCTATTGGAAGATTTGGAAGAGCTTGACTGGCCGGAGAGCATAAAAGATATGCAGCGGAATTGGATCGGAAGGTCGGAAGGGGCCGAAGTCCAGTTTGCCATCGAAGGTCATGACAAAACGTTTGAAGTATTCACGACGAGACCGGACACTTTGTTCGGCGCGACATATGCTGTGCTTGCGCCTGAACATCCGTATGTGAAGGAAATCGTCACCGATGCGCAAAGAAGTGCCGTGGAAAATTATTTAGAAGAAATCACGAATAAATCGGAAATCGAGCGCACCGATGTTTCAAAAGAAAAAACAGGCGTATTCACAGGCGCTTTTGCAATCAACCCGGCAAATAATGAAAAAGTGCCGATTTGGATTGCGGATTACGTATTGATGGGGTATGGGACTGGCGCCATCATGGCTGTACCTGCCCACGATGAACGAGATTATGAGTTTGCAACAAAATTCGGACTTCCTATCGTTGAAGTTGTCGAAGGCGGAGATATTTCAAAACAAGCATACGTAGGCGACGGGAAACATGTCAATTCGGATTTTCTGAATGGTTTGAACACCGAAGTTGCAATTTCCAAAATGATAGATTGGCTTGAAAAAGAAGGCAAAGGAAAACGAAAAATAACATATCGTTTGCGTGATTGGCTATTCTCTAGACAGCGATATTGGGGGGAGCCGATTCCGATTATCCATTGGGAAGACGGTACGATGACGACCGTTCCAGAAGAGGAATTGCCTCTTCAACTTCCCGAGATGACAGAAATCAAACCATCTGGTACCGGTGAATCGCCTTTAGCCAATAGCGATTGGGTCAATGTCACAGATCCCGAGACTGGAATGAAAGGACGACGGGAAACGAACACAATGCCGCAATGGGCCGGAAGCTGCTGGTACCACTTGCGTTATATCGATCCGAACAATGATGAAGTGTTGGCGGACCCGGAGCTTTTGAAAAAATGGTTGCCGGTCGACATCTACATTGGCGGCGCGGAACATGCTGTGCTCCATTTATTGTATGCTCGTTTCTGGCATAAATTTTTGTATGATATTGGCGTTGTCCCTACGAAAGAACCGTTCGAAAAGCTTTGTAACCAAGGAATGATTCTCGGGGCAAACAATGAAAAAATGAGCAAATCGAAAGGAAATGTCGTCAATCCGGATGATATCGTTGCGAGCCACGGAGCTGACACGTTAAGATTATATGAGATGTTCATGGGCCCATTTGACGCGGATGTCGCATGGTCGACAACCGGGCTCGACGGGGCACGCAGGTTTTTGGACCGGACATGGCGGTTGATTGTCGATGAAGATGGCGAATTATCACCCAAAATCGTCGATGAGCATGATGAACGAATGGAAAGAGTGTATCATGAGACGGTTAAGAAAGTGACGGAAGACTTTGACAACTTGCATTTCAATACAGCGATTTCGCAAATGATGGTATTTGTCAATGAAGGATATAAAGCTGATAAAATTTCGAAAGCATTTATAGAAGGCTTTGTCAAATTACTGTATCCAGTCGCTCCGCATCTTGGCGAAGAACTATGGGACCGTCTAGGCAATGAAGGAACTATCACATATGAAGATTGGCCTGTCTACGATGAGACGAAACTTGTGGAAGAAGAAGTGGAGGTTGTCATCCAAGTGATGGGCAAAGTAAGGTCAAAAATCAATGTCGCCAAAGACATTTCAAAAGATGACCTTGAAGCCGAGGCGTTGGCGAACGAAAAGGTAAAGCCTTGGATTGAAGGTAAAACGATTCGGAAAGTGATTGTCGTGCCAGGAAAATTAGTGAATATTGTTGCCAATTGATGATTTAAGGTCTCTCCAAATTCGGAGAGACCTTTTATTCATTAAGAAGGCTTAGTCGATCCATTCCGTCGTCAGAACAATCCATTTTTCGTTTTGATAATACCAAAGCGTTTCTATTTCCCCCAATATATCATCATTGCCGAGCCCTTTGACCGGCTGGCGGCTCTTTAGTCCATATCCTTTCGTTTTGCTGATTAAAGTAGGTTCCAAAGCGTTGATTGGTTTCGGTTTAATCGACTTTTCTTTCAGAAGCTCTCCATTTTCTTTGTAGATTTTTTCTTCTATATAATGTTGCTTGTCATTTGAAATATTTTTAATGATCGGTTTCATAGCAGGATTAATTTTGATTTCCACTTTGAAATCATCTAGGAACTTGCCTTGAATGTGATGATGTTTAGGAGTTGGAATTTGTTGCGCCGTTCCTTTTTTCAATGTATATAATTGATGGAAATACTGAAGGCTATCTTCATCTTTAGCCACCCGATAAAGCAAATCGGGTGTGTGGTCATGGTTCAAATCAATCATTCGCACTTCGGGATTGTAGCCGCCCTCAAGCGAGATTTTCCATTGGTGGGCAAAAGGACTTGCTATATCTAGCCAAACATCGCGATAAAAATTGCTCTTCTCAGAGAACAATGAACCCTTCAATATGATATGCTCTCGAAACCCATCTCCAGTCAAGTCTTCTTCGTAAGAATTGATGAATGAAGACTGATTATCGTCATCCGTTGCGCCGACAGTTGTTGGAACTAACATGAAAACGATGTGAAAAAGTGCAAGTAATATGAATGTCTTACATAATTTCATCGGCAATTCCTCCAGTTTTTTGGTACATGTATTTTATGTATAAAGGCATTTGCCTATACGTATCGCATGAAGCCATATGGATACTTGACGATTTTTTAATTTTACCCCTTGACTTTTGGTTTTATCCGCTGTATTATTAACTATGCTGCTTTTGAAAGCAGTGCAAAAAGATGTTGACAAATAAATCGCAC
>Ga0079226_10004683_pt1 | contig 10448 bp, 13 predicted proteins | sample Poulit2014_FD_76345 | JGI IMG/M metagenome (GOLD analysis project Ga0079226, IMG submission 76345) | Agricultural soil microbial communities from Georgia to study Nitrogen management - Poultry litter 2014 | ecosystem: Environmental > Terrestrial > Soil > Agricultural land | place: USA: Georgia...
AAACCGGCGGGACATCCAGCCGGGAAGGTACCCGTACGACTCGCTGCCTTTTTAAAGCTCTCCCCTGTCCTTTCTTCCGCTAAACCACCAAAGATAGATATCTGTCACTCATATACCTCTCATAGGATAATAGTCTATCACCAACACATCTTTTTCCCAAATTCATAGACAGTCATACAATCAAAAATCGTCATGCGCCATAGGATAAACTAAAGCTTAAGGAAAGCAGGTGATATGAATATGACCAAAAAATCATCCAAAAATAATTTTGTCCCCGAGAAAGTTGTCAAAGTCATGGTTGACGAGGTATTCCGCAAAAATAATGTCAAACCTGCGGAAATCAAAAACAATATATCGAACGAACAGCGACAAATGCTGAAGGAAATGGTTGAAGACCTGAAAACACAAGTGGAACAATTTAATCAAGGAGAGAAAAATACGACAAAAACAGATAAATAAGAGTCTATTAAAGAAAACACCTATTTCATAGGTGTTTTCTTTAATTTTGCCAAAAAACGAGAATCTAGTGTATGTGTACAATCTGATTAGTAGGAATATCCATAGAGTAATATTAACAAAAGAAAGGAGTGTTAATATGAGATCAAATAAAGGACACGATACCATGAACCCATTTGGCTACAAAAGCAAATACTTTTACCTTAGAGATAAACGCAAACACGGCCACCAGCATTGCTGTCAGAATTGCGGAACTACCGACTGTGCACGTGACTGCAACCAATGCGACAGATGCAGGGATAAATATAAGCAACATGACCATAAAGATAAACACCAACACGGTCATCAACACTGTCAGGAATGCGGAGCCGCTGACTGTGTACGTGACTCCAACAAATGTGACAGGTGCAAGGATAAGCATGAACACGACAAGAAGCATGACCGTTTTGAAATGATCGAGGTTGATCCCGACGCAAACGTTTCACAAGCGGACGGTCAATATTCCTTTATGGATCAGGAATCAGCAGAAATGATCTGGGTGAAAGAGTCCTGTGATATCACGGTTGATTCAAGGGACACACAAATTGGGGTTTCGCTTCAGGCAAGTCTGCAGTTGGCAATAGCCCTTGTGCTGAATATTGCCATTGCTGATTCAAACAGAAGCAATGCCATATCCCAGGACCTTATGCAATCGTTTAATGCCGATCAAATCAATAAACAAAAAATCTTCATCTACAATACGAAAGACGCTACTGTAACGACACGAGACACAGATCTGGCCATCAATATTCAAGTTCTGCTGCAACTGCTGGTAACGCTCGTTGTCATGGTTGATGTTTTATAAAAATTTATGGAAGGGGTGGAAACTAAATGAGTTATATGACCAAAACAAAATGGCGTGCATTGGATCATTGTGATGACCATACAAGTAACCAAAACGATGCGGCAGCAACACAAAATGCGGATCAGGCTACAGCCAATCAGCAAGTATCAGATGAATGGATTATCATCAAAGACTCCGAGAACATTGATGTCACAACGACCGACAGACAGGCGGCTGTCTCTCTGCAACTTGGTATTGAAGCAGCTATTGCAGCCGTCATTAGAATTGCTATCGGTGACGGTGCACAATCAGAAGGTTTCACACAGGATCTCAGACAAATGACCAATACAAGACAGGGTAACCACCAAAAAACAATTGTCGAACAATCAAGAGATATTGAAATTACCACAACCGATACAGATGTAGCTGTTAATATTCAGTTGTTATTCCAGATCTTAGCCGCCATTGTTGCTGCCCTAGATATTCTTTAATTGAGTTAAGCAGCATTCCGGGGAAACGCCCTAAACCAAACAATCCATTAGCTCTTACCATCACTCCCCTCCCCGGTAAACCCTGTCTCTTATTAGTTTAGAGACTGTTTAAAATTTGTTATGAAAGGAATGATAAATTGTGGCTAATCTGACAAATCGCCAACGAGGTTTATTGCGTCTTGGTAATCAATTAACCAGAAACTTATTTGATACGAATGCCGGTTTGAATCACAATGTGTCAGTTGATTTACCGGGCATTGATTTCGATGCCGGGTTCAGTGCAGATTTCGGTACCGATAATGGAACAGGTGCACCCGCTGACCCCACAGCACCTGAAACACTGAGAGATGTATTACTGGAATTACAAAATGAGCAAGTGACAATTACCACTGCTTTTGGCCCTGTAACAGGTACAGTCATTTCAGTGCAGAATGACTATGTTGTACTGGTTGAAACCGGCGGGGCACAAGTCCTTGTCCCTATGGAAAGTATTGAATTGGTCAGTGAATAATAAGGAGGGATTCTGATGTTCCAAGATACGTTTGCAGCAGAACTGGCCACACGTACTGGTTCGAGGGTTGAAGTAGCGACTGATACCAATTTAATAGAAGGTATTCTCTCTACCGTTACCGCAAACTTGGTTCTTGTTGTCGAGGTTGACGGTGGTTATGGGGAAAATATCACACAATACCTGTCAATAAATGCTATCAACTTCGTCCGTTTTCCTGCTGCGGCAGCTTAATATGTTACGTGCGAATACCCTGGCCCATTGGGCTGGGGTATTTTCCTTTAAACAAATCTAACGCCCATTGTTCTCTTTACCTGTTAAGTGATTTTAAAAAGTCATACCAGCTGTCAAGGTTTTGTTTCGTAATGCTATCCTTATGTTCCCTCACATTATATACGGTAAAATCCCGATATTGAAACCGGTAATGGCCGATTAATCGGTTTAGAACACTGACATCTTCATAAAGCCTGCCATCCGCAAAATCAATAACCGGAAAGCCGCCTGCCTTTTTGAGCGAGGAAGTGCGGTAAACTCTCGGTCCAAGCGGAAAGCGGTAGGATAAGAGAGCCTTCCTTCCTTTGATGGCGTTTCCTTTGGCAATTCCTTTAAATAGAACATCATCTTTCAATTGCTTCCATTTTCTGAGATTACCGTACAAAACCGCCATCCCACCTGACAGACCCGACAGCTGATTTTTAATGACGGAAACCGCATCAGGATCCAGCCAGTCATCCGCATCAAGTTCCAATATAAAATCAGACGTCACGTATGGCAGTAATGTGTTTAAGGCTCTTGCCTTACCTCCATTCTTTTTGCTGAACACCTGCACCCGCGAATCATCACCATAACGTCGAAGCAGCTGCCACGTATGATCCGTTGATCCATCATCCATGATCAGTAACTGTTCGGCCTGTTCATTTTGCAGCAGGCATGAGCTGACAGCCGTTTGGACATACGCTTCCATATTGTAAGCTGACAAGATAATCGAAAGGCTGGGGTGACCGGCGTTCGTTTTTTTTAGCTGGTATTTTTCGATAAACTTTTGCTTTTCGATTGTATTTTTCGCGTTATTTTTCCTGGCGTCCTTGACTAAACCTTCCTTAAAGCTCTTCGCGAAATTTTCCACCCGGGAAAGCCAGGCAGGAAACAATGCCTCTTTGAATGGCAGCTCGGAAGATGATAACAATGGGTGCTGTTTTAGAAGTGACGTGCGAACGAGTAGTGGCTGCCGGATTGTCATGTCCTGGTTATGTTTAAAAGTTCCCAAAACAGACTGATTCCCGGATAGCTGAAACGAATGAGGTGTTATTTTAGATGAAAGATAATCATTGCCGCTCAGCCATAAAACATACGGTGTATCGATCGAATGGATCGTTTTCTGCAGTAGGTCCCCTTCGTCCTGATTCTGAACTAGGATCGTTCGAATCCGGTCAGACCAGTCAATATCAGTTACACGTTGGAAGGCACCCTTTGTTTGCTGAAAAACGATAACCGATTTCAGTCTGGAACGAAGCGGATTTAAGGACATAAACGCTTTATGCAGTGTTACCTGATCAGCATAACCAATAAGAATGGCAGTTATATCATTCAATGACACCCCTCCGATCATGTGTCAAAGCTTGCACGATGCAAAACCCCAAGTACATATATATGACCGGAAATAAATACTTATGTTTTTCTATATTTTCATCAATACCGCCATTCCCGGAGAAACATGTCATTTGTCTAGTATACTATAAGATATGCAAATCTCTTGGTAGAAATGCCGATTCAGTTTGCTATACTAAACATACGATATAGTAATCGATACAAGTCTTGTTGAGAGCCCACACCCATGAATTTTACCCTTTGAAAGCCGGCTGATCACCGGCTTTCCTACATTTAATATCATACCGGTTCAAAACCACCATGCAAACCTTCCCGATTAAAGAATAAAACGCCTGCTCCTAATACAGAAGCAGGCTTTTTTTATCTGATCTGAATATCAAATATATGCAATGAACCATGTTGGTCAACAGGCTTCTCACTCGTCACCTTCCCATTGTATAACGTTTCACCTGACGTTGTATCAATAACAACTATATTTTGGCCCATTTTCTGTCCAGGAATTGACGTAAGCAGGTACATTCTGTCATTTGTTACATGAAACAGCGGCGGTGACTGTTCCTGCGTTTCCCCATCACCTTGTGCAGGAAGGTCAATTTCAGCTGTCATTTCATCCGTTTCAATATTATACTGCAGAATTTGATCCCCGGTACTTAAATAAAGATGTTCATTGTGAGAAAGAAGCACATCCCTTCCCGAAAAATCCAATTGTTGCTTTTCTCCAGTCTCCAAGTTATATACGATATATCCTTGCTCATTCTGATTGGCCGGGCTATTTTCCCTGAAAATGATATAGTCACTTGGTGCTGTCTGATCTGATTCACGTACCTTCATAAAATCACTCATAGCGTTTTCTTCATTTTCACCGGTCATTGCAATTCTTTCATCGCCGGTTATTTCCTGTTTCGTTATATCGAAATGATACAAATGGAGTACATTCTCGCCATTTCTGGAAAAATTACGCGTGATAACCCTCAATGTGTTATCTGCCATTTGTACATCTTCAACGTACACCTGGTGATACATTGCCCTGTTTGGTACTGGCGCTTTGAATGCTGTTGTTTCACCATTTTCTTTATCCAGAACGGCAATATCAAATTCCATTTCACTGCCCGAAGTGCGTACTGACTGATTGTTTACATCTGCATATGCCAGTGTTTCCTCTGTTTCCAGGTAAGAAGTCAAGCTCCCGGCTTTTCCGCGCATAAAGCTGCGGTATTCCTCCTGCAGTCGCTTGACCTCACTGCTGTACATCCCCTGAAGACGCTCGAAAAACGATTGTTTATTGAAATACTCGGAATCCTCAGGTTTCACGTCAACAGCGACATGCATTCCGGTTCCAGTATTATAACTGCCATTCAGAATGACCGATTCGATTACTTCCTCATCACCACTTATATTTTCGATACTGAATTCCGGATAACCGCCTGCCGCTAAGGATGACTGTATATAAAATGTCCCGACAGTCAAAACAACAACCGTTACAATCGATATTAATCGCCAATATCGTTTCATTCGATAACTCCTTTCATACCGTAATTTTTTTCGTTAATAAATAATGACCCATCCAAATCGACATGAATGTCACGATCAATCCTAATGCAACTTCAAGACCGAGCATTTCAAGCGGATAAAAGTAATTGCGATTCAGGAAAAGTTCGGATAAAACAGGCAAGGCAAAAATGATGACTGATAAAGTAACATACCCTATACCCAGCAATAGTCCTTTCCACCTGAAACTGCGCTCGAATAAAATAGCCGTAAACAGAACGGATACCGCCATAAATCCGGCACCATAATAGAGGATAAACTCAACAAAGGTTTGTGGGACGAGAATGGATAAGTAATTCCAGTTGACAATCTGGCCAAGTGTCATATCCGATCTAAAATCCACCGGCACCATCCACTTGAAAACCCTATTTTCCAGTGGCAGGATGATAAGCTGTATGGATACAAGTCCCAACACCATCAACACAATCGATGCTGCTTTGGCAAGATAAACATTCAGCCGTGCTGTCGGCAGCATTAGCAGCCGATAGATGAATGTATTTTTACCGAACCAGTCACGATACCAAATCATAAAAATATAGAAAATCAACGCTGCTGCACAAATCGCAATCGGCCCCATAAACCATAGACTCCGGGTAAAATCCATAAATGACATGACACCATTTTGCTCAACAAATTGAGCCATCGATAGCCCATCTTCATTGATTGCCTGGTTGGCTTTACCTATATATTCATTAGCCTTCACGATCACGCCTGCAACCTGTACGACGACCGTCATGGCAACCAACACAAGATAGATTTTCATAAACCGGCTTAATTCAAAGTTGACAAGTTTCATGAAACGATTCATGGCTGATACACCTCCCGCATGACATCCACGACTGATTTGCCTTCTGTTTCCCTGACTTCTTCACTGTTAAATTGCTTTAAAACTTTCCCATCATCGAGAAGAACGGCTTTATCAATCAAGTGTTCAATATCATTGATTTCATGGGTCGTAATAATCACACCACGGTCTTCAACCAAGTGGCTCGTGAAAACTTCTGCAATCTGTTCCCGGCTGAAAATGTCAATGCCGGAAAAGGGCTCATCCATCAGCAAATAGTCAACATCGAGTGCTAGTCCTAGCAGTAAGTTAACTTTTGCCCGATTTCCTTTTGACAGGTTATTGATTTTCTCACTTTGCTTCAATTTGAAGAATTTGAGTAATTCCGTTGCGCGCTCCTGGTTCCAGCTATCATAAAAATCGGCCATGAACTGCATCGCCTCAGCTATCGTCATGTTCGGCTGCATAATGATGGCATCCGGAATGAACGTGATTTTTTCATAGCTGTGCTTACTGATCGTTTCGCCATTGATCAAAATTTGCCCGCCATTAAGCGGTGTCAGGTTCATGATCGCATTCATAATCGTTGTTTTGCCGACCCCGTTTATCCCGATAATACAGGTGATTTCACCCTTTTCGGCGGTGAACGACACGCCTTTAAGCACTTTTTTTCTGCCAAATTTTTTCTGAATATCATTTACCTCAATCATGTCTAAGCCTCCTATCCAGCGCTTTCGTTTTCATATTTCTCTTTCACAAGATCCAGCACTTCCTCAACCGGAACATCGATCGAACGGACCGAACGGACAAAATCATCGACCGCTTCCATAATCAATTCCTCTCTCACCGATTTGAGGATGTTCTCATCCTTCGTAATCCTGCTCGGCAAATTCCGCTCCGTATAAATCAAACCCGCTTCCTCCATTTCTTTATAAGCCCGCTGTGCAGTATTTGGATTGATTTTTAACCGGTTGGCAAGCTCCCGCCGTGACGGGATTTCCTGACCCGGCTCATAGACCCCGGTTGCGATTAGTTCTTTAAAATGTCGGATAACTTGCACATAAACCGGATCCCGTTTATTAAAATTCACCTTCATAAGCACATCTCCCACTCAGTTGACATGGATGTAAGTGTATTAAATGATTAATACACCAAAACCAAAAAAAATGTGTATTAAGTGTGTAATACATTCTATGTGGTGTATTATATTATTAATACACTTGGAAGTCAACAACAATCTGAAAACTTACCATTAGAAATAAACAAACATGTGATTTTTTGCCGGTCATAAACGTTAAAGCTGTTATGGGACAAGGGGTCTGACCCCTTGTCCCGACACATCTAACCTGTATATGATAAAATAGATGTTATATGAACTTTAACGATTGGAAGGATGATCATCATGACGGATAATATAAAACTTACCTCTTTATCATCAAAAGGCGGCTGCGGCTGCAAAATCGGCCCGGCCGACCTGGAAAATGTACTTCGTTCACTCCCCCAGCAAACCGTCCCGAACCCGAATTTGCTTGTCGGATTGGATACCAGTGATGATGCGGGTGTCTATAAATTAACTGATGATCTCGCACTTGTGCAGACCGTCGATTTTTTCACACCGATTGTCGATGATCCATATGCATTTGGTCAGGTCGCTGCCGCCAATGCCATCAGTGACGTTTATGCGATGGGCGGAACACCAATCACAGCTTTAAATATCGTTGCGTTTCCCATTTCCACCTTGGATGAAAGCATTCTTGCAAACATCCTGCGTGGTGCCGGTGATAAATTGGAAGAAGCCGGTGTATCGCTTGTCGGCGGTCATTCAATCGATGACCAGGAACCAAAGTTCGGACTGGCCGTAACAGGAACGGTTCACCCCAATCATATCAAGACAAATACGGGTGCTAAACCAGGGGACAAACTGATTTTGACAAAACCGATCGGCGTCGGCATTATGAGCAGTTCACTGAAAAAAGGACTGCTTGAGCAAGATGAAATTGACCGGGTAACACAAGTTATGACAACATTGAATAAAACAGCTTCCGAAACGATGAGCGATTTTAAAGTGAACGCCAGCACCGACGTTACCGGATTCGGGCTGCTCGGTCATGCATCAGAAATCGCGACAGGCAGCCATGTGGAAATACGGATTGATTCAAAAGCGGTTCCAGTATTACCGCGCGTAAAAGAACTCGCTGAAGGAGGCGTCATCCCGGGCGGTACCAAGAATAACTTTAACCACATCAACGATATCGTAACTTTCCCCGAAAGTTTTGATCAGCTGGACAAATATATTTTATGCGATGCGGTGACATCAGGCGGACTGCTTATGTCGGTGGACAGCAACGATGCCGATACCCTTCTTAATACACTGCAGCAAAAAGGTGTCGAGGCGCAGATTATAGGTCACGTAAGAGATGGCCATAATGGACATATCACAGTCGACTAATTAGAAAGTGATGATTATATGTTTCACGATATAACCTTAGAAGATTTATTGAAAAAACAGCATAACGAAAAACATACCATTATCGATGTTCGTTCACCAAAAGAATATCATGAAACGACCATTCCAGGCAGTATCAATATACCGGTATTCACAGACGACGAACGTGCAGAAGTCGGTACGCTTTATAAACAGGTCGGCAAAGAAGCGGCCAAGGAACGCGGGCTGGAAATCATGTCGGCTAAACTGCCTGAATTCATCGCTAAGTTCCAGGAGATTGATACACCGAAAACCGTTTTCTGCTGGCGCGGCGGTATGCGCAGTAAAACCGCTGCAACAGTTGTGGATTTGATGGGCATTGATGTCAACCGGCTCCAAGGCGGGGTGCGTGCTTACCGGCAGTGGGTTGTGAGCGAACTGGAGAAAGCCGAATTTCCGCCTGATATCGTTGTTTTGAACGGCAATACCGGGACAGGTAAAACGAAGCTTCTGCATCAGCTCGCTGAAAAAGGTTATCCGATGATCGACCTCGAGGGAATGGCTGGGCACAGGGGATCCATTTTCGGCCATATCGGAGTTGAACCCAATATCCAGAAAGAATTTGAATCACAGCTGGTACAAGCAATGCACAAATTCCGGGATGCACCGTTTGTCTTGATGGAAGGTGAAAGCAAGCGGATCGGCAAGGTCACCATCCCCGAGTTTTTGTATGATAAAAAAGAACAAAGCACACAGCTGTTTATTGGGTTACCGATGGAACAGCGCGTCCGGAACATTTTGGATGACTACCAGCCGTGGAATAATCCCGACAAATTCATCGAAGCTTACGGACGCATCCAGAAACGCATCCATACGCCAATTGCAAAACAGATAGACTCAGACCTGAAAAAGGAAAACTATCAACAGGCAATCGAGCTGCTGCTGACTTATTACTATGATCCAAGATATGAGCATATGGCCGCAAAATACGCGGAAGAAAAAATCAAAACAATCAAGGCAGGCGATATGGAAGATGCTTTGATGCAGATTGAACACGAACTCGCGGAATTGTATCCACAAAGCGTAAAGTCTCTATAAGTGACGTGAATTGAAATATGGTATTCATCTTCTGTTCATATACAGGAAATACACTGATGGACGATGAATCACATTTATTCTTAGCAAAGGGGGAGTTGATTTGGGGAATTATAGTAAGGTTTTACTCAGGTTTTCTGCTATTTTCGCTTTGATTGGTGCCTTTCTGGGTTCACACATGGCAGGCGCCGGCAGCCTGGCATTCAAGACGGTGCACGCCCATATTCTGGTTGTCGGCTGGCTGACATTATTCGCATGGGCTGTTTATTACAAAATTTTCACCCCCGCCAGAACTATCATCGCCACATTGCATGTCTGGTCTGCGATTGTTGGGGCAATCGGCCTGACCGCCGGCATGTGGCTTTATTATGTACGTCCATTTGATCTTGCTGATGGATTTGTGACCGTCTTCTTTATTGTGGGTGGCTCGATTTTGCTATTAAGCTTTGCGCTTTTTGCCGTGCTGACATTTATGAGGACAGAGGATGGCAAATAAACCCAGGCTAATGTATGATTAAAATAACGAGACTGGGACAAAACAAAAATGACCAACACTAAAGGTGAACAATAAGTTGCCTTAGCGGAGTAAATATACGGAGACTCCTGCGGGATGAGAGGCATAGGTGAGACCCCGCAGTGCGGCAGCAATCTTTTCTGCGAGGAGCGTATACCTCACAGAGATAGCTTGCAACGCGACGAGCACGAGGAGG
>Ga0079226_10004685_pt1 | contig 10447 bp, 4 predicted proteins | sample Poulit2014_FD_76345 | JGI IMG/M metagenome (GOLD analysis project Ga0079226, IMG submission 76345) | Agricultural soil microbial communities from Georgia to study Nitrogen management - Poultry litter 2014 | ecosystem: Environmental > Terrestrial > Soil > Agricultural land | place: USA: Georgia...
ACTCCTTTTTAATGGTGAAAGTTTCCGTTACAAGGAATCATTATTACAGCAATAATTTGAGTTGGTAAGTGGCATACATTTTTAAATGCCATTTCATACATTTTTTACTTGCCAAATACAATCGTAAATAACTTCTTCAATTGCTGCTTCCTCAGGGAGTGTAGCTTGTTTCAAAAGACGATTTAATTTATTGTTTTTTCGAACGCTTTCTTCATGATAGTTGCTTTATACTTCATGGCATAATCACGATAATGTTCTGCGAATGTTCGATAAGCATAAGGTATTTTCTGAGTATTATGTGCCTCCATATTCATCGTGTAATAGTGTTAAAGTTATGTTCGGCTTGGCTAATCTAATTCTGAATAAATTCAAAATTCATCAAGTGTCTTACGCTTGCTTCTTGCTTTTTCTCTGGATAAAGAAAATCCTCTAACCAGGGATCCGTCATTTCCTCTTCAAATGGTATTTTCACTCCCTTCTTTTCCGCTAGTCCAACAATCTCTGTGATTTTCTGACAAGAATGTTGTGATCATAGCGATACTTCGCAATGACACATTTTCCGCATGCAACTACAAAATCTTTCGATATGGATACATACTTAAAAACCTCCTGTCTACATAGATTCTACACCGATAAATTATCGGCATGCTCATTTAGTATACAAGAGGTTTTATTAGGAATGGTGCATTGTTCCGCAAAGAGTGATAAATTTCTCCGCAATCACTGGTAAAAAAAGCCGCAAGGTTGGTACAATTCAGATGCATTACTCATCCTCCTGTCGAACGTTGTTGGTCCAACGAGGAGTTTAAAGTTGTTTTGGAGAGTTGGCAAGTGGCTCATTATTAGTTTGCCATAAAAAGTTTAAACATAAGAGCACCTCCGGTGAGTAATGGTTGGTCACTTTTATTTTCACCAGAAGGGCTCTTTTTGTTTACTAATAATTAGCAGAATAATCAATTACTTTCTAAAGCAAAAAAGGAATCCGGTATCCACTGAATTCCTTTTTTGCTTTTTAGCTGAGTTTTGTCCTAGTCCCAACTAAATTCGATCAAACAAAGGTGAGATGTCTACTATTGTCACTAGAGAATTTGATAACTCTCCATTCTCCTTCAATATCGGTCCGTGTACAATACACTGTCCTTTTTTTAATCCTGCTAATCTCCCTTCCCAATGCTTTCTCTCTTTGGGTTCTTTTGCAAGACTGGATGCGATATTTGATAACTCCTGTTCAGGAGGAGAAAAGTATATTTTTTCTGATGAATTTTGAAGTCGTGCTAATTCATCCTTGTCAAGCTGTGACTTTAAAAATTGCGTTGCATACCAGCCCGACCATCCAAATTTTCTCCCTTCTGTTAAAATTCTAGCAGAAGGAGAATGTTCCCTATGATCTAAATTCTGTGCTTCATCCATTATTACAGGAATAGGTATGTTCTTATCTCCTGTTCTTACAGAATAGTTCCATAAATCCCATAAAATAAACTCCGTAATGACTAATTGAACTTCTCTAGGAAAGCCTGTTAATTGAATAATATATACTTCACCATCGCTTTTAATAATGCTATCCCAATTAATTGGAGAAATATTATTAAAAGGGTTTCTATCAATAAGAGGTCTAATTTGTGACAATGCTGTTCTCGCATAATTAGTATCAGCTTCTTCCAAGAGATCACGTAGTTTCTCTAAATCCATACCTTCTCCATACTGTTTTAATCCCTCTAAAATCGCATCATAAATAGCATTACTTTGCTGAATACCTAAATCAGTAAAAACGGACGTAAACACACTTTTTACCCTATCCGCGATATCATTATCTTGTTCAGGTAAAATGATTCCACCTATATCACGTTTATTTCTTGCAAATGGATTAATTGGTAGATTTTCATTGTAGACAATGTTTTGTTTCAACTTATCACCCATATAATCAACAAATTCTTCTTCCAGTTGATTTGGTAAAAAACCCTCTGTATAATCTATAACTATGCTCGGTATTTCTTGTTTAGACTGTTCCAGAAGGAGACATTGTATAAAGTACGTTTTACCCTGACCAGACTTTCCGGAAATCAACAAATGTCTGTTCGCTAGTTCGTTGTTACCAAATTCCCAATATATCTTTTTATTAGAGTTTTGAGCAGTTCCTAATAAAAATCTTTTATTTTCAATATTGAACTTTTCAGAATAAGAACCTTCTATATTATTACTGTTTGCATCCTCTTTTTCTATCATTTTACCTTTAGGCTCTTCTTTAGGATGTTCATCACTTTTTTGCCTAAACAGATCATCATCCTCAATAAATTCATGTTTTTTAGATTCATCATCCTCTAGATTAGCTCCTTTGGATCCTAAATCTATATTTTTTCTTTCGCTTAGCGTCATATATTCACCAGTTCGAGCATAATATTCATTTAATTTTGACACTGTTTCTTTTGACAAAGTAGAATCATAAAGATAAGAAAGCATATCTTCTTTAACAAAATCTTCTAGCTTATTTTGCAATAAATCTCTTATATCATTAACAGATTCAATTATTCCTTTAAAACCATCCTCTTTAGGCAAATTTAATAATAATGTTTTATCTTCTTCTATAAGTTGAGCACTTCTGAAATGAGCATCATTTTGAAAGGATAAGACCCCTTTTTCGCCTATAAATTCTTCTAATTTATTTGAGATTATATAATCATCTGTTAAAAGCTTTTGTATTACCTCATCCGATAATTTATAATTTTTTTCTTTCCAAAACTTACTGTTTTCTAGTTTTCTAGCATTAGATATTAAAATTTGAACAAAGAAATTTCTATAAAACTTGCCTGAAAAAGTACTTCCTATCTCTCCCATTAGATTATCATCGAGTAATTTTTTTGTCTTTCTCACTTGAAGTTTTCCAGTTTCAAGGACACTATTACTATTAATGCCAATTTTGATCTCTACAGGATAATAATAAAGCTCTATATTCCCTTCTATAACTTCTATTCCAATTAAAAGTAAATCATCACTGTGTCTGCCTTTTACACCTAAATTTTTGGCAGTGAAAACTCCCCCACTTTTACTTAAACCAAACGCTCCGGCAACTCTTAATATTTCTTCTAAAGATATAGGGATCCATAGAATATTTTCATGATCTAAATAAGATACAGCATATTTAATTGCCGAAATAACGCTAAGCTTTTCGATATCTCTGTAATCTTTATTTCCTATAATATTTAATAACCATTCTCCATTAAATATATTAAAAGATTTGATAGCTCTTTCTATATTTTTATTAGATCCATCAATATCTTTCTTTTCGAGAAAATCTTTTAACACTGCAAAATATTGCTGTGTTTTATCGGTTACTGTGATTGCATCATATTTTGTAGTGGAAGAATACTGATCGTTATAATGAATCACAACTAAATTTTCCTTATAATCATTAAAAAACTCTAAATCTACTGGAGGGTCAATAAATGTTACCCAGTGTGAATGAATTAATATTTCTTTTAACTCTTTATCATCAGTTGTCGATGTTCTTGAATATATTGCAACTCCCTTTCTGTAACTATCGCTTCCTTCATTGCTTATATTAGCGGCTAATTCATTTACATAATAAGCCGTATCAATAAGAGTATTATTTTGATTTAAAGGATATGCTTTGGTTCCAAATCCTGTCCTATAATTTTCTTCATCTTTTGTAGCTGATAAACTGGAGTATAACCCATCTACTGCTATACCCGTTCTCATATCATCCATTGGTAAAATTGCTTTTGTTTCTTGTGCATTCATCTTATAAAAAGTTAAATGTGAATAGTCTAATCTTGCTCCAAGTGGCTTGTTATAACATTTTAATTTACTTTGTAATAAGGATAAAGTATCATCATAAAAGTCATTTATTTTGACTTTTATTTTAAAAACTTCTTTTAACTCTTGTAAAGTATTTAGTCTACTAAATCTCTCAAAAGCACTTTCCATATTATTATTTCTGTATAAAGTAACTTCTACAGGATTTAAAAAGTTAATAGATTCATTTGATATAATATTTAACATCCATTCGAGAAGAGCTTTTAATATTTGTTCATCGTCTTGGATATTAATAATACTTATTTTAAATGGTGCCTCTGTATTGTTTAAAAAGAGATAAGAAAAGTGCTTCTTATATTGTTTTATTTTACTAATTACTACTGTATCCATATATTGATTTATATTTGATACAGAAATTTTATTCACTGGTTTATATATCATCCACTCCATGGCAGAAGTTTGATGCTCCGGTCTATATAAAATTTCTCGAGAACTTTTTTCATTCTCTATATACGGTATTAATGTATCAGGTCTTAATCTATGCAACAATTCATTATTAATCGACTCATCTTCTGCTACCTCATAAAACTTTAGTTTATATGCAATAATTACTGGATGAAAAGGTGTAAAATAAATTATATCATTAGCTTTAATCGTGCCCAATTTATATAATTCAGTACCTCTTTTACCTGCACTAACTCCTTCTTCAAATTGACTTATTTGTTTATTATATTCTTCAATATACTCTATGGCACGTTGTTTATATTCTTTTGTTACAGGAGTTAAACTAGGTATAGAATAATCTTTAAAATAAGTTATAAATCTGCTATAAACCTCTTGTAAATCTTCATGTAACTGTATATTTCTTTTTAACAATTGCCCCGATATTACTTCGCCGTATTGTATACCCTCTTCCACAAATTCATTTTCCCATTTAAAATATTCTTCATAATCCGGACCTAAATAATATTCTCTATTCCCTAATACTAATCTATTATTTTCCTTTATCCAATGCATTTTTTCATTAGTTTCTCTTATCAATTTCCATATTCTTTGACCCGAAATTGGTGTGAAATTAGGCAATTCGTTTTTAAGCAAAAAGTTTATTTGAGTTGAATCCAATTGAATAGTAAAGTACAACTTATCGTTGTCGTTATATGCTTCAGGCAATGGAAATAATTCTAAGTGTATATCATCAGTTAATGTAAAAATACTATTTTGAGCTTTTATTTCATGTTTATGTTTTTCCGCTCCTATAATCTCACCAAATAATACGCTTTCTTCTTCCATTTTAAATTCAATCACTTGTTCTTTTGGATTAATACTGTATCTTGCTTTCACAGGGGCTAAATAATTTGCTTCAAATGGAAAAACACAAATATAAAATTCAGCTCCCAAAGAAGCTTTTTTATCATGTTTGTAATTAAATCTCAGATAATTAAGTTTATCTGGTTCTTCAATTTCAATATTAAGCTCTATGTTTTTATTTTTAACTTTAAAATCTAGTTCAATATCTGCTGAATGATATGTACTCAGAAAGTCTTTTTCTAATTTGTTCACTTGGCCTGAAATATCAAATGTAATTTTTATATTTACTTCTTTCTTTTTAGTTTGATTAAAAATAATGATTTGTCTTTTTCGCTGCCCTGCCTTGGTCCTTTCATTTAAAGCTTTATCCCAATGAAATAAATCATTTTTTATTAAAAATTCTTTTAATGTTACTGTAGACTTTTTATTTTCTGCTATTTTCTCTTCATAGAATCGATTAACTTTTTTAAAAGAGAGTTCTTTCCAATTATCTTTCGTTAACTCATCTGCTCCTTTAGAAGTAAAATGTTTTTCTAACACTTCTTTATCTTCACCAAACATATTAACTTCATGCACTTTATTAAATAAATCCCTGTTTAATTCTAAACGTTTCTTTTGAGCTTTCCCTGAGATATGAGCCAGATCTGGGTCTTTAAATAAACCAAATTTATAATATTCATCATTTTTGATTCCACCATTACACAATGTAGTGTATATATCTTCATAATCATAAAACGATATTTGTTGAATTAATTGCATATCTAATAAACTATCCATTTGATCTTTCAATATTATTTGATCTATTTTATTTATATCACTTTCATTTATATTATTTCTTAGCACTTCATAAATATATTTTGGGTGAAGAGGCATTGACTCTTTTTGTAGGTTACTACTTCCGCCAGAAATGGAATCTAAATCACCTTGAACAATACTTAATAATGCAGTATTTTTAAATTCATCTTTTTGATCAGAAACCATATTACGGATTTTAACTAAAAATCCTGCATCTATATTTTTGGAAGTATGAGCAATAATTAACTTTATATTTTTAATTACAATAGCTGAAGTTTGGAATTCATTATAATCATCATAATTAAAATTAAAATTTATAACAGGAAAATCATTTTTTATTATTTCAATAAACAAATTTATTTCATCTTGAGAATCTAATTGTAAATAAAATCGATCACCTCTATCAAGATCTGATACATTAAAATAATCTAATATAACATTTATTATAAAACTATAGTATTGATTTGACATATTGAGCATCACCACTATCACTTTTTTTATCAATTAAATTTAATTTATTTAATAACATAACCACTTCTGTTTTGGAGTGATTATCTAATTGAATGCCTCTTTTTTCAAACTCTATAAATAAATCACTTATTGGTAATCTGTTATCTTTAACAGAAACAGAAATTAATAAAAGTAAAAAGTCTTGATGAATATTAAATAAAGAGCCCAACGGACCTCTCTGCTTTATAAAGTGATATCCACCTAAGTCATTTAAATTATCGCCATACCGCATTCTTACGTCTTTACTCATTTTCATTTTTATACATTTGAATAAATATACTATAGCACTTTCTAATTCATCTGGAGGCGAACAATCTTCTATGTTAAATATACGACAATATTCTTTCGTCCATTCTTGAATATCATTTAAAAACTGTTCTCTATCTATTACTCCATCATTTACTAAGTTTATAATCTTAGTATAACTTAATATCTCTATTTTACTTCCCTTTTCGAGACTACATTTATTATATGAATTATGACTTAAATGTGACATTGTATGTATATGCGGGAAAAGGTTTCCTTTTTTATTATTAATATATTTGTATGTTCGAAATTCACCTGCAGCTTTTCTCCTCATCCCCATTTTCTCCCAACTCAAACAAAAATATAATGGGTCAACTTTTTCGTAATTAGCTTTGGTAAATTCATCAAACTTCATTATCAACTGACAACTATACATAAATGCATAAAAGTTTGTTAAAAGTGCAAAGTTATCTAGAAAATAATTTCGATGGTTACTTAAATATAATAAATCTTCAATATATAATTTCGAAATTTTTTTAAAAAATGGTGTATAAGTGATGTTTTGTTTTTTGTTTGACTCTTTTAATAAATCTAGATTATTTAAAAGCAACTTCATCAATATATTATTTGACTCTTTACTTACAAATATTTCATTTATATTTTCATTTTTAATTGTAAATACATCAAACAGAAAATTTGATACTTTATTAAACTCGGCTTTATCTTTAGAGGGCACAACAATAAAATTATATAAATATGGATGGCTTACTTTTATATTCTCTCCGCTAAATAGTGTATTGTTTAAAAAGTCCACAAAGTCATGCTGTATGTCTAATGGCTTATATTCAACATTTTCTGCTATATATTCACTCAATTCATTACTATCTTCAGAATGATATTTTTCTATTTTTCTTAATTCATTTCTATTAATTTCCAAATTGCAAATACGGCGAACATATTCACCTAACACAAGGGGGAAATCTTTTTTGATTTTTTGGATTCGTCTAGATGAGGCAAATGGCAAAACATCGGTAATATTACTACCTCTTTTATTTTGTTCAGTTTTAGCTATTTCATTTTTAACTTTTTCTATATGTAGTTCCCTCATATAAAATATTACTCCTTTTCAAAAACTATTGAATTAAACACATCTTCTTCCAATGTGAATAATTGGTTTCCCTCTATATTATGAATTAAAATTTCTTTGTTTTTCTCACCAAACTCCATTAATTGTTCAATAAAATCAACAAAATTTACTGCTTCATCCATATCGGTTTTACTAGGCCTATATCCGTTTAGGACATCTGATAATAATCGATATAATGATAGATCAATATCTAAATATATTTCTTGTTTCTTTTTGTCTTCATCCCTATATGCTAATAATATTGTTGGTTTAAATTTAATTAATTGTTCACCTTTCATTGGCTCTATATGATTTATTTCTGGAGTTACCGAAAGTTTCTGAGCTATTTTGTATTTTTCTGAAGTCTTTTCAAAATAAATATAATCTTTTTTCGGTGAGCCATTCCATTGAAATATTGCATTACTAATATCATTATATATTTTTTTAATATGACCTTTATTTTCTAATTTATTATAATGATACAAATCTATCATATAAGAGTTATAGTAATTATCTTTAAAAAATATATCACTTATATTGGTCAAAAATATACCCCGTATGAATGTTTTTATAAAGATGTCCCATGACTTTCCAACTAAATCAGTAGTACCTGTGAAAAATGAACTAAACAAATCTCTTAAATCAGGGTGAGTTATATATTCATCTATTATTTCTTGCAAATCATTGGAAGTATTTAATTTAATCAATATTTCATCTAAATGTTTAGAACGACTGTTCAAAGGATCAAATTCTTTAATCATACTTAATAACTGTGATCTCTCAACGCGCTCGAACAACATATTAGGTAATAATAGTTCTAGTTTTTCTAAGCCTATTGTATTAGTTATTTTTGTTATGTCTTCATATTCACTTTCATTTAATAAGATATCTGCAATAAAGTTTAAATATGTTCTTGCTGATATTCTTATTTTCTTTTCAACTATCGTTTGTATTATTATTTCAACAATTTTACTTTGTACTTCGCTATTTCTTAATAAGTCATAATTCATATGAAGGAGTGAATTTCTACCTTTCTCTTTATCCCTCATATAAGCTTGATGTATAGGATTATTACTTGATTCATTACAAATTTTATTCATTAACTCCGTATAAAATTGAGAAGTAGGTCCATTTTCATTTAATTCAAATTCATGATAATCACTAAAACTTATCGCACTAAAATTATCGTGACGATAATTGGTATTTAGCTTAGAATTGAATAAACCCGATTTATTAACAAAAGTCTTGAATTCGTTGTAGGTATAATCTTCATCTTGATGATTTGCAAAATTATGTAATATCCCCATATTAATTGCTAATATAATATTTGTATTTGCATTTTTTATTCTCTCATCTGAAAAATCTGACAGATATTTTGACAACGTTTGCATTGCATCCATGTCTGGTGCAGAACTTTCTGTAGCATCATTATAAATCTCATACGTTGAAATTAAATCCGGTTTCTTTCCTTTCAAATAAGACAAGAGATGAGACTTACCATCTCCAACATTACCACATAAAAGAATTAAATTACCAGATGAACCTCTTTTCGATTCAAGTATATATTCTAAATCTCTCTGTACATGTCTATCTACGTGTAAATAATCTTTAAAGCTATTAAATTCACTTGGATTTACAACGGCTTCTTTAGAGGAATCTTTTAATCGATCTATTTCTTTTAATAGTAATGTTTCATTTGCTTTAAGTGTTTCTTCATTTAAATCAGTATCATCATGTCCATTAACATCATTCTTTATTTCAGGGGCATAATAAGATGGCACTTTCAAATCATATGGATAATAGGTCCAATAATACCATATCGCCACTTCATAAGTTTCTTTATGTATTTTAAACGCTTCTTTTTCTTCATCAATTTTTGATGGATGTGCAGCATGATTCCCCAATATTCTTATATTATCTAGCTTTCTTTGTATATCACGATTTATATAACCTTCCATTATCAAGTATTTTATTTTTTCATTTAAGGTTGAATATTTTAAATGATGTACCTCTTCAATTTTTACTACTTCATTTAATATAACTTCTAAAAATTTTCTACCTTCTACAATTGCTCCATTGGGATACACACCAATTATATTTTCCATCTTTTGAATATGATCAGCAGCATTCTTATTATATTTTCGTACAAAGCTTACAAATTCAGACATTTTATCAACTCCATCCCTTCAAGTAACATAAAATAATCAGAATCCTATATTCTAACTTAAAACTTATATTGTCCACATAAAAGTTAAATAACATTCAATTTTATCCATCAGTTTGGTAATTATATTTTTATAAATAATATGAAATTTATTCCAAAGCGACCTTTTTCTTAATCAATTTCTCACATCCAATATATCAGATTATTTGTCATTTAGTAAGTAAATAATTATTTTTCGGATGATTACTCTGTTTTGTGAAGTACCTCTACAACTTATATAATAATTAAAAAGTGCAGTTAAAAGTGTTGAAAGTGAAGTGAGTAAAAGAGATGATCGTCATATGAAGTTATTAATGAAGAAAATCCTGTCGCGTGAAAAAAAGTGAATTAGTCGATCCTATAAAATATATCATGATAGATGAAGTTGGGATTTTCAGATAACCCTTAAGAGGCCTGCAAATAATGAGCAGCTGACACCAAAAGAACAATCAATACTATATAATATCTTTCAGGATATTATGCTGGCT
>Ga0079226_10004686_pt1 | contig 10446 bp, 10 predicted proteins | sample Poulit2014_FD_76345 | JGI IMG/M metagenome (GOLD analysis project Ga0079226, IMG submission 76345) | Agricultural soil microbial communities from Georgia to study Nitrogen management - Poultry litter 2014 | ecosystem: Environmental > Terrestrial > Soil > Agricultural land | place: USA: Georgia...
ACAATTCGTTCTTGCTCTGTGTGATTCCACGCTGTGTGGTAATACATATCATTAAAAACAAAGCACCTTCCCTCTTGCCACTCTACTTGTTGGCCTGCTACTTCAAAACCACAATGCGGAAGCTCGGCTGGCACAAACAAGCCCAAGTGCACACGATAAAACGCATCGGTATCGCCGGTGTGAGGGGGAATGGTTGTATGGGGAGCCAATGCGCTAAAGTAAATGGTTGAAATATTGGGAATGTGCTTTAAAAGCTCCATGGTTTTAGGAAACAAAGCCAAGCGTTCGGGGTAATCTACACCGTAAATGCGAAGCTCAATTTGCTTCCAACCCTGTTGGTTTTTTAGCCCATACTTTTTAAAACACAAGTGCCTCACCTGTGGGTCAGTTAAGTTAGCCAATAGCTCTTCTTTAATTAAGCTAGCATTTTGTTCAAGGTGCGCTATACCAGCTATAGTAGCCGTATCATAGAAAGCAGGCTGCCGACGATGGTACAGTCCTTGGTGATTGTTAAAAAATGGTTTCATGCCTGACATTAACTCACATCTTGGCCAACAGAAACAGCTATTAGCGGATAGGGTTGGAGCGTTAACAACGCCAATAGAGTATGCTTCACAAGAAAGTTACCGGACAAACACACCCTGTACTTTTATAGTATTTATGGAAAAACCCCCTCCATCTACTACACAACAAACGATGCTTTTAAAGCAGAGCTCTATGAGATTTTCACTTAACCGAACATTGTTTCTTATTGCTGTTTCCATCGCAATACTTGCTTTACCGAGCTTCCTTGTAGGCAAGGAAGGACTACTCGTTCTACAAAATATTTCTTTAAGCATTGTTATTGCGGTGTTTTTTCTTTCATTAACAAGGTGGTTTTTGCTCTCTTGGCGCTGGCAACTCTTGCTTGAAGCCAATCAACACCAATGGAAGAAAAAAAACTTGCTCCCTATAGTGCTAGCTATTGATTTCTTTGGCGACAATGGCCCAGCTTCTCTTGGCAGTTTTGCAAGTTCATTGCTGTTATTTAAGCAACGCGGCATACCTACCTCAACTACCACTGCAATTAATAACTTGTTGTTTTTGCTTGATTTAGCAGCTGTAGGCACCGTTATTTTGGCTGCTTTGTTATTTGCTACCAACATGAATATAGGACTCTCTTGGCTAGCAGCTGCAAGTATGGCCTTGCTACTTTTTTCAGTCTTGGCCCTTATTGTACTCATTCACCATATAGATAAAGCAACACAACTTATCCTAAGGTTGCCTTTACCTAATAAATTGCTTCTTAAACAGCGTAAAAAAGCTTTTTTTTGGTGGTATAGGCTACAGCGCAGCCTCAAGATAACAACGGCCATTAGACCCAATAAAATAGCGGCACTTTACCTAATATCGCTGAGCAGCTGGGGAATCAGGTTCTCAATGCTTTTCATTGCCCTTATCGCTTTAGGAGCTGAAATCAACTGGCCGGTTACAGCTTTAATTCAGTTTATCTCGGGCTTAGCAGGCATGATCTCGTTTTTGCCGGGTGGCTTCCCAAGCATGGATATTTCTATTACTGTGCTCTTAAGCTCGCACCTAGAACAAAACATTATTTTGCCAGCACTGCTATTGTGGCGGCTAGCCACCTATCATGTAAACTTTATCGCTGGTAGTTTATCTATCTTATGGTTAGCACGCAAATAAAATGACATCCAAAATTAAGGCGATCAGCCACCACTTTCCGGCAACTTTATTGACTAACACCGATCTCGCCGCTGAATTCCCTAATAGCTCAGCGGAGCAAATTTATAGATTGTCTGGTGTTAAGCAACGCTACATAGCTGCCCCAGAGGAAACACCCTCTGATCTAGCATATTTTGCAGCAAAGAACCTTTTTCATGCTGAACCATCAGTACAAAATAACATTGATGCTCTTCTATTTGTTAGCGAAGGCTTAGATTATAAAGCCCCAGCCACTGCCTGCATATTGCATCAACGGCTGGGCCTTCCACAGCACTGTTTATCACTTGATATTCCAAGCGGCTGCACTGGCTTTATTAATGGGCTGCAAGTAGCAAAAAGTTTAATTGCTGGCAACGCATCCATCAATAATGTACTCCTTCTTACTGCTGAAGCTGCATCAAAAGTCGTTCACCCAAAAGATCTTAATCTGCGAATGCTATTTAGCGATGCTGCGTGCGCCACTCTAATCACCCGCAGTCAAACGAATGGCATTGGTAACTTTATAAATGGCACAGCAGGAAACGGTGCAAAAGCATTATGGGTTGAACGCAGCGGCTTCAGGCACCCTGTGGACAAAAAATGGTTTGAAAAGAACAGCGGTGCACCTAACAGCATGCAACTTGGGCAAATGCACATGCAAGGAGATGAAGTTTTATACTTTTCATTAACCAAGGTACCTACATTAATTGCAGACACGCTCAAGATCAACAAAGTAAGCGACAACGACATCAGACTTTACATCTTCCACCAAGCCAGCAAGATAATACTCAAGTCATTACAAAGAAAATGCCGAATATCCGAAAGTAAGTTTTACTATCACTATGAAGATATAGGCAATACAGTATCTTCAACTATTCCTATCGCATTGCAGCATGCCATAATCAATAAAATACTAGTTGAAGGCGATAAAGTTATGTTAGTTGGCTTTGGCATTGGCTTTGCTTGGGGTGCCACCATAATTGAAGTGTAGAAAATACATTATCTGCTATTATTGATGGTTCCATGACATTAGCCTCAGACTTCAAAGTCCAAATTTTGATCAACCGAGTACAATATGAACAACAATTTAACCCTCAACGATCTCATCCTTAAATTACAAGAAGAAATAGAGGAAGTTGATCTTAGCGAAATTACAGGTGCAACCATTATCCTTGATATTGAAGGCTGGAACTCCCTGCACAGCTTAATTCTTATGGCTTTGGCCTCTACCGAGTACGATGTTGAACTAACAGCTCAAGATATCCAGGTAATCAAAACAGTTCAGGATTTATGTAACGTCATTAACGATAGGCGCTAATAACATAATGGCTACTTTTTTCACGGATAATATTAGATTACATACAATAGCAGCAGCAGTGCCAACCCAAGCTGTATCCAACTATGATTATCCATTACTTTCAGAGCAAGAAAAGGCATTTTTAATCAAAACAACTGGCATCGAAGAGAAACGCCTCGCCCCTGATGCAATGACTTCTTCTGATCTTTGCTTTAAAGCAGCCGAAGAAATTCTAAATACGGGGCAAGCAGCACGAGAAGATATAGGGCTTCTCATTTTTGTCTCACAGTCCAATGATTATTTTTTGCCAGCAACTGCAGCCCTACTCCAAGAGCGCCTGCGTCTGCCCAAAAGTACACTGGCATTCGATGTGGGCTTAGGGTGTTCTGGATACATTTACGGACTCAGCATCGCCGCAAGCTTAATGCAAACATGCGGCATAAAAAAAGCATTACTATTAGCAGGTGATATTTCTTCAACAACCTGCTCAAAAGAAGACAAAAGCACTTATCCACTTTTTGGGGATGCTGGCACTGCCACTTTATTAACGCGTACAGAGCATAAGCAAAATTGGTACGGCAACTTTTATACCGACGGCAGTGGTGCAGATGCCATTATTATTACGGATGGCATGAGCCGCAATCATCCAACTCCAGAATCTTTTCAAATGCAGGATATTGCACCAGGTATCCGCCGTGCCTCTATGCACTTAGCACTTAAAGGCGATGCAATTTTTGCCTTTTCAATAAAGGAAATTCCCTCTTCCATTGAGGAGCTTTTAAAGCAAAACAATAAAACCATAGACGAAATCGATTATTTTGTGATGCACCAAGCCAACAAACTAATGAACGAAACCATTCGTAAAAAGCTTAAACTTTCTGCTGAAAAAGTACCTTATTCCTTAGAAAAATTTGGCAACACTAGCTCGGCATCTATCCCCCTTACCATGGTGACGCACCTATCCAAGCAACTGCAAACACCAACAAACCTTCTGTTATCGGGTTTTGGGGTTGGTTTATCTTGGGGGAATTTACTGATAGAAAGCGAAAAGATACACTGCCTACCGTTAATTGAGGTGGATTCATGAGTGCCATTTACAACGATCTAAAAGATAAAACCTTTCTTGTGACGGGTGCGTCATCAGGCATTGGCAAAGCCGTTGCTGTTGCACTGGGCGAACAAGGGGCAAAAGTAATTATCACTGGACGTGATAAAGTTCGCTTACAAGAAACCGCAGATATGATCCCTACGCAGTCTATGCAGATCTCCGTCGACCTTGTGGATGAGTCGGAGCGCAACGCTCTGGTAGATGCTATACCAAGACTTGATGGTTTATGCCATGCTGCTGGCATTATCAACCCTTTCCCCATTCGCTATTTAGATCAAACTCAATTTGACAAAGTGTTTGCTATTAATGCTACAGCACCCATTTTGCTTACGTCACGATTACTGGGTAAAAAGAAGTTCAATGATCATGCTTCAATCGTTTTTTTATCTTCCGTATCAAGCGATAGAGCGATGAAGGGCGGTGCCACTTATACCATTAGCAAAGCAGCAATTGAGGCCTTTAGCCGCACAATCACACTCGAACATGCGTCTCAAGGTATTCGCTCAAATTGCTTAAAGCCCGCAATGATTAAAACTGCTATGTACCAAAAGGCTAAAGATTTTGCCTTTGACCCTAATCATAATGCACGCCTCCAAACATACAAAGATCGTTACTTACTTGGCATTGGAGAAACAAGCGATGTTGCGATGGCAACACTATTTTTGCTGTCATCTTCGTCGCGTTGGATTACCGGCAGCGAACTAACACTTGACGGTGGGCTAAGCCCTCAAATCTAATCTTGAAAACAATAAAATCTATCTTAGTTAGGCAACCTAGCAAAACTTATGATTATCAGAAAGTACGGCATCGAATTACACCAGCTCCAACACAATGACATTGAGCTTTTACGCACACAACGAAACAAAGATACCCTTCGTAGTAAAATGCTAGACCAAGCCATTATTACTCCAGCACAACAAGAAAAATGGTTTGCATCTATCAGCAATATCAATAACTTTTATTGTGTAATTCAGCATGAAGGTAAAAAAATTGGCTTAGCCCATAGTAAAAATATTGACTGGGACAAAAAAGAAGATGAAGGCGGTATGTTTATTTGGGATGAAGATTACTGGAAGACAGGAATTGCTGCAAAATCATCTATTATAATGATGCAGTTTTGTTTTGATATTGCTCGGTTAAAGAGAACTTTTGCGCACGTCCACCAGGATAACCTAGCCGCACGTGAATTTAATGTATCTTTAGGCTATACCGCTATAGGAACCAGTAACAAAATGGTGCTGACACACGAGATTTATAAAGAACGCATCCATAAACTCAGATGGATAGCCAGCGCAGGTAAAGATACAGCACCATTGTCTTTATCCGACATCGAGATACCTCCTGAACAATATACTTTACCTCAATACCAGAATTTACCCATAGCAGTACAAGATTTTTTTTATTCTCCTGCTAAAAAATAAAAACACCTTATGTAATATGAACTCAGCTAACCACAACACCACTCCAAAAATCACTGTTGTGATACCCGTTTACTCATGCAGTGACGCACTGCATGAGTTAGTTCAACGGCTTTTTCAGTTAAACGCTTCTTATTCGCTTACGCTCAATGTTATTTTAGTAGATGATGGCTCGCCTGAGAAAATATGGAACGACTTAAAAAACATCAAGAAGAAATATTCACAACAGTCTATTTTGCTAATTAAGCTTGCAGAAAATTACGGACAACCAGCCGCCACTCTATGCGGCATAAAGCATGCCTGCGGCGATTACATTGTAACCATGGACGCAGATCTTCAGCACTCCCCTGAGGATATTCCCTTGTTATTAAACAAACTAATAAATGAGAATTTAGATGTAGTTTATGCGCAGGCCACAGAGTGGCAAAATTCATTTCGTCGTTACTCCAGCATTATCTATCGTATTTTATTGCACCCTTTAGGAACACCATTTATCAAAGGTTCTTCTTTTAGGGTTATTAATAAAAAATTTCTAGACACAGCCATAGCTAACAACAAAAGACCTTTTTATTTTATTGATACATTACTTAAGGATTCAAGTAAGTTGATTGGTAGCATCCCTGTTAACTACACTAAAGGGGTGTATAGCAAAAGTAGCTATTCAACTAGTAAACTTATTAAAGAAGCATGGAGAAACATTAGTTATTCTTTTATTGGCTTTAGAATTTACTTTAATTTAAAAAAAACCAGATACCCTGAATACAAAATAAAAGAAATTATTTAGCACTGAAACTACGATACAAATTATGAAAGTGCCCTATACGAAATTCTTGTGGCTGCAACTGCGCTTCTGGGCCTTTGGCTTGCAAGCCTAGCTGGCAGCTTTCCACCACTTCTTTATCCTCTAGCAAAGTTTGTTTAACGATGTTCACCGCATCCTCTCGTATTTTTTGCCTAACAGAAGAAGGCAAAGAACGCAGCGCTGGTAATTCAAACAGCTGCCATTTTAATAGAGTTTCATGTTTGCTAATTGGTAGTAAATATGCGGCATAGCCAATTAAGTTATTGGTGTTTGCTACAAATAAGTTAGGAAACACAAAACCATGGTGATATAAGTGCTTAGCGTCAGGAAAATACTTCAAGCTATGGGTAATTTGCGGTGTGTCTGGGTAAAACTTAGCCCAAGAAGTATAGCTATCTAAACCTGTTTCGCCAGCTAGTGTAGAGCTACCTCCTCCAGGAACAAAGCTATCTTTGTGCACAAAGTTAACATGATAACCTTCAAGCACGTTTTCAACGAGAAGCTTCCAGTTACACTTGTGTAGCAATTCACCTTCTGCAAAAGCAGCTTCTTCAAATGAAATATCCAGTGTTTTTAACAGTTGCCCCACTTCTGACACTTGCGGTGATTTGCCATTTAAGCCTGCAAATAACATGCCACCACTTTCTGCCACGGGAAAGGTATCCAGCTGCTTATTTTTTATGCTGGTCATATCACAAAGTGGCGCTTGCACCAAAGTTCCTTCGGCATCATATCGCCAACCATGGTAACCACATTTAAACTCTCGACTACCTGCCCCTAAAGGATCTATTAAGTTATTACGGTGTAAGCACACATTATTAAACGCTTTAACACCATTAGTAGTGGCTCGGCTTGTAATCGCATAATCACCAATTAGCAGGCTTTTATAACTATTAGCGTCTGAAAAATCATGCTTAGAACCTAAATACAATCGCTCGTAAAAAAATGAATCAAGCTCTTGTTCATAAGCGTCATCGGTAACATAGCAAGCACGTTGTAAACTCATATATCCCTTTATTTCTTCAGGAGTAATAAAAACCAAATGCACTTAAGAGGAAAAAGTATTACTGATACTAGCCAGCTCGGCATAATATCAGGCTTTTCTTGAAGCTTTTGCGTTAGCAACTTAGGCATTTTTGACAACAACCAATACAAACTCAAAATACTAAGGCTTGTAGCACAAACCTTACGTTTCAAGTGCATAAACTCAGGCCGCATAATATCTAACAACAGCACATAGCGGCGCTTTTCTGTGTTGTTGAAGGCCGCGTGTTTATTAGCATCTAAGAACACCAGCAACTCACCTTCTTCCCATGCGCGTTGTTCATCTTTTACTTTAAAGCCACATTCAGGCAAGCCTGCAGGAATCTCAATACCCAAATGTACACGGTATACCGCATTCGTCTCACCATAGTGAGGCAATATACGGGAGTTGGGCTCAAGCATATTAAATGAACAAGTTACTAGGCTTGGTATCTGTTTTAAAATTTTTTCTATGGCAGGATATTTTTGTAGGTTTTTATTGTCTTTCTTGCCCCAAAAATAAAAGCCAATAGTTTTCCAATTCAGTGGTGGGTCTTGCAATAAGGTATCAAAATAAGGCTGCAAATCTTCGTTGTGGAGCTCCATCAAAGGCGCTAAAGCTTCTTTAATCTTTGGGTATTGCTCGCGCAAATAACTGGCCCATTCAAACTGGTCAGGCTCAAAAAAAGCCGGCTCATCAATCGGGTACTCTTTGCCGTAAACGCCAAACCATAGTGGTAACGTTTTCTCCATAGTTCTTAGTTTCTCCGCTGATTAGTCATCTTGTTAACTTTCCCATACTTGGCATCCTATCAGCATGATTTAGCTCACTGCACTTATCGGTTATGGCTATTTAACATCCAGTTCATAAAACTCATCTTTCGATGGCCGCCTAAGGGGCTCATCAGTTTCGGTAAAAAAGAGCAAATACGAACCAAAGTCTTTGTTGCGGTGGAAATAGTAGCAGTTCACGCATCCGCTTAAATCGCCAAGGTATAGCCCCGGCAAGGTCCCTACTCTGCCTTCTCTTTCAGTAAAATGGTAATAAGAGTATTGTTTGCCTTCGGTGTGCATCCCATAAAGACTCCCACCAAAAAGTTCAACAATAGGGCCATAGGTGTTTGGGGTAATAACTATTTTTCTTGCACCTAGCTTATTTGGGTCTAAGTAGTAAAAAACATCTTTTTGCATTGGAATAAAGATAGTTTCAATTTGAGGCAAATCTTCCAATATTTGATAGGTACCATCTAACACATCTTTTATGTTCTGTGAGCGCTCGCCGTCGTTGCCCTTGAGTGATAACTCAGCGCCGGTGTTATCTGTATAAGGAAACCGTTTGCCATCGGTTAGCTTTGCTCTTACAGCATCCACTTGCAGCAGATGATTGAAGGCTATACACACCACCACCAGCACCAATAATAGCGCTTTTGTCTTGTGCTTATTTACGAGGTAGCCTGTATTAAGCAAGCGTGTTACACCAACTCCCCACAAAAGAGCTGCCAAGGGCATGAAACCTGTGAAATACCGAGGTTCATAGGTTGCGTTGGCGGTGTGCACATCTTCTAATAAAAAGGCATAAAACCATACCACTGCCGCAAAAACCCAGAGCCAAGGCTGGCTGCTACGTCGCACCACCCACAAGCCAACCACAGCAATGCTTAACCAAACTAAATTATAGGTAGCAAAAAACGTGGAAAAATATTGGAATACCGCTGTTTTGTAGTGATAGGTGTACTCTCGGTACTCTTCGCGCCACTGCAGGTAATCGCTTAGGTGTTCAAGGGAATACACCAACCATAAGAAATAAGCGAACCCCGGCAGTATAAGAACCACCACATACCAATAACGGCGGTGCCGCAATGCCCAGAGGCTTAGCATGATAACTAAAAACACGCCCTCCAAGCGAATAAGCGGCATAAGCCCCACAAGCAACACTGCTACGCCATAGCGCTTATGCACAAAGAAGAATAGAAAGCAGATAAATAAATTAAGCAGCCAAGCTTCGCCTAAAAAGCTGATAGACACCAAGGTAAACACGGGCATTACTGCCAATAGCAAGACAGAGAGCGCCGCTATATTTCTAGAGATTTGTAGCTTTACAGCTGTGCGGTACAGAAAGTAATAAGAGGCAAAAGTAATGAAAAGTTTTACCACCCTGATAACGAAAATATTGCCATCAAACAGTGAAACGAGCAGACCATCCAAGGCAAGCGCCAGCGGAAGAATATAGTTCCATTGGTATAAACTACTATCCGACCACGCTTGTTTTGCTAAAAAATAACGGTAAGCATCATCAATACCTAAAACAGGGATAAGCTCTATCGTATCGATATCGTAGAGATGTTGGCCTGGCAGGGTAAACCAAATAAGGCAAAGTGAGCCTATAAAGACCAATAAAAAAACAAATAACCAAGCCCAGCAGGAGATATTTATACGGCTTGTTAACATCTTGTATAAGCTCTTTTAAAAGTAAGGCCACAAGTCCATCGTAATGATTGGCTGAACCATTTGTGAAGCCTAAGGTATCCCTTGCGGCTTCAACGACAAGCTACCATGTAGCTGGCCGCTAGGAATAATAATGCTACCCAGTTTTTCGCCAGCGAAGCCTAAGTTATTAATCGCAAAGGGTTGGCCTTCTGGGCCACCAGGCAAGCCCCCTACTGTTACAGCTCTGGCATTAAGCTCTGCTGCCGCACTTGTTCCCACAAGAATATCATGGCTCATCCGTAACTTAGGTCTATCATCTCCCTCTTCGCCTGTGCCGATAAGTTCAACTTTACCGTTTACAAATGCCATATCACCCGTCACTTCACCAAAGCGCAGCTCTGCTTGAGGCTGGCTAGGTTCTGTCATCGAAAAATAAGTACCTTCACCGCCGTGAAAACCGCGATCCGAAAAGTTGTCTAAGTTATCACTGGTGGCGCGGAAACCGAGAGAGTAGCCTAAATAATTACCTTCGTGTGGCGGCGAAATGCGAAGGTTTAAAAACCCTTCGTAGTTCCAGTAGTTAATACCACCGGTGAGTATTCGGTCTCCTGCGCTCGAATCAGGTTGGCTGAGCTTTGGTAAATCACGACCACCAAACGTGGCAAGCAAA
>Ga0079226_10004687_pt1 | contig 10446 bp, 10 predicted proteins | sample Poulit2014_FD_76345 | JGI IMG/M metagenome (GOLD analysis project Ga0079226, IMG submission 76345) | Agricultural soil microbial communities from Georgia to study Nitrogen management - Poultry litter 2014 | ecosystem: Environmental > Terrestrial > Soil > Agricultural land | place: USA: Georgia...
GAGAGGAATATCACAGATAGAAATAAAAAAATGAAGATCAGAAAAATAAAATACCATCACCCGCTGCCCGTAAAAATAATTTCAGAAACTTTACAATCGCTTAGTCCGACAGACTCCTAGTGACACTTTTGAATTAATATGAGAGCATTTGTAGTATGTACCATTAAGCACAGTGTTTTTATATAAGGGGACATTTAAACATTTAGGAAAAACCTTAGATAGGTCTTTAGGAGGAGGTGGAGGCCAATTTACAGATATTTAAAAGCTTTCAATAAATATGAGTAAGCTCACCATTGGACTAAAAAATGCGATTGAGAATAATCGATGGGGTTGATAAAAAGCATTTTTATTTGGTAGTTCAATGAAATTCTATATAGTGTAACTTATGGTTGCAAAACCATCACTACTTTTGTAGCATATAAATTATGATGTATATTCGAATATTATACTTTCCTGTTCTTCAATTTTAGGTATGGAAAAGCGTCTTAACGTAGAGTCAGTTTTCTATTTCGGTAGGTAGCTGTAACTCATTATGTAGAAGTCTTAACTTAATAAATGGATTTGCTGTCAGGGCTTATCCCTAAACAATATTTATTCGAAACAGGGTAGAGCTATAATTTACTGTGCCACTTATGCAGAGTAGGCATGTATCTGTAGTGATTATAAACTGTTATAATCAGCTTAAAACAAATGTTCTAAATCTATTAGGCCAGAGTGATGGACAAATAGGTCTGTTATAATCCATTAAACGGGAAAAAAATTAAAACTAAAAATAAAACCAATATATACCTATGTCTGAATATCTATCTGAACTAAGTACAGCAAAAAAGGCTGCGGCAGAAGCAGCGGAAATGATCCGTAGATACCAGGTATCCAACGACTTTACCGTCAATTTTAAAGGAAAAAATGATATCGTCACTGATGCGGATCTTAAGGTCGAAGAGCTTATTCTATCGATTATAGCGAATAGCTATCCGGAGGACCAGGTTCTTGCAGAGGAATCCTCCGAGTTGTCTAAATTACAGGATGGACGAACATGGATTGTTGATCCGATAGACGGAACGACGAACTTTGCGCACGGTTTTCCTGTTTATTGTGTATCTATTGCACTCTGGGAAGATCATAAGCCGAAGATGGGGCTGGTGCTAGAGGTGGAGAGCAATGAACGCTACGCTGCAATAGCCGGAAAAGGAGCTTATTTAAATGGCGATCCGATCCGGGTTTCGGAGCTGAATAATCCGAAGAATGCGCTCATTGGTACAGGATTTCCATACAATGATATGGATTTAGTTGGGAATTATCTCGACTTCCTCCGGGAGTTGATGGAAAATACGCAGGGAATACGCCGTCCGGGGGCAGCCTCTTATGATCTTTGTTGCGTAGCTCGCGGTTGCTTCGACGGTTTTTACGAATATTCGCTGAGTCCCTGGGATGTTGGTGCGGCTGCCCTAATTGTACAGGAAGCAGGTGGAGTGGTAACAGACTGGTCGGGGACTGATCATTGGCTATTTGGCGAACGTATTGTAGCCGGCAACCCCGAGGTTCATCAGTTTCTGCTGGAAGGAATCGGCGAATATTTCGAGGAGCCAGAGCTCAGCTCATGAAGATATAGCCACTATCGTTAACGCATAGGTTCTGTTTCAAAAAAAGTGTCAAACGAGCTTTGCGGGATTGGTCCGTTATAATATTTAAAAGGCTCGCCATATGTAGCTCCAATGAGGTGCCCATAATGGCGGGCGCGGGCTTCTATTCCTTTGAAAAAAGTAGTTCCTGAGATATAAGATTCGGGCTCCTCATTGGGCTCAGCTACATTGAATTGGGTGTCAAAGGCCAGAACTGCTTTTTTCTTTGTTTCAAAAGTATCGCTTATATCAAAAATAATATCCGGCTTAAACGGGCGGTCTTGCATATAATGGAGAATATGAGAAGGGCGCCAACGCTTCTGGGGCTTGTGCTTTTCATCCTGGGTTTCAACCTTGGTGAGTCCGCTGTAAAAAATAGCATCCAGGGCCAGCTGAGTGGCTTGACCATGGTCTGGATGACGATCGGATGGCGCACCTACCAAGCAGATATGGGGACGGTATTTGCGTACCTTTTGAATGATTGCTAACTGATTTTCGCGTGTATTTTTAATCTGGGTATCGGGGAAGCCTAAATTCTCCCTCGCAGAAAGTCCGACGATGCCGGCGGCCTCTTGCGCTTCCTGAAGCCGCTCCTTGGGCGTACCGCGCGTACCCATTTCACCTCGTGTAAAATCAACGACTCCTATCTTTTTATTCTGATTCGTAAGTGCGGCCAGTGTACCGCCGCAACAGAGCTCAGTATCATCCGGATGAGCCGCCAGGGCCAGTATATCAAGTTTCATAAATGAAAGTATAAGGGTGAATCTTTATCTTTTGATAAAAATGCCATCAAATAAATTCATATGCAACGTTTGGTCATAATTTTCGTATAGGAATAACTATGATGTCATATTTTAACTATAATAAGTCTAAGAAAGTCTTCATAGATTGGTGAGGATATTTAGATAGCATTAAAATTTGAGCAGTTTATTTATTTCAAGACATTTAAATAGCAACTTCAAGTTATGCCAGTTTGATTAGCCGACTGTTAAATAGTACCTGGGAAGGATTGAAGATTTCTATTCATTCCTTAAGCATCAACAAAACCCGCTCTTTTCTTACTACATTATGTATTATTATTGGCATTGTAATGGTTACGTTAATGAATGCCATAAGCAATGGGCTGGATACAAAATTTGAGGAAAGCATGGCGATGTTGGGCCAGAATGTAGTATATGTCAACAAATATCCATGGGGAGGAGGAGCAGATTACAAGTGGTGGGAATATCGTAACCGTCCCGATATGAAGCTGAGCTATATTGATCAAATTAGCCGTTCCAGCCGCTGGGCTTCCTACGTATCAGCGACGGCTTCTCGCGGTACTACCATTCGTCACGGAGATAAAAGCACTGATGATGTTTCGCTGGCCGGCGTTACGGGGCAATATTTCCGAACAGCCGGATTGAATATTGAAAAAGGACGGGCCTTTACTTCCGAGGAGATCAGACGGGGAGTGAATGTAGCCGTTATTGGAGCAACAATTGCTAATAAGCTTTTTGAAAATAGAAGTTCGATTGGAGAAGATGTACGAATCGGCGGTCAGCGATTCCGGGTTATTGGTATTTTGGAGAGACAGGGGAAATTCTTGGGGCTTTCCGATATGGACCGACGTATTATAACGCCCATCACGGCATATGGACAGATATTTAGCCTGCGAAGGGGGATTCAGATTGCCATTAAATTCCCCAATGATCATGCCCGTGATATGGGTAAATATGAAATTGAGGGTATTATGCGCCGTATTCGTCAGCTGGATGCGACTGAGGATAATAATTTTGCGATTAACGAGCCAGAAGCCTTTAAAGCTCAGCTGGAATCATTCAAGAGCAGCCTATACCTAATTGGAGGAGCACTAACCTTCCTTTCACTTCTGATAGGGGGTATAGGAGTTATGAATATTATGTTTGTATCGGTTAAGGAGCGTACCAAAGAAATAGGGATTCGAAAAGCAGTGGGAGCTAAGGGTTGGGAAATTCTGTATCAATTTCTAATTGAGGCGGTTATTATGTGCCTTATTGGCGGACTGGTTGGCTTAGCACTGGCATGGCCGCTAAGCCTTATGTTAAATCAGCTCTTTGTGGCGTCAATAGATATAGCTGTAGTTATTGCCGCTTTTGTACTCTGCTCAGTGGTGGGCCTTGTGTTTGGCTTTATTCCCGCATACGGAGCGGCCCATTCTGATCCTATTGAATCTCTAAGATACGAGTAGATATGAATTTAAAAGAAACATTCAAGCAGGCTTTTGATGCGCTCTGGGCTAATAAGCTGCGTTCATCACTGACCTTATTGGCTTTAGTAATCGGAGTTTTTTCGGTCATAGTTTCAACTACGGCAGTGGCGGTGCTGGATAATTATTTCCAAAATACTATGAGCCTTATGGGGGGGGACGTCATAAATATAACCCGCTCACCATCTATTCGGATAGGCAATAACGGCCAGGACTACAGAGGCCGGAAAAAAATTAGCTTCAACAATTTTGAAAAGTTGCAAAATCGGTTACGGTTAGCTGGGAATGCGAGTCCGGATGAGACATTTGACCGAACAAGAGTTAAATATGAGGGAAAAGAAACAGATCCCACCATCCAAATAGTGGGCAGTAATCAGAACTATTTGAACAACAATGCCTATACCTTAGATCGCGGCCGTAATTTTACCACCGAAGATATTCGTTATGCCCACAATGTGGCTATTATTGGCAGCAAAGTACGCACTAGGTTATTTAGTAAAGAATATCCCGTCGGAGAAAATATCCGCATAGCCGGCCAGCAATATCGCATCATCGGCATGCTGGAAGAAAAAGGAAGCATCCTTGGGCAGTCGCTGGATGAGCTGGTGGTTATTCCCTATACCACTGGTTTGAAGGTTTATGGCGGCAATCGAAATATTGACATTCAGGTTGAAGCCTCCGAAATGGATCTGGTAGAATCTGCAATAGATGAAATTACGGGCATTATGCGGGTTATTCGGGAAGTTGCCCCGGGGATGGATAATAATTTCGAGATTGAAACCAATGAAAATCTAAGCGGCACTTTCGATCAATTTACCTTCATACTGTATGTAATTGGATTTGTTATTGGGGGGATAACGCTCTTTGGCGCCGGCATTGGAGTTATGAATATTATGCTGGTCTCTGTCACTGAGCGAACGAGAGAGATCGGTATACGCAAGGCAGTGGGGGCCACCTCCAAAGCCATAGTATCTCAATTTTTGGCAGAAACGGTATTCATTTGTCAGTTGGGGGGGATCGTTGGGATGGCATTGGGTATATTAGTAGGCAATGGAATGGCTGTGTGGATTGAAACGGATCTGGTAATACCTGTTTGGGCCGTTCTGCTGGGCTTTTTCGGGATGTTAGTCATCGGAATGCTATTTGGTGTCTATCCTGCTTATAAAGCAGCAAAGTTGGATCCGATTGAAAGCCTGCGGTATGAGTAGAGTCCGCAATTTAAGCTTCATTAGTTAACAATAATTTTCTTATTATTAGAGGTACAGTGGCAAACCACCTCAAAATAAAATTGTTTTATGATGAATGAAGAAATTCTCGAAAACGTCAATGACCGGCTAGACGATGCTATTGAGCAAGGACGTTATATGATTGAAAATGATGATCTTCCTGAACAAGTGGAGGAATTTAAACAACAGGCTGAGTCTGTGGTTCGTCAGCATCCCTTTAAGTGCTTAGCAGGTGGATTGCTGGCCGGCTTTATTGTGGGAAAGCTTTTAAGTTCTGATAGTTAGATTGTATGGAAAGAGAAAAAGATTCAGATGAGATAGGGCAACAGCTGGGAGGCATATCAGAGGATATTAAGCGCTATATAGAAAAGCGCATCAAGCTGGTGATGCTAAACACCGGAGGATATGTTACCCGCGGGATGGCTATACTTGGTCATCGTTCGGTAGGTATCGTTTTTCTGATACTGGGTATTTGCTTTTTATTTGTGGCCTTGGCTATCTATGTGGGAAAGCTGTTGGGCAGCTTAAGCCTTGGGTATCTTCTTGTATCGGTGTTGCTACTAATTGTTGGGGTTTCTTTTATATCTTTAAGGCCACGCTTATTGTTTAATAAACTGCAGGCTCGCCTTGAAATTGGACTTATTGATGCTGTTGAACGGGATGAAGGATTGGATGCTTCAAAAGATCGCGCAAAAAACTGAAAGTAACATTAACTGATTGAAGATATATTATGGCTTCAGATACGGCAGATAATCTTGAACAAAAAAAGAAGGAGCTGAAGGCGGAGTTGTATAATATACAGGATGAACTGGATACCTCTGTTACTAAAATACGTAACGATGTGAGCAAAAAGCTGGATCCAAAGTCTGTTATTCAGGACTATCCTCTTCCGGTTGTAGGTGGTGCTGTAATTGTGGGATTCTTACTGGGACACAGCAAGAAACAACGTACTGATTCACCGGCGCCCAAAGCAGACACCAGGGGCGGGGTGTCAGCTACTTTAATTAATGAACTTAAACGGTTAGCTACTAAAAAAGCGATAAACTTTGCCACTGATTTTGTAGAGAAAAAACTTGATGAAAAGGCGGAGGAATGGAAAGATAATGCTAATGGCGAGATGGAGTAAAGGGAAGAAGGGATGTTAAGCAAATGAATTGTGCAGGTAAGATGATCAGTTGGTTTTTCTCATAGATTCGTAGTGTAACCCTATAATACGGTATGAATGAGCTTGAAACTTAAATACCGCCGGTTTATGCGAAAGTCCTATATTATATACAGCCATGTTTTTCCGTTTGAAATTGCTTTCTAAAGAATCCTGGTTGTGCTTTATTCTATCGCTGTCATGCAAGGGCTTATTTGAGGCGATATTCGTTTGGCAATAAGGGCTTACCATTTAGTTTCTGATACCGCAGAATGCTTAAATAAAAAGGTTGTTTTTTAAAAAGCGCAACCTATGCCGACTTTCGGGATAAAGCAGGAATTGTTGATAGTGCAGGCAGTGGCACATTCCATAAAATCTTCCCTGCGTTAGGTATTGACCTACGCTTACTGTTCTGAGGTTGTACGAAGCCATTATATTGGAGGTTCACAGGAATTCTCATCTATATATTGCATATATATCGTTATAATCAGAAAAAATTATCTTAGAGTGTAACTATTTTTATAATGGCTCGTGTAACTAAATAAATAATAATACAATCATTACATGTTTTATGGACAGGCCTAAAGGAATACTACTATTGGCGATCGGTCTTTTACTGGCCACGAATGTACATGCTCAAATCCAGGATAGCTTAAAGAATATTACACTGGAAAAGGCAATTGATATTGCTCTTAAGAACAATTATAAGCTAAAAGTGGCAGAAAATGATGTTGAGCTCAGTGAACAACAGGTATTGAGTAGTAAAATGGATTATTTGCCTTCCGTTAACATGAATTTCTCGGGCAGTCGAAATATTGGTCGTACATTTAATGAGAATACGGGTAATATTACGAATAGAAGCAATAATTCGCTGCGTGGGAGTGTCAGCGCCAACCTTCCATTATTTAGCGGTTTCGAAAACCTGCATGCGCTGAAGAGCAGTCGTCTGGACCAAAAGTCAAAGGAAGAGAGCAAGGAGCGTGTACGGGAAGATATCATTTTTAATACGGCAAGTAACTATTTGCAATTCCTGCTGGATAAAAAATTTTTGGAAATCGATAAAGAGAATTTAGAAGTCTCAAAAAAAACGCTGGAACAGGTAAAGGCCCAAGTTGATGTCGGGGCGCGACCCAAGGTTGACTTATACAATCAGCAGGCTACGGTGGCAAATAATGAACTTGATGTTGTAAATGCCCGTAATGCTGTTCAGACCAGCAGGCTCCAACTTATTCAAACGCTTCAAATAGATCCGTTAAAAGAATATAGTTTTGCAACTCCCGAGATCGATTCGCAGCAGGTACGGTCCCAGTCTTATAATTTAAAACAGTTAACTGAAACAGCACTACACAGCCGTTCCGATTTGCAAAGCGAGGAGTTCAATATACAATCTATAAAACAGCAATTAAGTGCTGCCCGCAGCCGACTTTATCCCACCCTATCACTGAGTGCCACGTTGTCGAGCAGTTATTCAGAGTTGCAGCCCCTGGGCTTTCATGACCAGTTCTTCGATATAAATATCTTTCGCTCTATTGGCTTATCGCTAAGCGTTCCTATATTTGATAATTTAGATCGAAGGACGAGTGTAGAGACGCAGCGCATTAATTACAAGAATGCCAAACTCAACCTAGAAAATTTGCGTCTTCAGGTGGTACAGGAGGTCAACCAGGCATATAATGATTATCAGTCCTACTATAAACAACTACAATCATCCCAAAAAGCGTTGAAAGCTGCCAAACGAAATTTTTATTCTCAAAAGCAGCGTTATGAAGTGGGGGCAGGAACGCTGATTGAACTGAGTGATGCCAATGCGCAGTATGTAGAAGCCCAGGCTAATAGGGCCCAGGCGCTGTTTCGTGTGGTCTTCCAACAGAAATTACTTGATTATCATATTGGTAAGCTTGAGCATAAAGTGTCATTATAACAAGGAATAGCATTAAAATTATGGCCAAACAGAAAAGTTCGTCAACAAAAAAGATACTAACTATATGCGGCATTATTCTCGTAGTGCTTATCGTATTTGGTTTGGGAGCACGGTCGCTTGGATGGTTAGGGGATAATGAAGGAGTAACTGTAGAAACCTCTAAAGCCGAGATGCGAACCATCACTCAGACGGTTTCTGCTTCAGGTAAAATACAGCCTGAAGTGGAAGTAGTTATACGTCCCGAGGTATCGGGGGAAATTATTGAATTGCCCATAAAAGAGGGCGATTTTGTGGAGAAAGGTGATCTGCTGGTTCGTATTAAACCTGACATTTACGAATCTCGTATTGACGAGATGAATGCCTCCCTGCTTACCCAGAAAGCACGTAAAGAGCAGGCCAGAGCAAGTTACCTGGAAGCAAAATCAGCATTTGAAAAAAATAAAAAGCTTTATGACCGTGAAGCGATATCGGAATCCGAATTCTCGCAATCAAAGCATGAATATGAGTCGCAGAAGGCTAATTTTGAAGCCGCTAAGTATCAGGTCCAAAGCGTAGAGGCTCAGCTCGAGCAAGCCAAGGGAGAGCTCCAAAAAACAATTATCCGGGCCCCGCAACAGGGAACCGTAAGTAAACTGGATGTAGAGGTGGGCGAGCGGGTATTAGGCAGTAATATGGCCCAAGGTACCGAGATGCTTCGTATTGCGAAAATGGGACAGATGGAGGTGAAAGTTCAGGTGAATGAGAATGATATAGTAAATGTAGCAGTTGGTGATTCAGCGAATATTATGGCAGATGCATATCCTGAGCAATCATTTCAGGGCATCGTTACAGAAATCGCTAACTCGGCCGATATCTCTGGCGAAGGAACAAGTGAAGAAGTGACTAATTACGAAGTGAAAGTACGCATTACAACCCCACATAACCTGGATTTTGCTGTAAATAAGAAACCGGCGGAGACAGCTTCTCAAAAGGAGCAGCCCCAAAAATATGGCCCCTCCTTTAAGCCTGGAATGTCGGCTACAGTGGATGTAGAAACGCAAACAGTACAGAATGTAGTTTCGATTCCCATCCAGGCCGTAACGGTTCGCGATTTTTCAAAAGATAAAAATAAGACGGAATCTGACAGCTCAAATAGCGCTAATACGGAAACGAAGGAAGATTCAGCAAAAACTGATAAGGATTCTGATATAGAGCCCTACGAAGATCTTCGAAAAGTGGTATTTGTAGTGGATAATGGTAAAGTTCATCGGCGCGAAGTGAATACGGGTATTAGCGACAACAGGTACATGCAATTACTTTCTGGTGTTGAAGAAGGGGAAGAGGTTGTCATTGGAAGTTATCGGGTATTATCGAAAGAGTTGTCCGACAGTGACAAGGTTAATGTTAATAATCAGCAATTTAGTAGATAATAAAAGATATGGCCAAGCCGATAATAGAAGCACAAGATCTGACTAAAATTTATAAAATGGGAAATCAGGAGGTTCGAGCCCTGAATGGCGTCTCCTTTGACATCCTTGAGAATGAATATATCGCTATTATGGGGCCTTCAGGCTCTGGTAAATCAACAATGATGAATCTTGTCGGTTGCTTGGATACTCCGACAAGCGGGGAATATATTCTGAATAATCAGGATGTGAGTAAGCTGGATGATGCTGAGCTTGCAGAGGTGCGAAATCGTGAAATTGGATTCGTCTTTCAAACCTTTAACTTGCTCCCTCGTAGGGATTGCATGTCTAATGTAGAGCTTCCGCTGATCTATGCAGGCATTAAAACGGATGAGCGCCACAACAGATCTAAAAAGACCCTGGAACGAGTGGGGTTGGGCGATCGTATTGACCATAAGCCCAACGAACTGTCAGGAGGGCAACGCCAGCGTGTGGCTATTGCCCGAGCGTTGGTTAATAATCCATCAATTTTGCTGGCTGATGAGCCAACCGGGAATCTTGACTCTACAACCGGCGATGAAATAATGATGCTTTTTGAAGAACTCTACCGAGCAGGAAATACGATTTTATTAGTCACCCATGAGGACGATATTGCTGAGCACGCTCGCCGTATTATACGATTACGCGATGGGGAGATAGAAAGTGATGTCGACGTTGATGAACCCGTTTTAGAAAACAAAGAGATACAGATTACCACTTAATGGAGACTTTGAAATAATTCATCATAAGTTCCTCTTAGATAATTAGGAGGGCTTAGGACGAGCAAAATAAAGGTATTTTAAAGCGCTCTCAAATTATGTTAATACGGTAGCAAATATTACCTCATTGGTAGTAGCTATAACTATTTATTCTGCTTATATTTTA
>Ga0079226_10004688_pt1 | contig 10444 bp, 8 predicted proteins | sample Poulit2014_FD_76345 | JGI IMG/M metagenome (GOLD analysis project Ga0079226, IMG submission 76345) | Agricultural soil microbial communities from Georgia to study Nitrogen management - Poultry litter 2014 | ecosystem: Environmental > Terrestrial > Soil > Agricultural land | place: USA: Georgia...
AGATTCAGCCTCACAACGATTCACTATCGGCATCACCGGCATGACCTGCGCCTCTTGTGTGGGTCGGGTAGAGCGCGCACTGGCCTCATTGCCGCACGTGGAGACAGTCAGTGTCAATCTGGCAACCGAACAAGCTAACGTGCAGGGCGATGCCGCACTCGCGCTGCCTGACATCATCCAGACCATTGAACGGACCGGCTACGAAGTTGCCCAGACTCCCGTCGAGCTGGCCATCGAAGGCATGCATTGTGCTTCGTGCGTCGGCCGGGTAGAGCGTGTGCTCAATGCCGTGCCAGGCGTGACTCGCGCCAGCGTCAACCTGGCCACCGAGCGTGCTCAGGTTACGGTCAGCGCCCAGACCGATCTGCACGCACTGACCGCCGCAGTCGAGCGTGCCGGTTTCACGGCCAGCCCCATACACGATCGCCAGGCTGATGAAACCTCCCGCGAGGCACGGCAAGAGCTCGATCAGCAGCATCTCAGGCGGGATTTCCTGATTGCCTTTGTGGTCACGCTGCCGGTGTCTCTGCTTGAAATGGGTGGCCACATGGTTCCCGCCCTGCATCGCTTCATCGACAACACTGTGGGCCTGCAGGCCAGCTGGTATCTGCAGTTTATTCTGACCAGCGTCGTCATGTTTGGTCCCGGCCTGCGATTCTTCAGGGCGGGCTTGCCTGCGCTTTGGCGCCTGGCCCCTGACATGAACTCACTGGTGGCAGTCGGTACCGTTGCGGCTTACGGATATTCTGTCGTGGCCACATTCCTGCCCCGGCTGCTGCCGGCAGGCACGGTCAACGTCTACTTTGAGGCAGCCGCCGTCATTGTCACCCTCATTCTTCTCGGCCGCCTCCTTGAGGCCCGGGCGCGGGGTCGCAGCTCGCAGGCTATCCAGCAGCTGCTCAAACTGCAGCCCCAGGTGGCACGGATGCGTATGGTCGATGGCACATTCAAGGAGGTGGATGTCGGCAGTGTACAGCCCGGCGATATCCTCCTGGTACGGCCCGGTGATCGCATACCGGTTGATGGCAGTATTGTGGAGGGAGAAAGCTATGTCGACGAATCCATGATCAGTGGCGAGCCCGTACCGGTAGAAAAGAAGGCGGGTGGGGCAGTGATTGGTGGCACGGTCAACCAGAATGGCTCCCTGACCATTGCTGCCGAGCACATCGGTGAAGATACCGTTCTGGCGCAGATCATTCGCATGGTGGAACAGGCACAGGGATCCAAGCTCCCCATCCAGACCCTGGTCGACAAGGTCACCATGTGGTTTGTGCCCGCTGTCATGGCCATTGCCGTGCTGACCTTCCTGGTGTGGATTGCGGTCGGGACACAACCGGCTCTTACCCTGGCACTGATCAATGGTGTGGCAGTCCTCATCATTGCGTGCCCTTGCGCCATGGGGCTGGCCACGCCCACCTCCATCATGGTCGGAACGGGCAGGGGAGCCCAGCTTGGCATTCTGTTTCGAAAGGGTGAAGCATTGCAGCAGCTCAAATCGGTGGCAGTGGTTGCCGTCGACAAGACGGGCACGCTGACGCAGGGCCGTCCCGAGTTGACGGACCTTGTCCTGGCTGATGGCTTTGAGCAAGATGCCACACTGGCAGCCGTGGCAGCAGTAGAATCCAAGTCCGAGCACCCCATTGCCCAGGCCATCGTGGCCGCGGCTACAGAACGCAACCTGCCCGTTGCCGAGCTGCATGGGTTTGAATCATTGACGGGTTTTGGTGTCAATGCCACAGTTGATGGCAAACGAGTCAGTGTGGGGGCGGATCGCTACATGAAAAAGCTGGGTCTGGATGTGGGCATTTTTTCTGATACCGCCCAGCGTCTGGGTGACGAAGGAAAGACCCCGCTTTACGCCGCCATTGATGACCAGCTGGCTGCCATACTCGCTGTTTCCGACCCCATCAAGCCCACTACCCAGGCTGCCATTGACGATATGCATGCACTGGGACTCAAGGTGGTCATGGTGACGGGTGACAACCAGCGCACGGCACGTGCCATTGCCGATCGCCTGGGCATTGATGAAGTCATTGCCGAAGTCCTGCCCGATGGCAAGGTAGATGCCGTCTCGAAACTGGCCAAACGCTACGGAAGCGTGGCCTTTGTGGGCGACGGCATCAATGATGCGCCGGCGCTGGCCAGCGCCGATGTCGGAATTGGTATTGGAACCGGTACAGACATTGCCATCGAGGCGGCTGATGTCGTACTCATGTCGGGTGATCTGACGGCGGTTCCGCATGCGGTGGCACTGTCCCGTGCAACCATACGCAATATCCAGCAAAACCTGTTCTGGGCCTTTGCCTATAACGCGGCCCTGATACCGGTAGCAGCCGGTGTGCTGTATCCGTCTTACGGTATCTTGCTTTCACCGGTATTTGCGGCGGGCGCGATGGCGCTGTCCAGTGTGTTTGTCCTGACCAACGCCTTGCGCCTGCGCGCCTTCCGACCTGAAACTCAGCCGGCTGCCTCGCAGGAAATCCGCACCACCAGCTGATTACTGGCTGGTGGCATGGACGACATAGTCGGCAATAGCTTCCATCTGTTCGTCTGACAACGAATCAGAGAAAGAAGGCATGGGACCCGTGCCTTCTTCCATGGCCTTGATGATGCGGTCCTTCGCAGGTTGCAATTCGTCAAGGTCGGGGCCAATGCCACCCGTGGCGTCGGCATCCTTGAGAGCATGGCAAATTGCACAGGCCGGTGTGGCATCCGACTGAAACAGCACTTTTCCTTCATCGAGATTGACGTCTTCAGTCTCCGACGCCCACATCGGCGCACTGACGCCAAGCATACCTGCAACAATCGTCGCACCGGCAACAAACCGCATCATCATTTTCCTCATCTTCAGTATTCAGGCAACAGTAATTTCAACAGCGTGATCACGCCAGCTGTTGTTCAGGTAACCGCGGTTGTTTTCGCGGCGTTCTTCGGGTTGCGTGTCGCCATCTTCATTGGTGACTCGACAGGCCAGTTCATGCGTACCGGCGTCAAGGTCGGCTTCAAATGCAAACTGGCGCCAGGCGTACTTGCCCAGATCCAGCCCGACAAACTCGGCCTCTTTCCAGTCTTTGCCCCCATTGGTGGAAACTTCGATCTTCTTGGCATTTGACATGCCGCCCATGGCGACGCCAACAATCTGGACCTTGCCTGCCTTGAGTTCCTCGTCGGGATCAACCGGCGATGTAATCCAGGACTTGGGTGGCGATTCCCAGATGGAGTCATATTCGGGCGAGCCCTTGACACCGACTTCAGTCCAGCGGTAGCTGTTTTGCTGGATGTTGGCAGAGGACTGTTCTTCGGTGAAGGCCAGTTTCTTGACATACTTGATGTTGTTGATGCCAATGTAGCCTGGCACGATCATGCGAAGCGGACCGCCGTGAGCAAGGGGCAGGGGTTCGCCATTGATTTCCCAGGCGAGGAGGGCGTCTTCAACGGCTTCCAGTGGCACCGAGCGTTCCACACGCACGGTATCGGGATCAATGCCCTCGGGGATTTCCTCTCCGCCCGTTCCGGTCATGTATTTGGCGTCGCTGTCCATGCCGCCCAAGGCTTCAAGTACTTTCTTGACCGGAACACCGGTAAAGACGACGCAACCGGCAGCGCCCGTTTCCCATTGGGTTCCGCTGGGCTCATGCGGGAACCAGCCACGACCATTACCAGCGCACTGCAGCACCATGGCCACACTGGTGGTGCCCAATTGCTTGAGCTCTGCCACAGTAAGGGTCTTGGGGGAGTCCACCCCGGCGATTTCTACTTCCCAGGCGTCGGGATCCTCAACGATATCGTTGGAAGGTGGGTTGACGTTATTACGCACATAAAGGCGATTGACAGGAGTAATGCCACTTTGTCCAAATGCCGTGCGCTTGGTCTCTATGGTATTGCTACTGTGCAGAATCATGCTGTCAGCGTCTTTCCAGGCAACATAGTCGGGAAAGGCCTTGTCGGTCTCCTTGGCGGCCGCAGCGGCCTTGGCGGCTTCTTCCTTTTCACCCATATCGGCGTGGCTGAGGCTGGTGAGGCCAGCCCACGTCAGTGCGCCTCCGGTTGTCACAAGCAGACGCCTGCGTGTTGGGTTTGTTGGATGGGTCATATTTCCTCCGTTAAATGCTGCTAAAGACGGCTAGCTTGATGCTTGTCAAGCTTCTGTGATTGTATGCCAGCTTTTCCGTATTGACTAATCTGCCGTTCTATGATTTTAATTATGAGAAATATATTATGTGTACGCAGAAGGAATGGTGAATTTATGACCCCAACAAGGCGCATAATGTATATTATGTAAAGTCCGTGTTCTGACAAGATTTACATAATGGCTGTGGAGACCGCGCCACCTGTCCCTTTTTATCAGGATAGCTGCCTGTTCACCACCTTTCAGGTTGCGTGGTGCACTTACTGTGCTGGGATGACTTCCCGGTTCCTGCAGCCGGACGCGCTTAAAAGCTTTTGACCAGGTCGTCGATGGCCTTCATCTGGGTCAGAAACGGTTCCAGCTGATCCAGTGGCAATGCACTGGGCCCGTCGCACAATGCCTGGTCAGGATCGGGATGGGCTTCCAGAAACAGCCCGGCCAGCCCGATGGCCATGCCGGCCCGTGCCAGTTCGGGGGCCTGCTCGCGGCGGCCTCCTGAAGCACCCGCCAGCGAGTCGCGCTGCTGCAAGGCGTGCGTGACATCAAAGATGACCGGCGCATTGCCTGACACCTTTTTCATTACATCAAAGCCCAGCATGTCGACCACCAGGTTGTCATAGCCGAAACAGGTGCCCCGGTCGCACAGCAGCAACTTGCTGTTTCCTGCTTCGTGAAATTTTTCTACCACGTTTTTCATTTGCCCAGGACTGAGAAACTGCGGCTTCTTGATGTTGATTACCCTGCCCGTCCTGGCCAGCGCGATGACCAGGTCGGTTTGTCGGGCCAGAAAGGCGGGCAGCTGCAGGACATCAGCCACTTCGGCGGCAAGTGGCGTCTGCCATGGCTCGTGTACATCGGTAAGGACAGGAACGTCAAATGTTTCCTTGATTTCTCGCAGCAGTGTGAGGCCTTCTTCCAGGCCGGGGCCACGGTATGAGTGAATGGACGAGCGGTTGGCTTTGTCAAACGATGCCTTGAACACATACGGTATACCCAGCTTTTTGGTCACGGCCGCATAGGCTGCGCACGCTTCCAGAGCCAGATTACGGGATTCCAGGACATTGATGCCGCCGAACAGGACAAAAGGCAAGGCATTGCCCACGCGGATTTCGGGTGAAATGGTAACCGTGTCAGACATGATGTGCTTTAACCATGAAGAGAGATATCAGGGCTCCGGGCCCAGAATGGCGGGGAGGTTTTCATCCAGTGGTGCCCCCCTTTGAATCTGCAGCTTGTTGTCGTCATCAAAGTAAAAGATGCCCGGCGTGCCTTCTATCTGCAGGGTATCCATGCGCTCCTGATTGTCGGCAAGCTGGTCGGCAACGGCTTCAGGGATGTCAGCCAGCGGTTCGGAACCGGCCTCCAGGCCAGCGCTTTCATGGTCATGCAGCGCCTGGGAGGGATCATCGGCCGTCAGCCAGGCAGCCGCCTTGCCTGCGCTGGTATCCGCCAGCAGGGCAACCGGAATATGCCGGATCTGTACCCTGCCCGCTTCGACCCACGGGCGTGCCTGGGTCCAGAACTTGTGACAGAAGGGACAATTGGGGTCGGTGAACATGTAGATGACCTTGTCGGCATCGTCTGATCCGTCGGCAATCCAGGTGCTTTCGGACAGCAGATCCCAGGTCTGCTTTGTCCAGACGCCAACCGTTGCGTCTTCCAGCGCCTCGGTTGCCACATCCATGCCATCGGCATCCATCATGGTGCCGATGATGACGTGCTCCTGGTCAGGGGTCAGATAAATGGCCAGTGGTTGCTGCTTGGCAATGGCCGCATACGCAGTCAACCCACCGGGGACGGATAGTTCACCGATGATTTCCACGCCCCTTTCGGTAAGATTGCTTACGGCCTCGGGAAGCGTTTCCTCGCGGATTTCGGGTGCGCTGACATCGCCCTCTTCTTCTTGTCCGGTGATGGTGCCCTCTTTCAGGGTGACGTCTTCATCGGTCTGGGCCCAGGCGGTTGCTGCCAGCATGGACGCAGCCACCAGGGTGCCCATCCACTGCCATCCGATACGGCGCCGTGCCGCGATGTGTTCACATGCCATTCGATGTTACTCCTGTGCAGGCAAGGTCTGACCATTGCGGACCAGTGCCTGGATGCGATCATTGAGGGTGGCTTCGGAAAGCTCGCCGATGCGGATATCGACCACATGCCCGCTTGCGTCCAGGAAAATCGTGGTGGGCAAACCATTGCTTTGAATACTCTGTGCAAGTTTACCTTCAGCGTCGATCAGAATGTTGTCCAGATCGAGGTTTTCATCATCGAGGTAGTCACGAATGGTTTCGCTGGCCTCGCGCTGGTTGGCAAAGATGAAGTGCAGGTTGCCGTGTTGTTTCTGGCCGTGCGCAAGTACGGGCATTTCCCGCCGGCACGGTGGGCACCAGGTGGCCCACAGATTGATGACAGCGGGCTTGCCATGAAACTGTGACAGCGGCACACGTGAGCCATCCAGCGTGCTGAGGGTAAGTTCGGGCAGCTCCATACCCTGCTGGTTGCCCCAGAGATGCGCCCCTGCATAACCCATGCCCAGGACGCTGATACCTGCAAATGTGCCGGCCAGCAAGGCGCGACGGGTGGCGGGACGCCGCCAGGCGGTCAGGGTGACCCCGACAAGCAATATGGCCAGTGCCCATGGCAGGGAGAAGCCGCCATCACGCAGATCCAGCATCGACCAGGGGTGATCCTGATAGATACTGGCATATTGAGAGACAAAGGCAATCCGGCCGGCCACCACGGCAATGATCAGCCAGCGGCTGAGTAGCGACTCGGCCCGGCGCGGTCTCTGGTTGTCTGAAACAACGGTCACCATCAGACCTAGAATGATGGCGACCACACCCACCAGCAGCAACAATGGAAACGAAAAGGGGCCAATGGACAGCGTCGGCACGCAGCACCAGAAAAAGTGATACCAGTTTGAAACAACGCGGGTGGAGGATCACCCGCGCAAAAGGGCCGAGCCTGTTGCAGGCTCGGCAGGCAGGCGATTATTCAGGTGCGCCGGCCAGAATCCACTCGACAACCAGCTCGAGCTCGTCGTCAGAAACGCCAGGGTTGGGGGGCATGGGAACCTGACCCCAGACCCCGGAGCTGCCTTCACGAATATGTTTGGCCAGTACAGCGGCTGCATCATCGTCATCGGCATGCTTGTCGGCAATGTCCTGGTAGGCAGGGCCAATCATTTTCTTGTCAACGGCATGACAGGCCAGGCACGCATTTTTGGTGAGAATTTCCTGGATCTGTGCTGGATCCGGTTCGGCCTGTACCGACGCCCCGGCCAGTGCCAGTGGTACGCATGCAAGCAGCTTTAGCAGTTTCATAACAAGACCTCCTGTTGGGAAAAACAATATTGTTGATCACGTTCAATGATAGCGCAGAATCCCTGGCACCACACTGTTGCATGAAGCATGAAATATTCAGGTTGGGCTGGTTGGCGGCTGTGGCCCGCTTGACGATGATGCAACGTTTTCGGGCTGTCTTGGGCCCAAGTGACTGAGCAGGTCCATGGGCACCGGAAAGACCAGCGTCGAGGATTTGTCTCCCGCGACCTGGGTCAGCGTCTGCAGATATCGCAGCTGCATGGCAGAAGGCTGGGCAGCAAGGATCTCTGCAGCTTCCATGAGAGTTTTGGCCGCTTGCTTCTCGCCTTCTGCATGGATGACCTTGGCGCGCCTTTCGCGCTCGGCCTCGGCCTGTCGGGCAATGGCGCGAATCATGGTTTCGTTGAGGTCAATGTGCTTGATCTCCACCGTCGTGACCTTGATGCCCCAGGCGTCGGTCTGGGCATCAAGAATATGTTGAATGTCGGCATTGAGTTTTTCACGTTCCGACAACATTTCGTCAAGCTCGTGCTTGCCCAATACCGCCCGCAGGGTGGTCTGAGCCAGCTGGCTGGTGGCTTCCAGATAGCGTTCCACCTGGATGATGGCCTTGTCGGGATCCATGACCCGGAAATAGACCACGGCGTTGACCTTGACCGAGACGTTGTCGCGCGAGATGACATCCTGAGACGGAACGTCCATGGCCACGATGCGCAGGTCTACTCTGACCATTTGTTGCAGTACGGGAATGACCAGGATCAGGCCGGGTCCTCTGACGCTGCTGAATCGGCCCAGTGTAAAGATGACCCCGCGCTGATATTCGCGCAGGACTTTGATGGCATTGATGACCACCAGGGCAAGCACGACGATGAACACCGTCAAGCCAATGTTGAATCCGTAAATCATGGTGTGATCTCCTGGGTTGTTTCTACCTGTAGCGTCAGGCCGTCAATGGCAACGACCCGGATGTGCTGGCCAACTTGCAGTGGCTGGTTGGCCACCACATGCCATTGCTCGCCGGCGACGCGTGCATAGGTCTTGCCGGCGACCTGACCGGTGACCACGCCGCCCTGCCCTATCATGCCATGCTCGCCAGTCACCACCGGGCGACGATACGCCCGTGCAGCCAGACCGCCTCCCAGCAAGATCAGTGCCAGGCTGGCCGCACCGACACCGGCCATGAAGGGCAGCGACAAATCAAAACCTGGCAGATCGGTGTCGCTGTCGGTCAGAAAGGTACCGCCCAGCACAAAGGCGATCAGCCCGCCTATGCCCAGTGCGCCAAAGCTGGGCATGAAGACTTCGGCAATCATCAGCGCCGCCCCCACCAGCAATAATGCCACGCCCGCCCAGTTGATGGGCAGCATGTGAAAGGCATACATGGCCAGCACCAGACAAATGATGCCCGCCACGCCGGGCAGGGCAAAGCCGGGACTGGTCAACTCAAAAAACAGCCCATAGACGCCAATCATCATGAGGATGACGGCCAGTTGCGGATTGGTCAGCAGACTGAGCAACCTGGTTCTGAGACTGGTCTCGATGTTTTGCACGCTCATGCCAGCAGTGGACAGCGTCACGGTGTTTGTACCGGACAAGGTGATTTCAGCGCCATCCAGCTGGGACAAGAGCGCTGGCACATCGACCGCAACGTAATCGATGACGCCTTGATCCAAGGCTTCTTGCGCCGAGAGGCTGCTGGCATCACGCACCGCCTGCTCGGCAAAGTCGGCATTGCGACCCCGCAGCTGGGCAAGGCTGCGCAGGTAAGCCGCCGCATCGGACGTGGCCTTGCTGGACAGGATATCGGATTGGGATGACGCCGGCTTGTCGTCATCTTTGCCTTTTTCTGTGTCCTTGCCCTCCCCGCTGCTCTTGTTACTCTCGTCTCCTTTATGCTCCTCGGGCTCATGCATTACCGCGTCGTTGTCCTGTGCCGCGTCGTCAGCGCGCCCCTGCTCATTGGATGAAGGCTCAGTCGTAGCGGGCTGGTTGTTGACACCCGAAGCTTCAGCCGTTGACGTGCTGGATGCCGATTTGACCTGCTGTGCCCATGCAGCATTGCCCTGCAGATTCATGCCAATGGACACGGGGGACGCTGCACCCAGGTTGCTGGCCGGCACCATGGCGGCAATATGACTGGCATACAGGATGAAGGTACCGGCACTGGCGGCCCGGGCACCGGCCGGGCTGACAAAGGTGGCGACAGGTATGGGTGAGCGCAGGATGGCCTGGATGATGGCGCGCATGGAAGAATCCAGGCCGCCTGGCGTATCGAGCTCGATGATGAACAGGGAGGCGTCTGCCTCGACCGCCTGATCAAGGTGGCGGATGATGTGATCAGCGGTGGCCGGTCCGATGACATCCTGGACGCTGACCTGAACCGCTGTGGGTGCCTGCGTCTGTGCCCGCACACCCGCCACGCCGGCGGCCAGCGCCCATGCCAGCAAGGCCAGGCAGATCAGCAGCCTTGCCAGCCCCGTGTCGGGGTGTCGTGATGACGAGTAAGGCATAGTGATCTCCGGATGGCGCGAGGGAACGAAGATCCATTGCCAGCGGGAGGCGGTATCAGGGTCGGGTCATGTTCAGCGGCACGATCCATTCGTCGTACTGCTGCCCGGTCACATGACCGGATGCCAGCGCAGCTTCGCGCAGCGTGATGTTTTCTGCCTGGGCCTTTTTGGCAATGGCTGCTGCTTTATCGTAGCCGATGTGCCGGTTGAGTGCTGTGACCAGCATTAAATTCTGGTTCAGGTTGCGTTCGATGATGTCGTGATTGGGCGCAATGCCTGTCGCGCAGTGGTCGTTGAACGCCAGGCAGGCGTCGCTGATCAGGGCGATGCTTTCGAGCACGTTGTGCACCATGACCGGTTTGTACACGTTGAGCTGAAAATTCCCCTGGGAACCGGCAAAGGCCGTTGCGGCGTCATTGCCAAACACCTGCACGCATACCATGGTCAGGGCTTCGGATTGCGTGGGGTTGACCTTGCCGGGCATG
>Ga0079226_10004690_pt1 | contig 10443 bp, 12 predicted proteins | sample Poulit2014_FD_76345 | JGI IMG/M metagenome (GOLD analysis project Ga0079226, IMG submission 76345) | Agricultural soil microbial communities from Georgia to study Nitrogen management - Poultry litter 2014 | ecosystem: Environmental > Terrestrial > Soil > Agricultural land | place: USA: Georgia...
TCATAACGATGAAGTGGTTCTAATGGAGGTGTTCCTGGAATATTTGTACCATCTTTTTCATACCGTCCATCGTGACATGGGCAGAAAAACTCATTAGGGTGCTCTTCACTACCTTCCCATGAAACAACACAGCCCAGATGTGTACAAATCGGGGAAAGCGCTGTTATTTCATCATTTTCATCCTTGAAAACCCATGCTGATTTAGTTACCTCTGATTCATACCACCCATCCACCTGTGTAACTTTCCAATCCACACGCTGTGGTTCTGTTGTTATATCACTAACATCTAAACCAACATTTGCATACTCACCTGCAGATGATGGCTGTAGGACTGGGTCAACTGCCATTCTTAACATTGGTACAAGCACTCCTGCTGCCATAAATCCGCCTACACCAGTAAGCGTATAGTTTAGAAATTGCCTGCGGGATACTTGCTGCTTTTTTTCACTCATGATTTTCCCCCCTCTTTACATTAATCACGGACAAATAATTTTGAAATCATATTACTAGGACATTACCATGATAGCGCAAACTAATGTTTCGGTCAATCTAAAGCTATTTTATCTAAGTCATTTATTATAGTCTACCAATAAGAACGAATTAATTCAGTAATTTGTGAAACTTGATCTCTAATAACTCCTGCAACTTCTTCTGAATATATATCACCAGACTGAATACCTGGTAGCAAAAGTACTTCACTATTTAAGTTTTTTTCATGCTTTTTCCAAGATAGGTCAGATGTAATAAAAAAGTAATGTTTGAAAGGCTGTTCTGCCATGTCATCTATCAGCATATTTAATCGATGGACTTCATTTTCTTTATCTACTGTTTTTAAGTAATAGTAATTTGGAACAAGCATTACTCTTCCGCTTAATTCTTTTTCAATTTCATTTATTATAATAGATATTGCCTGATGTTGTTTCGCTCCCTTTAGTGCCTCATCATCTTTAGAAATTTGAAAAGGAATTAAAGGCATAAGGATTGTATCAATATATTCTTTGGCATCTATATACCGTTTTAAATCTTGTTGAGCCCACTTCATTTAGTTATCATCCTTTATAATGTCAATTATTCAATTAATATAAAGTTTACCGTATAAAGGCAAAAAAAATCAACCTATTCTATATTAGAATTAGGTTGTAAAATTTTTGTCTCTTTTAGTTGTTTTAATTCATTTGTTAAGTATGAAAATTTTTGTTGATCTTTTTCATCTAACGCCCGGTCGATGGCCTTTTTTATTTCTTTTAATTTAAAATCAAAAATGGTTTTTTCTAATATTTTTTTTGCGAGGGTTCGATCTGTCTCAGTAATACTGTACTCATCAGGAACATATGGGTTGACTTCCAATACACCAGCATATATTGGGTTTTGGTACGCGTTTTTAAAATTTAATTGAATATATAACGGTTCCTTCTGATTTAAACGAATATCATGAAAAGATTTATCAGCATCTGTTGTAACAATATGATTTTTATTAAAACGAAATGGTGTTTCTTTAGAACAGTAGCTTGTCATAATAATTCCTCTTGGACAAAACTTAGCGTCTCTTACAAAATGCACATTAGCGAGAATTTCTTCATGATTTAAAAGATAATTTAAAATCCAGACGCTTTCTCTTTTTTTAAGTTGATAATTGTTTAAAAACCAGCGGATGAAGCTTTTCTTATCATTTACGGAAACTGAGGTTTGCATATTAATCATCCCACCTTCCCTAAAAATATAGCTTTACAACTGTTTGAAACGTTGTATAGGCTCTTCTACTTCAAAATCTCCAGGAACAATTTTTAAGTAAGCTTCAAAAATGGCGATTCCTTCTTCTGTCCTCCCTTCCTCAATTAGAAAATAACCATATTCTTTTAAGAAATCACTATCGTTGTTTAGATTATTATATGCTTCATTGTAGTGATTTAATGCCTTATTATATGATTCGGTTTCGTTATATGCACGTGCTAACTCCCAGTTATAAAGTGGATCATCTGCACCTTCACTTAGGATATAAGATATAAAATCGATAATAGTCGATTGATCTTCATTTTCTTTTAAAAGTTCAATTTTAAACAATATCGCTTCTTTATACTCTGGATCTAAAGCAATTGCCTCACTTACACATTTATTACTTTCTTCATCTTCACCAAGTTGATGTGCTAACTTTCCCGTAAGCAAATAAAGTTTTTTATTAAACTCATCTACTTCTAATCCTTTTAATGCCGTTCTATAAGCTTCTTCTATTAATTCTTCTTTTTCATATATTTTTGCTAGTTCGAAATAAACAGAATGATAGTAGGGATCTTTCTCAATAACCTTCTCCCATGTATTAATGGCGATATCATTTCGATCCGTTTGTGCTGCAGTAAAACCATATTTAAATAATATATCGGGATCATCACTTTGAAAAGTTTTATAATAATTTAACGCTTTTTCATATTTACCTGTTGTAGCATAACATTCGGCTAATCGCTCTGAAATGAATACATCAGCAATTTCAGGACTCTTTACTTTTTCATAGTAAGTTGTAGCTTTCATATAATCGCCGGTTGAGAAAAACAATTCTCCTAAGGCAAAATCGATAATTTCTTCTGTTGGCTCTATTTGTTTAGCAGTTAATAATTTCTGTTCCGCAACTTCAAATAACCCTTGAGCCTGATAAAGATCGGCTAATTGAACTAAGGCTTGTAAATATACATCATCTTCTGCAGTGATTTCATTTAATAATAACATTGCTTCTTCGTCTTTATTAATTTCGATGTAAAGATCGGCAAGCATTACTTTTAATTCACTTTCATGTGGATATTTATTAGTTAAAGCAATTAATATGGATATAGCTTCATCTAAAAATCCCCACTCAACATAAATGTTTACAATTGATACTTTGTCCTCATCACTTGCTTGAGGTAAATGTTTATTGATAAGCGCAATAGCGCGATCCGGTTCATTTTTTTCGAACAATTGAACAGCTTCCATTATAATGTTCACTACTGACACCCTTTCCAGATTAATTCGACTCTATTTCTTAAGTATAATTTTATAATTATTCCTTCTATAAAACAAATAAGAGAATCCGCTTATAGCAAATTCTCTAAGTCATCAGTAAAAGAATTTAAATCCTTAAAAAAGGTAGGATAAGAAATTGCAATGGATGAAAGTTCATCCATTCTGATCTTTTTTTGGAAATTAAAGAAGAAATCACAATCATCAAGCTATTCGTTGATCACCAAATGCAGAGACACTCCCGTTAGTTTCGTTTTCCTAGAATAATAGCACGGTGAGAAATGGATTTATCACCTACTATGGTTAAAAAACCAGTCAATGGTCTCTTATTTGGTTTTAATTCTATTGATCTCAATATATGTCATTTCCAATTTTGTCAAAAAAGTCTTTTAAATAGTTAACTAATTCTTCGTCACGTATAGATTGTACAACCGGAAAACCTATTTTTTTCAAAAGAACCATTTGAATAGAATTATTTATTGTTTTTTTATCTGTTTTCATTAAAGAAATCAAATGATTTATATCTGTTTTTTGGGATATAAGAGGATAATTATTCCGTATTAACCATTGTAATAAAGAATCAAAAGGAAGCTTTACAGGGAAGACACGCTCACTTACATAAAGCGAAAAAAGTAAGCCAATCGCTACTGCTTCTCCATGAGTGATTTTTCCATATCCTATACTAGCTTCTAAAGCATGACCAAGAGTATGGCCTAAGTTTAAATGCTTTCTCAAACCATTTTCTTTTTCATCCTTTTCAACAATAGCCGCCTTAATTAGAATTCCTTTTTTAATATGTTCATGAATTTGTTCATCCATTAAAGAGGTTATACTGCTTTTTAGAAGATCTTCAAAAAATAATTTGTCAGCAATTAATGCTTCTTTTAAAAGCTCGGCGTATCCTGAACGTATTTCTCTTAATGGTAAAGTTGATATATATCTTGTGTCGAAAATGACCATTCGTGGTGGATAAAAACTTCCTATCATGTTTTTGCCATGTTCATGGTTAATGGCTACCTTTCCACCAACACTGCTATCATGCGCAAGAACCGTCGTTGGAATCTGAATATAATCTATTCCTCGCATATAAGTAGCCGCTACAAATCCGGCCAAATCACCGACTACACCACCTCCTAATGCAATAATCAATGACTTTCGGTCAAGTCCAGACTGTATCAGGTAGGACTGCATTTCATAATATACACCAATGTTTTTAGATCCCTCTCCTGGTGGGATTATTTTTGTGAAAGTTCTTTGCCCTTTTAAATTACTTTTTATTTCTTCAAGATAAAATTTCGCTACATTTTCATCAGTAATAATTAAAACTGATGAATACTTACTTTTAATTAATTTATCTAAAGATTTACCTACATTAAAACCTATATATATTGGATAATCCCGCGAGTCGCTTTTAATTTTAATTTCATCCATTAAAAACACCTTGTTTCTTCGCGATAACGTTTTAAGCTTTCTTTAAGCGCAGGGAATGAGTCATTTGGAAACTGTTCAGTAATTGCTTTTGCGATTTCAAAGGCAACAACATGTTCCATCACAACCGCCGCAGCTGGAACAGCACAGGAATCAGATCTTTCAATACTGGCATTAAACGGCTCTTTTGTATCAATGTCAACACTTTTCAGTGGCTTGTAAAGTGTGGGAATTGGTTTCATAACACCTTTAACGACAATTGGCATTCCTGTCGTCATTCCACCTTCAAACCCGCCGAGACGATTCGTTTTTCGGTAGTAACCTCTTTCTTCATTCCAGACAATTTCATCATGGACTTCACTACCATTTTTTCGAGCAGCGTCAAATCCTAAGCCAAATTCAACTCCTTTAAAAGCATTAATACTAACTACTGAGCCTGCTATACGTCCATCCAATTTACGATCATAATGTACATAGGAACCAAGGCCTGAGGGAACACCTTCTACGTAAACTTCAGTAATACCTCCTATTGAATCGCCATTCTTTTTTGCTTGATCAATGGCATCCATCATTTCCTGTTCTACATTTGGATCCAATACTCTAACAGGAGATTCTTCCGATTGTTTTTGTCGTTCTTGTATTGGTAATATTATATCTTGAGCTCGGATACCTGCTATTTCTTTTACGTACCCACATACTTCGATTCCAAGTTGTTTTAATAAGGTCTTTGCCACCGCTCCAGCGGCCGTACGAGCAGCTGTTTCCCTAGCAGATGAGCGTTCTAGTACATTGCGCATATCACGATGACCATATTTTAAAGCACCATTTAGATCGGCATGCCCAGGTCTTGGTCTAGTAACTATTCGTCTCATTTTTGTATTATCTAAAAGAGGTTCTGCACCCATAATATCTGCCCATCGTTTAAAATCATCGTTATGAATTACTAAAGAGATTGGAGAACCTAATGTGTAACCATGTCTAACCCCACTAGCTATTTCTACAAGATCTTTTTCAATTTGCATGCGCCTTCCTCGTCCATAACCTTTTTGCCTCCTGAGCAAAGAATTATCGATCTCTTCTTTTAACAATGGTAATTGTGCTGGAACTCCTTCAATAATGGTTGTCAATTGTTTTCCGTGTGATTCTCCAGCTGTTAAAAAACGCATGATAATCCTCCTATAATAATAAAGTTGTTTTATGTTCCAAGTCTACTTCATCTTCAAATTTCTTATATATTTATGTACTTATTTTTTCTGATAAAAAAATGTCTTAATAAGTTGAAGATGATATTTATCCGCGTTAAAAATCTGTTCTGTACTACCTACAAATAATACTCCTTTATCATTCAAAGCATCGCTGAAGTTGTGATAAATTCTCTCTTTTGCTTCGTCTGTAAAATAAATTAAAACATTTCGACAAAGAATCAGATCGATGTGTTTTGGATAAGGATCAGCTAATAAATTATGTTTTTTAAATGAAACCATTTTTTTGATGGAACGGTTGACATGATAAAGACCATTGTCATAAGTAAAATAATTATTTTTAAAACGATCGGGAAGATTTTTCAAAGATTGTTCTTGATAACAACCTTGCTTTGCTTGGGTAAGTACAATATTATCAATGTCACTTCCTATAATATTTACTTTTATATGAGGAAAATACTCATTGAATAACATAGCAATACTGTAAGGCTCTTCCCCTGTAGAACATGCTGCACTCCAAATATTTAGTTTACGTTTGTTTCCAATTAATATTGGAATAATAGACTCCTTTAAAACATGCCATCGTTTTGGATTGCGACAAAACTCAGAAACATTAATCGTTAATCTTTTTGTGAATTCTTTTAGTAATACATCGTCTTTCTCAAGCGCACGATAATATGAAGTAAAATCGGGAAATCCTCGTTTATTTCTGAGTGATATTATTCTTCGTTTCATCTGGGCTTCTTTATATAAGGTTAAATCTATTCCAAGTTTATGTTTTATTCGTGTTAAAAACTGATTATACTGTTGTGGCATATACAATCCTCTTTATATTATGATAATAGCAATAACCGGTAGTAAAATTAATTTAAATTAGCATCAGGATCTTCTAGACGGTTATTTAAAAAATGCCCCCGATTGACGGAGGCTGTTATATTAATAAATCCACTCACTATCTTGTTTTGAATAAGATACTAATTCATTTTCTTCAAAAAATAAATTAATTTCACGTTTCGCACTTTCTAAAGAATCAGAACCATGGATCACATTTTTTCCTACTGTCAAACCAAAGTCCCCACGAATCGTTCCAGCTGCTGCCTCAGTCGGATTCGTTGCTCCCATCATTTGACGAGCAGTTGTAATAACCTCTTCACCTTCCCATACCATTGCGAATACTGGACCCGAAGTAATAAAATCTACTAATTCACCAAAAAATGGTTTATCTTTATGTTCACCATAATGTTCTTTAGCTAAATCTTTCGAAACTTGCATCAGTTTAGCGCCTGACAATTTGAATCCTTTCTTTTCGAAACGATTGACAATTTCCCCAATTAAATTTCGTTGTACCCCATCTGGTTTGACCATTAAAAAACTTTTCTCCATTAATTACACCTCATTTATTTATGTAGTAGATACAATATATGTAACCGTTAAAATTTTATCAGATTTTAATAGAAATGACAATCTTCTTAAGAACGGCGTTTTCCAATGTAACGGGCAATACCTTCCAAAGTGCGTTTAGCTTTATGGTCTGGAAAATCTTTAATTACGTTTAATGCTTTTAATAAATAGCGGTCACTAATCTCATAGGAACGTTCAATTGCACCAGAGGCGTTAATTCTATTGATTATTTCTTCCATTTCTCCTTCTTTTATTTGCTCGGGATATTTAAAAACAGTAGATAAAAAGTTAGAAAAGCTTGGATCTTCTTTTGCTATTAATACAGGAAGCGTTACATTTCCTTGTTTCAAGTCATTTCCTGCTGGTTTTCCCAATACTTTTGAGGAGGAAGTGAAATCTAAAATATCATCTATAATCTGATAAGACATACCGATATAATAACCATATTTATATAATTTCTTAACTTGTTTTTCTGGCAAACCTGCAGATATAGCGCCCAATTTACAGCTTATTGCAATAAGTAGTGCGGTTTTACGCTTTATTCTACGTAAATAATGCCGTAAATTCTGATTCCAGTTATATTTATCTTTCATTTGTTCTATTTCACCTATACACACTTCTACAATGGCTTGAGATAGCGAATAATGAATTGCTGGTTTTTCAATAGTTGTAATACTTTCTAATGCTCTTGCCAATATATAATCTCCTGTGTACATTGCAACCCGGTTTCCATAATGATGTTTTATTGTTGGTTTTCCCCTTCGTAATGATGCATCATCAATGACATCATCATGAACTAAAGTTGCCATATGGATTAGTTCCAGAGAGACCGCAATCGTTTTTATTTCTTCCATATTGAAGTCTCCAAATTTACCTGACAACAAAACAAAGACCGGCCGGATCCGCTTGCCTCCCGCCTTTAAAAGCTCCGTCGATGCTTTACTTAACACAGTATGTTCAGCTTGAATGGTTTTATTTAATGCTTTTTCAATTGTAATTAAATCATTTTTTAAATAACTGTATGTTTTTGCTAATTTCATGCAAGTCACCTTTTATATATAATCCATGTTCAAATGTTCCATAGCATGTTAAGTAACGAAATGGAGACATGAACCCGATAATTAGTTATTTTGAACAAAATTCTTTTGATTTATCTTTTAATGCCCATATGCATTGCTGCAACTCCACCAGTATAGCTTTTTACTTTAACATCTTTAAAGCCGACTTCTATAAACATCTTTTTCAATGTGTCCTTATCAGGAAAGTCTTTTGCAGATTCATGAAGCCACGCATATTCTTGATAACTTTTTGCGAATATCTTACCAAATAAAGGCATAATAAAACGAAAATATAAATAGTATAATTGTCTGAAACCAATTAAAGTTGGTTGTGATGTTTCTAGACAAACAACTTTTCCACCAGGCTTTACTACCCGATACAATTCTCTCAAAACAGTATGATAATCTGGAACATTCCGCAAACCAAAACCTATCGTAACATAATCAAACGAATTATCAGCATAAGGAAGATCCATTGCATTACCATGAACAAATTTAAGATGATCTAAAGCTAATACATGACTATTTCTTTTTTCTTTAGCAACCGTCAACATATTTTCACTAAAATCTAAACCGATGACTTCACCCTTTTTACCAATAGCCTCAGCTAAAGCGATTGACCAATCACCTGTTCCTGAACATACATCAAGAGCTCTTGAACCTCTTTTTATATTCATCCGCTGCATAACATCTTCACGCCAGGCTGTATGTCTTCGGAAAGAAATAATAGAATTCATGGAATCATATTTTTTATATATTTTTTCAAAAACATGATGGACACGCTCTTCTTTTGATTGTTCTGCCATTCTTATCCTTCTTCCGTAATTGAAATAATTAATTCATTTTCTTTAATAATTTGTTTAAGTTGATTCATAACTGATACTTTTAAATTCAAATATTTATCCGGTATTTGTTTTATCGAATGATTTAAACTTACTACTAAAGAAGTTATTTTTTCACTTAGAAATTGTTCAATTTCTTCTTTTGAATAAATAATAGAATCTTGCAACCAATGTTTGGCGTAAGACTGGGATTTCCATTTATTATTTTTTTGATGAATTAACTTAGATAATAACAGCCATTCACTAATAAATGAATGAAGCGAGTATTCCCCAATATGTTCGGCAACTTGAATAACAAGTGCAGCATTGATTTCCTCAAACATATTAATAAATTCATCAAGAGACGAATATTCCTGATAATATAATTTCATTTTTAATTCATTAATATTTTTAATTGCAGTTGCTAGTGTATGAATCATTTTAAAATCTTGTAATTCGGATAGTAATAAATAATAAAGTCCACTATAGTAGTCACCAGCCAATACACTTAATTGTTTAGAGATTCTCTCAGGTGTATGGTCAGCTGGTTCGGGGCCTTCTGTAATATTATCATGTGTATTTAATGCTATTTGAATGAGGGATACCGTTATTATATAACCCTCTTTTTGAGCTTTGGGAAAATTATTTAATAATGAATCTAGTATATTAATTTTTTCATCATCAATAGCTATTTTCTCTATATATTGATCCATATATGAATGCTTTAGCTTATCTGTAATTAATCCTTTGAGATAAGCTATTTCATTTTCCTTTTCATACAAAGTCATCACCTTGACTCTTTCAAGTATTCCTATTTGCTTACGTTATTATAACATAATTTATGAATGTTAGATAATGATGGGGTTTAAATAATAAATGGCAATAAAAGTCAAGCGAGGACTAATCGTTTTTCATTTCACCATGTTCCGTTTGGATCAAAGCTTTACCTCTTATTTTTACTGCTGATGTATGCTCTGTAAATTGAGCCAGCATGACCTCTCCTTTATCCAATTTTTCTGTATGATGAAAACGTGTATCAGACCCTCGGGTTAATCCTATTACATTTACTCCATCCTCTAAAGCTTTAACTATAAAAAAATCAGTTTTTTCATTACTAATTTTAACCATCTCCATTATACATATTTTGTAATATAAGTGGTATAAACTTTTAATTTCATTTAAAATGAATTTTTTATCAATGCTTTTTAAATCCCTCTGCACGTTAGGTGTGTTATAAATGTAAAATAAAAAAGGATGCGTAATAACGCACCCTTTTTATTAGCCCTATGTACCAATTACTTAACGCTATCTTTAAGGGCTTTGCCCGCTTTAAAAGCTGGGACCTTGCTTGCCGGAATTTGAATTTCTTCCCCAGTTTGAGGATTTCGGCCTTTACGTGCTGCACGCTCACGAACTTCGAAGTTTCCAAATCCGATTAATTGAACTTTTTCACCTTTACTAAGTGAATCCATGATCGTTTCAAAAACTGAATCTACGGCTTTTGCAGCATCTTTCTTAGAAAGTTCACTTTTCTCTGCAACTGCA
>Ga0079226_10004691_pt1 | contig 10441 bp, 10 predicted proteins | sample Poulit2014_FD_76345 | JGI IMG/M metagenome (GOLD analysis project Ga0079226, IMG submission 76345) | Agricultural soil microbial communities from Georgia to study Nitrogen management - Poultry litter 2014 | ecosystem: Environmental > Terrestrial > Soil > Agricultural land | place: USA: Georgia...
TGACCTCGATGCTCTGCAGCCACATCAATATCGCCTACACTTGGCGTATCGAATTGAAGGGGAACCTTATGCTCTCCCGTATCCAAGTTCCCAACATCAATATGCAGCTCAATGTCTTCTTCTTCCAGATCCCCTAAGTCATCTTCGTTTCCGACAAGGGTCACATCAACATTTCCATTTGCCGGTTCGCTAAATGAAACATTTTCTTCATCTTCAAGTCCTTCTACTTCAATTGGAATATTATTAAACGTTTCAGACGGCTCAACCGCCACTTCGACCTCAACATTTTCTACATCAGGAGCATATACATCTTCCGGCAAGTCTAAACTTACATCAAACGTCTTCGTTCCTTCTACATCAGACACATCAACTTCCTCTGTTGGTATTGCATTTACATCTTCCAAAACTTCACTTGTGGCAAAAACCTCCACCTCGTCTACAGATACATCTAGTATTGTAGCAGCGTAACCGCTTGGAATGTCCCCGGTTATCGGTATTTCAACAGGGACTTTTTTGTTTGGATTATTAATTTCAACGGAAACTTCGATGTTTTCCGGTTCAACCCGTACATTCAATTCGTTACCTTGTGAATCATAAACGTTCACAGGAACTTCGCGGTTAATAATTGATTCTTCAGTATCAGCAACATTGATATATACTTTAGCCATACCAATTTGTTCAATTACATTTTGAGAGCTTGTGATTTCCACCTCTTCGTGACTGACCGAATACTCGACAATTTCATATCCGGGAGCCATACCCTCACGGTTAACGATATCTGCCGTAACAGGAAAGCTTTCTGTTGCTTTATCTTCAATTGTGACTTCAATTGTTTTTGGTTCAATATAAACGTTTAAACCTTCCGGAATGTTGTCGTGCTTTAATTCCACCGTGTGACTACCTGGTTCTAGATCTTCCAGATCAACATAGACTGTAAAATTACGTTGGATTACGGTCGGCGTCACAATTCCAGGAGCACCTTCTAAAGAAACGGTTATCGATTCCGGAACACCACTGACCACGTACTCTTCTTCATCGATATGAACCTCAACAGGTACATCGTCAAGTGTATGCAAGCTATTTGACTGGTTGGGTAAAGTAGAGTCCTGATGACCCGGATTGACAGATGTACTGACGAATAGATATAAAATAATCGCGAAGACGAGGGAAATTCCACGGACAAACCACTTACTCTGAAACCAGTTATCCATCTTTTCGCCTCCTCTGTTTCTCAGAAGCCTTCTCCGCTGACCGCGCGCTATGACTTAGATGCTGATGAAGCACTTCTTCCAATGCCTCTGTTGAAATATCTCTATGTAATTCTCCATTTTTTGTTATAGAGACTTGTCCAGTTTCCTCAGACACAATAATTGTCAGTGCATCTGTGACTTCACTGACCCCAAGAGCAGCTCGGTGTCTTGTTCCAAGTTCTTTTGATATAAATGGACTTTCAGATAGAGGCAAATAACATGCTGCTGCTTCAATGATTCCGCTTTTAATAATAACTGCACCGTCATGAAGCGGTGTATTTGGGGTAAAAATGTTTGTTAATAACTGATGTGTTAGTTTTCCATTGATCGCAATTCCAGTCTCCGCATATTCACCGATTCCTGTTTCTCTTTCAATCGAGATCAATGCCCCGATCCGTCTTTTGGCCATATATTTACAAGATTCTATAATGGCCTCAATATTATTGCGGATCATTTCTTCTTCCGTTTTTTGACTTCTTGCAAATAGATTTCCTCTTCCAAGTTGCTCAAGAGCCCGCCTTAATTCAGGTTGAAATAAAATAATAATTGCCAGAAATCCCCATATCATCGCCTGGTTCGTTAACCATTGCATCGTCTGTAAATTAAATAAAATACTAATAAGCCAGACAAGGAGGACAACGGCAATCCCTTTCAGCAACTGAATCGCTTTCGTTCCTCGAATGAGCATAATTAATTTATAAAACACATACCAGACGAGAGCTACATCCACGCCTATTCTGAGCAGATCTAAAAGATCAAATCCCCCATCAAGCATGTTTCACACACCCTTTTAAGTAAAAATTGACATCTTTATTGTGTACTTTATTATACCATAATTTCCTATTCTACATAATCATACACGAAATGGATTTGCTTTCATTGTTCATCTAATCAAAATTACCATTTAAGATGATTGATTGCTACTTTTGTTTAACCGGTTCATTATATTGTGAAATTCGCTCCTTTAACGTATTTCTCGCCCTAAATAACCGCACTTTGACCGTTCCCGGGGGAAGTTCAAAAATTTCACTAATCTCTTGTAATGCAAGCCCATGGAAAAAACGCAAAATAACAACCTCTTTATAAATAGACGGTAGCTTTTCAATTTCTTCATAAAGAAAACGGACAAGGTCCCTGCTTTCCGCCGCATCTCCTGGTGATGAAATTGGACTGGCAATTTGAGAATACATCGTCAATCCACCATATTCTTTCACTTCTGCATCTAAGTAAAAATCCGGTTTTCGTTTTCGTATTCGGTCAATTGTTAAATTGCTCGCAATCCGAAACAACCATGTGGAAAATTTCTTTTGTTCATCAAAAGTATGAATATGAATGTATGCCCGCAAAAAGGTTTCCTGTGTAATATCCTCTGCCTCATGGACATTTCTAATCATGTGAAAACAATGACGGTAGATTTTATCCTGATAAAACAAAACAACCGGTTTATAAGAGGATGGACAACCCTTTTTAACTTTGCTGATCCACTCTTTTACTTGTGCATTCAATTTCTCTCCCCCCAAAATCGGCACAACTTGGTTAAACCAATTTTATCAAAGTATTCTTTCTTCTGAGATGATATGAAATCTTCTTTGTTTATTTAAATGAAATCATGTTTACATTGTAGCAACATTGGGAATATTTTATCATAAACCGTGTAGTATAAAGGAGGAACGTTCCTATGCCGAGAACTGACTTACTTGAAGAAATAGAAGAAAACCGGAAGGAAATGATTGCATTAAGTAACTTGCATTCGCTCACTTCTGATAAAGTGCTCGCTTCAAGTATGAAGCTCGATCAATTAATTTTGAAGTATTTAACAGTAAAATAACATGAACGTCACGCTCTATGACAGCCCCTACACTTAAATAATACACTTCTCTTCACATTTTAACACTTTGTTTGAAAAAGACATTATAGCATCAAAGCATAATGTCTTTTTTACCGCAATGTAACTGGCTGGTCGACATTTTCATGTCCTGTAACAATCCGATCGACTTTAACTCATATTCAGTAGGAGAGAATAATCTCCCTGCTGACTGCAAAAAAGTTATTTTATGAGGGTGGTCCCTTTGAAGTCCGGTTGAAGATCGAGTGGCATAATCCCTGCCTTTTTCCATGCTGTTTTCAGCGCTTCAGCCTTTTCTGCTGATGGCATAAAGGCAATCCCACAGTCTCCTCCACCTGCACCGGATGGTTTTCCAGCTCCTCCATATTGTTCTGCTAAATCACATAGCGTGGAGAGCAACGGTGTTTCAACTTCAACCTTTGCCTGGTCTCCGACAGTTTTCAAAGCAAACCGATTTTTGTTGATGCCCTCTAATAACGTGGCAGATTTTTCTTCATGCATGCCTTGTATAAAAGTTGCTACTGCTTTTTCGCTATCCGATAGAAACTGTTCATATCGCTCAGGTTGATCTGTTTTCAGTTGTTTTATTTGTCCCACAAGATTTCCTGTTGATGCCGGGTTTCCTGTCCAACCTACACAGAAGTGCATATCTTTAGGAAACAAAACAGGTTCAATTGAAAAATAAGGCCAATCCATTTCAAGCAATTCTTGCATCGAACTTGTTTTGTTATAGGCTTCCAACAGCCATTCGGCTTGAAAGGAAGTATATTTTAAAATGCCCCCATAAGATGAAGCTGCCACATCGGCTCCCGAACCATTTCCTTGCATTACCACATGCGCAATCGAAGCAAGCTTAAAAATAGTTTCATCGGTTGCATCTTTTGGTGAAAGTTGATAAAGGATAGCCGCCACTGCCGACGTCACGACAGCCGCACTTGAGCCAAGACCATATTTTACCCCATGCTCATCATCCAGTTCACTTTTTATTCGCAAATGAAATGGATGGGGCTCTATTCTTTTCTCTTTCAGAAAGGATAATGTTGTATCCATCGCTTTTTGTACGAAGTTAACACGTGAGTCGTCGGTTTGTATGGTTATTTCCCCTGAATCAGAAACCTTCCATGGAATATCCCTCAGCCCGAAGTTATCCAGTGTCAGTAAATGATCAGAGGTTCGTATGATTTTAGAATACACATAGCGGTCAACTGCCGTAACAGACAATTGGTGATGAGGTTCCAGAACAGCAAACTCTCCAGCTATCATAAGCTTACCCGGAACCCTGATCGTCAATGATGATGCCAAACTGCTCAACCCCTATAAGTAAGTAATACCGCTGCCAGGCTTGCTTAAAATCACATCTGTCACACCTGGAACAGCTTCAAGCGTTTCTTTAACTTTCTCTTCATCTTCTGGTAAGAATAACACTTTCACGTTTGGTCCAGCATCAATTGTAAAATAGGCAGGAATCCCCTGTTCTCGTAGTTCCTGAACAGTTTGCATTACACGCATCGTTGAATCCTGCCAATACGTAAATGGAGGGTAAGCACCAAGAGTCGTTGCATGCATTTTTTGACAATTCGATTCCGCTATGGCCCCGAGCATTTCAAAGTCTTTTTCTTGAATCGCTTGTTTGATACCTTTTAAATCTGCAGGAATCCCTTTCAGCCATCCATCGTAAAATGCTGATGTTTCCACCGTTCGTTTCATACCTTCCCGGCTCAAAACCTTTTTTTTCGTAGCCGTTAGTACAACTGCGGCAACACGTACATCCCAATAACTTTGTGGAGCGATGGGAACGGCGTGAGAATCAAGTCCATCCTCCCGCTCCCCCATTTGCCATTCGGCGAAACCACCATAAATTGAACGACAAGCTGAACCGGAACCTTGTCTCGTTAATCGGGAAAGTTCCTGGTCGTCAAGTTCCATTCCGATTGCCTTTGATCCGGCTGCGGCCAGTGCTGCAAAACCTGATGCAGATGAAGCAAAGCCCGCAGCTGTCGGGACATCATTCATTGACTCTACCTTGGCATGAATATTTTTACCTGCTTGGCGGCGAATCAAGTCCAAAAAGCCAATCACCCGGTTATAAGCCTCACCTGTCTCCTCTTGACCGTCCAACAGAAATGTATCTTTTGAGTAATCTTCATGAAAGTTAACCGTCGTTGTCGTAAAAAAACCATCTAAAGTTAAAGAAAGACTGTTATTTGTCGGCAGAATCAATGACTCATTTCGCTTTCCCCAGTACTTAATTAATGCAATATTCGTATGTGCTCTTGCTGTAGCTTCCATGGTTATCCCCTTTAGCTAATATGTTATTTCTTAGTCGCACCGTTTTAGCACAAACGGCCATACGGCTTGCGCTCCGTAGTTTTTCAACTTCTCTGCAAGCTGTCTAGAGTGGACTTCATTCTCGGCAAGGGCAATAATACAGCCGCCGTTTCCTCCACCTGTCAACTTTGCTCCAAGCGCGCCGTGTTCACGGGCGAACTGAATGAGACGGTTTAATCCGGCATCACTTACGCCAAGTGCCTCCAGTTCTTTTTGTGCCTCATCTAAAATATGACCCAAAAGGTTTTTTCCGGCTTGTTCCAGTGCATGCTTTGCATGATGTGTCAATTCACCGATACGCTCTATTTTACGCTGAATTTTTCGAGGTGCTTTTTTCAACAAGTTTGTCACGGATTCTACTGCCGTTTTCGTATCGCCAACGCGACCTGAATCAGCAACAATAAAATGAAGATCCTCTCCAAGTGTCAAGTAATCAAACGGCTTTTCTTTTTCATACCAAATTGGACATTTGGAAGAAATCGTTAATGTATCAATTCCACTTGGTGATCCATGCGCATACGTCTCTGCAATATTTGCCAGCTCAAGTAATTCTTCTTTCGAATAGCTTCTTTCCACATATGCAAAAAGTGAGCGTACAATGGAAATGGCTACAGATGCACTTGAGCCAAGCCCTTTCCCAGGAGGAATAGATGAATGGATTTTAATCCACAAATCCTGGAAAGGCAGATCCAAGTAATTAAGGGTTCTTTCTACACATTGTGCAATACCTCGTAAGGAATCAGGAACAAGATGAAGTGGACCATGGTAAAAAGAGCTGTCCAGCTTAATTGCGCCGGGTACATGTTCTACTTGTGTCTCTACACCGATGAGTGGAAAAGGGATGGCAATAGCCGGCTGTCCGTGTACAACCGCATGCTCTCCGATTAATATTAATTTACTGTGAGCTATTCCAGTAGCTGTTCTTTCTGTCATAGTTGCTTTTTCTGCACTCATTTTGTATACCGCTCCACCCATTCTTTTGCTTTTCCTACACGGATATCTTTTTCTTCAACAAGCTTTTTAGCAATGATGTCAACCATCTCCTCTGTCGCTCCTGCAGCAATTGCAACGGAGCGAGAATGCAACGCCATGTGACCTTTTTGAATGCCATCGGTAGCAAGAGCTTTTAATGCTCCTAAGTTTTGAGCTAAACCAACTGCTACAATGACTTGAGCTAATTCTTTTGATGATTCAACTTCTAAAAGTGACAAGGCTCGTTTAGCAAGCCGGTGGACTTTCGTTGCTCCACCAACCGTACCGACGGACATCGGCAACTCCAGTTCACCAACAAGATTTCCATCATCATCTTTTGACCATATCGTCATCGATGTATATTTTCCATTACGTGCGGCATAAGCATGAGCACCGGCCTCAACTGCACGCCAGTCATTTCCTGTCGCAATCACAACCGGATCAATTCCATTCATAATGCCTTTATTATGAGTAACGGCCCGGTATGGATCCGAAGCAGCGAATTGATATGCATAAATAACGCCATCTCTCACTTCTTCACCTGAAAATTCACCTGTCTGAAGAAGCTCTGGAGGAATAACACAACGTGCTTTCGCTAAACTTCGATCCGCATAGTTTGATAAAATGCGCAAATAGACCTTTCCCTCTGTTAATTCCTCTATTAAAGGGGCCACCGCTTCAGCCATTGTATTAATAATATTGGCTCCCATCGCATCACGTGTATCAACAAAGAGATGGGCGATAAGCATTTTTTCATAAGGGGAATCGGATTCTTCATTTAAAATCCGAACCTCAAGATCTTCAACCCCTCCACCTCTGGCTTTGATACTTGGATAGGCATCGTTCGCTGCGTCAATGATAATTTGTTTATTTTCGAGAACCTTCTTTTTCGCACCTTGAAAATCGGTACAGCCAACAACTTGGATTTGCCCGATCATGACACGCTCCGTAGCTTCTGTTGTAAATCCACCCGCGTCTCTGACAATCTTCGCAATATGACTGGCTGATGCAACAACAGAAGCTTCTTCAATGGCCATTGGTACAACATAGTCTTTCTCATTTATGAAAAAGTTCAACCCTAAGCCTAAAGGAAGCTGAAATGTTCCAATTACATTTTCAATCATGTTATCTGCCGTTTCAATCGAGAGAGGAGCATTTTTCGCTAATTCAGCGATTTGTTCATTTGAAAGATCACGCGCTTCTTTCAACGTCCTGCGCCGCTCTTCAACAGTCATTTTATAAAAACCGGGGATTCTAGAGGTCATAAAGTACCATCCTTTATCAAGATAATCTATTTTGATTATTTATAATGGACAAACATAAATATCCACTTATCATTACAATTGAAAAAACAATAAATTTCTTTTTAAATTATAACATGTATAGCAATAAACTTTCATCTTATTCATGATTTTCCAGATAGCTTAAATAATTACTGCTTGGAATTTGTTTAGAGTCGAAGTTCAAAATCATTTGTGTCAGACGGATGACTTGAGGATCAATCATAGAGTAAAGCCTCAGGAATGCTCTTTTATCCTTATGGCATGTTCACCGAACGGACCAAGGCCATTATTGGTTAATTTCCCACTTGAAATACGATTAATCCTTTCATTCTTAAAATGAAAATCTTACAATGCATAGGGCATGCGAATGGCGACGTTGCAATAAACACTTTTCGATGAAACGAGCAAGCGCAGGATCCGCTCCGGAATAACGCACGCTAAACCAACCAGTCTATAACTTTATGATAAATAAAAAAACAAAGCAACCGGACTTTTAATCTGCAGCTGCTTTGTTTGTTATTAACAATAAACGTTTTAATTATGTAATGGTGAGCCATGGGGGAATCGAACCTCCGACCCTCTGATTAAAAGTCAGATGCTCTACCGACTGAGCTAATGGCTCATGATCATGTAAATGTCGGTTTTTCATGCTTTTTATAATACAGCTTAACAGAATGAAGTATTTCATTTTCTGTCGGACACAAGCGATCTGACCTGTACTTTTTAAAAGGCTGGGCTACCAGGATTCGAACCTGGGGGATGACGGGATCAAAACCCGTTGCCTTACCGCTTGGCTATAGCCCAAAATAAGTATGGTGGAGGGGGGCAGATTCGAACTGCCGAACCCTGAGGGAGCGGATTTACAGTCCGCCGCGTTTAGCCACTTCGCTACCCCTCCATTGTAGTGTAACCACTTATTGAATAACTTATACATGGACTTATAAAAAACATAAAAAAAGATGCCGGCCAGAGGAATTGAACCCCCAACCTACTGATTACAAGTCAGTTGCTCTGCCAATTGAGCTAGACCGGCATATGTAATTAGGATTCTTTGATTATGTGTCTACTGCCTTGTGAACCTCTGCACTTTCCAGCAGATTCAAAAATGGCTATGATTTGAGACAACTCATATTTGTTGATCTACCGACAAAGCTAGACTGGCATGTAGTATTAGGATTAAGAATGTTTGCATGCGCGTCCACTTTTCCTAGACACAAAGATGGTGGAGGATGCAGGGATCGAACCTGCGACCCCTTGCTTGTAAGGCAAGTGCTCTCCCAGCTGAGCTAATCCTCCTGGCTGGATGACCCGTACGGGAATCGAACCCGTGTTACCGCCGTGAAAGGGCGATGTCTTAACCGCTTGACCAACGGGCCAGGATAATGTCTTTCGACAAATTTCATCAGTTGTTTTGTCACAACGCATTTTATTATAGCGAGGAATTTGTTATTTGTAAAGGGTAAATTTAAACTTTTTATAAATGTTTTTTTAAACAAGCAGAAAAAGCAGGTTATACCTTCGATTTCCACCTGCCAATTTCTAAAATAATCAATATAAGATATAATAGAGAAAAGTATGATATTGGAGGGGTTTCATGACCAATCTATTAGAAGGAAGAAATATTGTAATAATGGGTGTCGCAAATGAGCGCAGCATTGCATGGGGGATTACAAAGTCATTACATAATGCGGGTGCTAACTTAATTTTCACCTATAGACAAGAACGCTCAAAAAAGAAACTTGAAAAATTACTCGAAAAAAATGAAATCAATGCCGAATTCACTACGAACCTTGATGTAAGTAATGATGAAAGCATCCAGAACGCTTTCCAAGAAATAAAAGAAAAAGTTGGCGTGATTCACGGTCTCATCCATTCCGTTGCTTTTGCAAAAAGAGAGGAACTACAGGGAGAGTATGCCGAAACTTCCCGTGATGGATTTTTACTGGCACAGGAAATCAGTGCTTATTCCCTTGTTACCGTATCAAATGCGGCAAAAGAGCTGATGACCGAAGGCGGCAGTATTGTTACACAGACTTATTTAGGCTCCGAACGCGTCATCCCGAATTATAATGTCATGGGCGTAGCTAAAGCATCACTTGAAGCGAGCGTCCGCTATTTAGCAGAAGACTTAGGTAAATATAACATTCGCGTCAATGCCGTATCCGCCGGACCAATCCGTACGTTATCTGCAAAAGGAGTTTCCGGCTTTAATGATAAAACTCACGTTATTGAAGAAAAAGCACCGCTCCGCCGTAATGTGGATCATGACCAAGTCGGAGATGCCACGCTTTTCCTTATAAGCGACCTAGCCAGGGGGGTAACTGGAGAAGTTTTACATGTTGACTCGGGATATCATATTATAGGTGGCTAATAGGATACGATAAAAAGACCCAGTGGGCAGGAATATCAAATTTCTGTCCACCGGGGCTTTTTTATTTTACGTTTTTAACTGCAAGGTTAATATGATACCCAATCTGTTTTAACTTTTGCACTTCGTTTGATACATATGATATTGATTTTTCCCTTCTTTTTTTGACTTATACAAAGCAATATCGGCTTTCTTGTATAAGTCATCTACTTCCGTTCCATGTTCTGGTGATAAAGCCACTCCGACACTTGCACTTACTTCTATATCACGCAGGTCTTCTTCACTTTCGAATGCCTGCTTCAACCTAGTAATCATTGATAAAGCGAGGTAGTCTGCCTCCCGCTCTGTCGTTTTCGGAACAATGAATGAAAACTCGTCTCCACCCATCCGGTAA
>Ga0079226_10004692_pt1 | contig 10440 bp, 10 predicted proteins | sample Poulit2014_FD_76345 | JGI IMG/M metagenome (GOLD analysis project Ga0079226, IMG submission 76345) | Agricultural soil microbial communities from Georgia to study Nitrogen management - Poultry litter 2014 | ecosystem: Environmental > Terrestrial > Soil > Agricultural land | place: USA: Georgia...
AGAATAGGTCCATCCCAATTCATAAATTCATGAAGGCCACCAGCTTCTTTTATTAGTTCATGGCCAGGCTTTAGATATAGATGATAAGTATTGCTAAGTATTATCTGAGCACCTAATTCTTTGACCTCCTCTGGAGTCATAGCTTTCACAGTAGCTCTAGTTCCTACAGGCATAAATATCGGTGTTTCAATTATTCCATGGGGAGTGTGAAATTTTCCAAGCCTAGCTTTGGTTTCTTTATCTTCCTTTATTAATTCAAATTCAAATGCCATAAAATCCTCCTCTTATTTAATCAACATAGCATCGCCAAAGCTGAAAAATCTATATTTTTTTTCAATCGCAATATTATAAGTATTTAAAATGCTCTCCCTATTTACAAAGGCACTTACCAGCATCATTAGACTAGACTCTGGCAAATGAAAATTAGTGATTAGAGCATCTACTATTTTAAAATTATATCCAGGATATATGAAAATATCTGTCCAACCAGATTCAGGACTTATGAGTCCTTTCTCATCAACAATCGCTTCTAAAGTTCTAGTAGTTGTAGTCCCTACTGATATTATTCTTTTACCATTTCTCCTAGTATTATTAATAATATTTGCAGTTTTTTCAGATACTGTGTAGAATTCTGAATGCATATGATGGTCTTCTATATTTTCAGCTTTGACAGGTCTAAAGGTAGCTAATCCTACATGTAAAGTTATGAATGCAATATTAATTCCCTTGGCTTTTATTTTCTTTAGTAATTCATCTGTAAAATGGAGTCCTGCTGTTGGTGCAGCCGCAGATCCAGATTCCCTAGAAAAAACTGTCTGATACCTTTCCTTATCTTCTAGTCTTTCCTTAATATATGGTGGTAAAGGCATCTGTCCTAGTTTATCTAGAATTTCTTTGAATACCCCTTGGTATTCAAACCTAATAATCCGACTACCATCTTCCTCTATTCCAATGATTTCTCCTACTAGCTCTCCCTTGCCGAATTCAATTTTTCTACCTATCCTTGCTTTTTTTCCTGGTCTTACTAAACTCATCCAAGTATCTTTTTCTATACTTCTTAATAATAAAAATTCTATGCTTTCTTCTTTGCCAATTCTATGGCCAAATATTCTAGCAGGAATAACCCTAGTATCATTTAATACTAAGGTATCTCCTTTATTTAAATATTGGATTATATTTTTGAATTTCTTATGTTCAATATTATTTGTTTCCTTATCTAGGATTAATAATTTTGACTCAGACCTATTTTCAATAGGATGCTGAGCTATTAATTCTTCTGGTAAATCATAATAAAAGTCTCTTGTCTTCATAACACACCCTGTTTCTATATATTATTAAAGTCCTTTAAATCTCTGCTCTTCACTATACTCTATGTTCAAATGTTTATAAGCTTTTTCTGTAGCCATCCTTCCTCGAGGGGTTCTATTAAGAAATCCTATTTGTAGTAAATATGGTTCATATACGTCTTCTATAGTGATTCTTTCTTCTCCAGTAGCTGCGGATAAGGTGTCAACTCCTACAGGACCACCATTAAAGTTTTCAATTAGAGTAAGAATTAATCTTCTATCTACCGAGTCTAGTCCAAGTTCATCTACTTCTAATATTTTTAAGCCTTTCTTTGCTACATCTAAGGTAATGACCCCATTTTCTACTACCTGAGCATAGTCCCGAACTCTTTTTAAGAGTCTGTTAGCAATTCTAGGGGTACCCCTAGATCGTTTTGCTATTTCTAAAGCTCCTTCTTCTTCAATACTTATATTTAGAATCTTTGCTGATCTTATAATTATTTTCTTTAAACTATCCATATCATATAAGTCTAAATTTAGCATTACGCCAAATCTATCCCTTAAAGGAGAGGTTAGAAGTCCAGCCCTAGTAGTTGCTCCAATTAATGTAAATCTAGATAAGTCAAGCCTTACAGAACGAGCTGAGGGCCCTTTACCTATTATAATATCTAAGGCAAAATCCTCCATAGCAGGATACAAAACTTCCTCTACTGTCCGATTAATCCTATGAATCTCATCAATAAAAAGCACATCATCATCACTTAGATTAGTCAATATACTTGCCAAGTCCCCAGGTCTTTCTATGGCAGGACCTGATGTTATACGAATATTTACACCCATTTCATTGGCTATTATATTGGCTAGAGTAGTTTTCCCAAGGCCTGGAGGCCCATATATAAGGGCGTGATCTAGTGCTTCTTGTCTTCCCTTAGCAGCATTAATAAATATATCTAGCTTTTCCTTAGCCTTTTCTTGACCTATGTATTCAGACAGCCATTTTGGTCTTAAATTTTGCTCTCCATTTATATCCTCTTCTTTTAAAGCACCTGATACTATCCTATCCTTATCCTTTACCATTTATAATGCTCCTTAATTCTGTGATAATTTCTTTAAACTTTCCCTGATTATATCTTCAATACTCATATTTTCAGTATCAAAGGTTCTAATTACTTTTTCTATTTCAAATCTAGAATATCCTAGGGATAATAGACCATCTATTGCTTCATCATAATCATTTAATTGGACTTCACCTATATCTTCCTCCATTAAATCTATATCCTTATCAATTTTATCCTTTAATTCTAAGATTATCCTCTCTCCTGTTTTTTTTCCTATGCCAGGAGCTTTACATAGGGTATCTAGATCTTTATTTAATACAGCTATTTTTATTTGATTAGGTTTCAAAGTAGATAATACACCTATCCCAATCTTTGGGCCTATTTTTGATACTCTTAATAGTAAGTTAAACATATTCATTTCTTCTTGAGATATAAAGCCATATAAAAACATGCCATCTTCCCTCGTATGTAATTGAGTATATAACATTTGATCCTTCTTGCCTATTTCCAGCCCTGCAATAGAATTTAATGAGGTAAATACCTTAAATCCCATCCCATTATTTTCTATTACTATATGGTCATCTTCTATGTTTACAATATCCCCTATAATAAAATCTATCATTTAAACACTCCTAATAAATTATTTCATTCTAAAGTTTTCCTTAAATTTTAATGAACTACCATGACAAGTGGCCACTGCCAATGCATCTGCCACATCATCAGGTTTTGGAGTTTCTTTTAAGTTTAATAATAATCTTATCATTTCTTGAACCTGCTGCTTTTCTGCCCTTCCATAGCCCACTACAGCTTGTTTGATTTGTAAGGGAGTATATTCATAAATTTTGAGGCCTTTATTTACACCTGCTAAAACCTCCACGCCTCTTGCTTGTCCTACCTTGATAGCTGTTTTTACATTCTTATTGAAAAATAATTCTTCTATAGCCATATCATCTGGATTATACTTTTCAATAATCTCCATAAGGCTATCGTATACTGTTTTCAATCTATCTGGAAATACCATACTCGGCTTTGTCCTAATTGCTCCATAATCTATAGCTCGAAACCTATTTCCTTTGCATTCAACTACCCCATATCCTACTATTGCAATACCTGGATCAATACCTAATATAATCATTTCTGTCTCCTTTTAATAATTGTATAATATATTGTATCATAATTTTCATAAAAAAACTAAGCTAGCTATTCTAACTTAGTTAAGAAATAAAATTCTCCAAGACATCTGACAATTCTTCTTCATCATTTACTATTATACCTTGTTTAATCCTTTCTCGATCTTGTTCTAATAATAAATTTATCGGGCGATCCTCAAACAAATTATCCAGTACTCGATTACCTTTTTCATCTATTTTAAACACTGCAAGATACCCATCTTGCTCTCCTATAATATAATGCTCTTGACAAAGATGATTTCTTTCCTCCCAAACAACAATCTTAGTATTTGAAAAAGAAATCAATCTTAAATTAGGATAATTATTTTTCAAGTACTTTTCGTATTCATCCCTATCCATATTTATTATTTCTTCATTTGCATTACTTAAATCGGTTATTAAATGATCACATTCTTTAAAATGTACTCTTTTTTCTATAAAAGTATTAGGTGAAATAGTATTTTCTTCTTTAACTATACTAATATCTCTATTTTCATTATTTGTTTTATTCTGATCTGCTAGATCATTTTTATTTAATCTGTGTCCCATTAATTGATATCCTAAAGTGAAGAATGTTATAAATAAAACAAGCGAAACAAGGAAAAAAGTCATATATTTATCCTTTTTCATAAAAATCCCTCCAGACTATCATCTAAAGGGATATTATTTCCATTTTCTTAAATTTTATACTCCTAGCTATATCTTTTCAATACTCTATCGTTTAGTCCATTCCAATAAGCACTATTATAAATCTTATAGCCATTTCTCATCATAGTCTGTACAATTTTATCATATATTTTATTGAGCTCGTCTAATGTTAGAAATGATCCATCTTCCCTAATATTAAATGCATCTGAATCATAGTCTATGGTCAATTGTTTGTCCAAATATTTATTAAGACTAAGTACCTTTGGCTTAACTAGATTAGATAAGTAATTATTAATTGTGCTTTTTAGTTTTTCATTGACTTCCTCATCTTTTTTTAACATATTATATATTTTTCGTTTTATTTTTTTTATTTCTGGTGTCTTATTGTCAAAATGAAATAAATATTTCCTATTGTAAAGATTTGGAATAGAAAAATATTTAATAGTTATTCCTTCTAATATATTGGCATTCTTATTATTGAGGGATCCATGTTTATAACCTTCTAAATATAAAAATAATTCCAAACGATTAATGTCTTCATGGATTAATTCCCCAAGATTATAAGAAATTAGACGATTATCCCTTCTATCTCTAAGAGATGTTCTAATGCTCTTTTTTATACTGTTCATGGATACATATTTAGGGAAAATATTACTTATATTACTTTCTAAATCATATAGATTTAGGAGGATATGTATGCAATTGATGTCATTGTTAAATAGAAAATTATATTTTAATTTTTCATAAATATCATATGTATTGCTATCTGACAATGCCATATTATCCCTCCTTCACTACAATTCTTACCAATTTTTAGAATTTTAAACTTCTTTATTATCAAATTGACAGTATGTCCTATTATACTACATAATTCTTTCTAGTTATAGTAAGAAATGGATTATAATTCCTACATTTTTTTAATAATTTTTTTAATAATTTAGAATTTATTAGGTCACAATTAAAAAGTATATCGGCATGCCGATATACTTTTTAATTATGTTAATCAACTTACTGTATAATTAGTAAATCCTTTAAAATTCGAAGGCAAATTGACTATGAATATCTTTATTATATGATTTAATTGTGTCTAATATAAAATATGATATTTTTAAGTTTAAACTGAGTGCAAAGTCTAAATCATTTTGAAAACTAACTTTTAATGAATATTCTTCAATTACATCTTCTATATAATTGACGATCTTGGATTTAAGACTTACACCTTCAGCATCATATATGTCAATATCACCAGTGTCTATTATATTCTTCTTGAAATCATGTTTTGCCACATATTCATCCAATTCCGATTCGTATCTTAGATGTTTAAACATAGAATTAAAAAAGGTCCATCTTTTAGCATGAGGTAAACATACATAATCCGCTAAATAGTGGGATATAATACCTATTTTTTTACTAAGTATATTGACTGGAATAGGATCTAATCCTGAATCAAATTCTACATACCTACTAATAAATATAACCTTCATTATCTCTCTAGCAATATAATTTATACTTTCATCCTTATAATGTCTAATCAATCTATACTTAGGATGTATATCAGGTAATATAGAGCCCCGTAATAATACTTCCTTATTTAATCTTATGTTATATATATCTAATACTTGATCATAGATGTTTTCTGCAATGATTTTATGAGTATCAGCAAAAATTTAAAACATCTCCTTTTTTTATTTTTTTATATTATGAATCTTCTTAAATAGTATAACAAAAAAGCCTATTAGTCAATAGCTCCAAAATTTTCCTAGAGCCTTACTTTTTCAACTTATAATCCAAATACTCCTTATATATATGGAAGTTTTTGCTGTTAAATAAGACAAATACAATTTCCTTAATACTATTATTAGAATCGATAAAATCCATAGTGGCTTTTATTGCAATAACAACTGCTCCATTTATTGGATAGCCATAGGCACCTGTAGAAATAGATGGGAAGGCTATTGTTTCTATATTATATTCTGAAGCTAATTTCAATGAATTATAATAGGCATTGTATAAAAAAGTTTTATGATTACTATTTGTTTCATATATAGGTCCTACAGTATGGATAATATATTTACTAGGTAGATTGCCGGCAGTGGTGATTCTTGCTTCCCCTGTTGGACATCCACCAATTTTTTTACATTGTTTTAGAATTACACTGCCACCTTTTTTATGAATAGCACCATCTACTCCCCCACCGCCTAAAAGTGTATTATTGGCAGCATTTACAATTGCATCTCTATCAATTTCTGTAATATCTCCTTCTATAATTTTAATATTGGTATTTTTATATCTATACATAGTCTTTCCTCCTTAATATATATATTATATATAATACTAAATATTTTATCATTAACCAAACAAAAAACAGGTCTCAAGGCAGCTGTCCTCGGACCTGTTTTTTGTGGTTTTTTTATTTCCAAATCATTATATTAATCTTCTATTAATTTCATTGCTTGTTCTACTACATTATCTACTGTAAATCCAAACCTGTCATATAATTCGTCTCCAGGACCAGATGCACCGAAACTATCCATAGAGATAATTGATCCATCTGAACCTATATATTTATGCCAACCTAATGGGCTACCTGCTTCTACGGCTAGACGTTTGCTAATTGATTTTGGTAGAACTTCATCTTTATACTTATCAGATTGTTCTTCGAATAGTTTCCAAGAAGGCATACTGACTACTCTTGTGCCTATTCCTCTTGCCTCTAATATATCAGCAGCTTCATATGCTAGATATAATTCGGAGCCTGTTCCTATTAAAATCAAATTGACTGTTTTCTCTTCTCTTTTTACTATATATCCACCCTTTAAGGCATCTTTTCCTGTACCTTCTAATAAAGGTAAGGATTGTCTACTTAGAGCTAAACCAGTAGGTGTAGTTTCACTAGTCAAGGCTGCATACCATCCTGCAGCGGTTTCCCTAGCGTCTGCTGGTCTAAATATATCGAAGTTTGGCATGGCTCTTAACATTGCTAATTGCTCAATAGGTTGATGAGTAGGTCCGTCTTCTCCCACTCCGATACTATCATGGGTCAATACATAAGTGACTGGCAATTTCATTAGTGAAGATAATCTCATAGCTTGCTTCATATAGTCAGAAAATACAAAGAATGTTCCAGCAAAAGGTCTCAAGGCACCATGTAAATATAGTCCATTCATAATAGCTGCCATACCATGTTCTCTAACTCCAAATCTTAAATTAGAACCCTCATAATTTTCAGGACAAAAATCTTTCCTCCCGTCCATATAAGTTTTATTTGAAGGGGCCAAGTCTGCTGAACCACCTATTAGATTAGGTAATTTTTCTGCTAATCTATTAATAATAATTCCAGATGCTTCCCTAGTGGACATATTCTTTTCAAAGTTCCAGAATTCATCTGAGTCCATATAGTCCATAGGAAGTTCCATATTCATCCATTTCTCTAACTCTTTGGCCAGTTCAGGATATTTAGATTTGTATTCATCGAATTGCTTATTCCATTCTTGATTTTTCTTTTTGCCTTGTGATATTAATTCTGCCATATGCTCTGTGACTTTCACTGGTACTTTAAAGTCTTCTTCTTCCCAACTATAATATTTCTTTGCACCTTCTACATCTTCTAAACCAAGTGGAGAGCCATGAGCAGAGCTTTTGCCTTCTTTATTTGGACTTCCGTATCCAATCTTTGTAGTTATTTTAATTAGTGTAGGTTGAGATTGATTTTCCTTTGCCTCTTCAATTTTTTCATAAATATCTTCTATATTATTACCGTCTTCTACTTCTAAGGTTTCCCAATCTAATGCTTGATAACGCTTCATAATATCTTCTCTAAAAGCTAAGTCAGTACCACCTTCTATGGTGATTGAATTGGAGTCATAAAGTACAATTAGCTTGCCTAATCCTAAGGTACCTGCTAAGGATGTAGCTTCATAGGTTATACCTTCCATCATATCTCCATCACCAGCTAATACATAGGTATAGTGATCTATTATATTATCGTCTTCTTTATTAGAATTAGCTGATAAATGTGCTTCTGCCATAGCCATTCCTACTGCTGTAGATATACCTTGACCTAGAGGTCCTGTGGTTGTTTCTACTCCTACTGTATCCCCATACTCAGGATGTCCAGGGGTTTTGCTCCCTAATTGTCTAAATTCCTTCATATCAGACATACTTACTCCATATTCAAACAAATGAAGTAGTGAATACAATAATGCAGAACCATGTCCTGCAGATAATATGAATCTATCCCTATTAAACCATTGTGGATTTTCAGGGTTATGGTTCATATTTTTTGCCCAAAGTGTATAAGCCATTGGAGCTGCTCCCATAGGTAGTCCAGGATGTCCAGAATTTGCTTTTTCTACTGCATCTACAGATAATACTCTAATAGTGTTAATACTCAATTGATCTACACCCATAAAATTATCACCTATCCTTAAAATAATTTAAATAAAATCATCCATTAATTTTTCTGCATCTAGAGGTTCTAGTTTCATATCCACTAAAGGAACGCCTTCCTTGATAAATTCAAACTTGTCTTCATAAGTAGGCTTTTCAACCTTATATAAGATACCTGTTGGAATCCTATCTCCAAACTCCAAGGCCTTTTTATAGGCAGTATGGTAGTCTGTATAGTCATAGCCCTCCGGTAAATGATATACCCTATCCCTATACCACTGGTAGGTGTTTACCTTATTCCATACTACACAGGGTTGTAGGATATCTAAATGGGCATAACCCTTGTAAAGGATAGCCTCTTTCATTAGCTCTACCAATTGAGGTATATCACCTGCAAAGCCCCTAGCCACAAATCCTGCTCCTGATGTTAATGATAGGGCCAAGGGTTTTAATGCTTCTTTTTTTACACCGTCAAGCTCCAAGGTAGTTGCCTGCCCCATAGCTGTAGTTGGTGAGCCCTGTCCCTTTGTTAACCCGTATACTTGATTGTTATGGACAAAGTGAGCTAGGTTGATATTTCTTCTTATGGTATGAATAAAATGATTTCCACCCTCCCCATAAGTATCTCCATCGCCAGACTCTACTATAACAGTTAAATCTTTATTTGACAACTTCATACCAATTCCAGTTGGCAAGGCTCTCCCATGTAAGCCTTGAAAACCATTTATACTAATAAAATGAGGTACCTTGGCTGCCTGTCCTATTCCTGAAGATATTACTGCTTTATGTCTTGGTATTTCCAATTCTTCTAAAGCTTGTTTAAGAGCTGTTCTTATCATAAAGTTTCCACAACCTGGACACCAGGCCGTTTCATTTAATATATATTCCTTAGCCATTATAATACCCCTCCTTTCAATCTCTCATAAATCTCATTCCCACTGAAGGATCTTCCATCATATTTTAAAATCTTGTAATCCGATTTAATTAGTAATTCTTCCCTTATAATGCTATCTAATTGTCCAGTAGAATTTTCTTCTATATCTATTAGTTTATCTGTGGTTTCAATTAATCTAGCAAGCTTTTCCTTAGGGAAGGGCCATATATCTCCATAAACTAAGGCTCCTATAGAGACCCCTTCATCATTCAATCTTTCAACTGCCTCTTTAATTGCACCATAAGTAGATCCCCATGCTACAATTAAATTTTCTGGCTTTTCCTTTCCTATAAACCAAGGTTCCTGTAATTCTTCCATCAAGCCTTCCATCTTTTTTGCTCTTTTCTCTACCATTTTTACCCTTACTTGAGCCGACTCAGTAGTATGTCCATATTCATCATGCTCATCACTATCTACCAATACTGTTTGTCCAGGTAATTTTCCAGGTATTAATCTTGGAGATATACCATTTTCTGTGTACTTGTATCTCTTGTACCTTTCATCTCCTATATCCTTTTCGTCTGCCAAGTGTCTTTCTATGGTGATCTTTTCAAAATCAAAGGGCTGAAAACTTTCTTTTGAATCAGCTAGATCCTGGTCGCTTAATAAAATAACTGGGATTTGATACTTGTCAGCTATATTAAATGCTCTGGCTGTTTGATAAAAAGCATCTTCTGCATTTCTTAGGGCAATTATCATCTGAGGATATTCACCATGTCCACCATGAATCATAAACCTAAGATCTGCCTGCTCTGTCCTGGTGGCCAGTCCAGTGGCCGGACCTGGTCTTTGAACATTTATCAATACAATAGGTGTCTCTATAATTCCTGCCATACTAAGTGCTTCAACCATTAGAGCAATACCTCCTCCAGATGAACCAGTCATAGCTCTAACACCTACATATGAAGCTCCTAGGGCCATATTCAAACCTGCCACTTCATCCTCAATTTGATCTA
>Ga0079226_10004693_pt1 | contig 10439 bp, 11 predicted proteins | sample Poulit2014_FD_76345 | JGI IMG/M metagenome (GOLD analysis project Ga0079226, IMG submission 76345) | Agricultural soil microbial communities from Georgia to study Nitrogen management - Poultry litter 2014 | ecosystem: Environmental > Terrestrial > Soil > Agricultural land | place: USA: Georgia...
AGTTCTTCGTTTTCTTTTGTTGGTCATTTTTGATTCTCCTCTGACTTGTCTTGAATCAGGTTTATATGACCTTAACGAATCTGTCTAATTAAGTGTAACCTATCCAAGTTTTGTGAAGGGTGGATAGGTAAGAAATATCCTTAATACATAATATTTCAACAACAACTTTACAAAGAAAAAGTACATAATTAAATTGTGGCTATATGATGTGGAGAGGCAAATAAATATGTGTCTTTTGTTTCAAAGTAATACGTACTTTTTTAGGGTCCCACACATTGCTGGAATCAAGTATTTGTGAGTATAGTTTGGAAACACATTTACTCTTGTCCTGTTTTTAGCCTGGTTATTAATTTATCATTCTCCATTTCCAACATTCATTTTCTTAGCTTAATCATGCTGAGGAATTCTGTTGTTCTTCAATACTACAGACATTATATAACCTTAACAAATCTGACTAATTGAGTGTAAACAAGTATATACTTTATGAAAAAGTCATTCATATTATCACATCACTTTTATCCAGACTGATATAATAAATATAAGCAATGTAATAACATTATTACATTTAAAGGAGAAGAAAGGGCGTTATGTTTTAAAATGAATGTATATGAGGCGCTAGATATGATTTCGATGTATGATGCAAAGGTACTGATTGGACAAGAAGGATTAAATAGAAGCATATCATCTGTTGAAGTAATGGAGGTCCCTCAAATTGAAGAATGGATAACACCGAATACATTAATATTAACAACTATGTATTCCATTAAAGATGATCCACAATCACAGAATGAATTAATAAAAACACTTATTAATAACGAAGCAAGCGGTATTATTGTGAAATTAGGAAGGTTTGTAGAGCGTTTACCAGAGAAAGCGATACGATTAGCTGAAGAGAGGAATTTCACTATTATTATCCTTCCAGTAAATATTCATTTTTATAAAGTTTTAAATGTTTTGATTAAAAACTTGGAAACACCAATGTATCAAAATGAGTTTGATAAGATTCAAGGTAGCTCTTATGAAAATGTTTATACGCTGATGAATGATATTTATCATAGTTTTAAAATCGTTACTTATGTAGAAAGCTTTCATGGCGAACTATTATTTTCCGGTTCCTATCGAATTAAGGATATCTGGCGAGATGAAGATAATTTATATTCCACACCAAAATTAGCGAATGCATTACATTATATAGAGCAAATTCATCAGAAGTATAAGAAATATAAGCGACATTCTTTTTATAGAGTAGACGAATTGAGTAGGATTATCATTCCTTTGTTTTCGCAAGGGAGCGTATATGGATTACTTCATGTTGTATATCGGAATGCGACACAAAAGAAAATGGTACTCAACCCAAATATTTTTATATTAGTGGATAAAATTCATGTAAGTTTAATGAGTGAGATGATAGGTATCCAAAATCAAAAAATATATCGTGAAGAATTATTTCAAAATTGGAGAAGAGACAATTCCACTATATTATTAGTACATATAATCCTAAATAAACCTGAAAAAGAGGAACGAATTACGACACTATTTGATCCGGTCCTGTTAGCTAGAAAGCAAATAGAAAAAATGTTTGTCACTCTACAAGGGGTTACAAATTATTATATTGTAGAAAATGAAGAAGGATTCATTGGTTTATTATCATTTATGGAAACAAACTTTATTAGCACAGAGAACATTCGGTTAGTGCTTGAGGAACATTTACTACAGTCCATGATACCTAATGCTTTTATTGCAATTAGTTCACCCTTTGTAGAAGTGAATGATATAGAAGATCGGGCAAATTCTGTTATGAAAATCATCGATATTGGGAAGCGAATTTATCCGGAGAAACAAGTTTTTTCATTTAATAAATTAGGAATATATACCTTTTTATTGAAATTAAGTAATGATAGTGAGGTACTTGATTATGTTGACAGTATTCTTAAACCGTTAAAGGAATTAGATGAAACATTAATTAAGACGTTGAAGTCTTATATAGAACTCAACGGAAATGCCTCACAAACCGCCAAAAATTTATATATGAATAGAAGAACAATCACTTATCATTTGAAAAAAATTCAAGAGATTTGTGAGTGGGATTTAAATGATGCGGAAACAATATTTATTTTACAGTTTTGTTTACATATCAATGAATTAAAATGAAATGTGCTCACAGTGAGAGTCAATAGTTTAAATTGTGGGAAAATTAATCTCAGTTTGGTTATATACAAATTATAACAAAATCTTTATATTTATAAGAAAGGAACTTTTACCTTTCTTATTTTTTTATGCAGAAAGGGTAATCATATTACTTCAACTGGAAAGTGAGGGGATGCTTGTGTTGGGGATTATTAGAGTATTAACTACAAGTGATGAAAATGTGCTTGAAGAACATGGAAAGCAAATGAATGAATACTTAAATATAAACTCTGATACGTTCTGTATACCTGACCAATGTAATGGCATTTATGATGTCGAATCAGAAAGGAAAGCATTACCTAAAATAGTGAAGTTAGTAAAGGAGATGGAAGAAAGTAATAAATACTCTGCCTTAACCATTAGTTGTGCAGCAGATCCTGCTCTGAATCAATGCAGAGATAATGTTACGTTGCCAATCATAGGTGCTGGTTCTGCGGGGGCCTATGCAGCTTCAATGATTGGAAATCAAATAGGAGTTATTGGTATTACGGAAGAAGTTCCTGAAAATATTGGTAATATATTAAAGACTAAATTTCATAGTTATCGTCATGAGCCATCTGTACGAAAAACAGTAGATTTATTTTCGGAATATTCACAAGCTAAATTGTTAAATATAGTAAAAAGTCAAGTTGAAAAAGGAGCAGATACTATTTTATTTGCGTGTACGGGGTTTTCTACGATTAAGTTGAAAAAGTATATCTTTAATTATCTGAATGTTCCTGTAATAGATTTAGTGGAAGCGCAAGCAATAACATTTCGATTAATAGAAATGGGGGAGAAAGAGTGAAAAATACTACATTTAATGTTTCGTTTATTTTGTTTTCGGCATTGATTGCAGTTATCGGTTCCATAATAGGAATGCAGTTGATTACTAATTTAGGTATCACACCTAATACATCTATTATCGGTGCGTTAATTGCAATGATTATTGCACGAATTCCAATGCAAATGTTTTACAAATATAAGAGTTTGGAAAATCAGAACTTAATTCAAACGACAATTTCCGCGGCAACGTTTGGGGCAGCGAATAGTTTGTTAATTCCAATTGGACTTCCATTTGTTATGGGAATGCCCGAATTAATTGTTCCGATGTTAATCGGTGCAGGGATTGCCTTATTTGTAGATGTGTTTGTTTTGTATAGAGTGTTTGACTCCAAATTATTCAGTGCTAAAGAAATCTGGGCACCAGGTGTGGCTACTGCAGAAGCATTAAAGGCAGGAGATGAAGGAGGTCAAAAAGCTAAATATTTAGGGTTAGGTATTGTTGGGGGTATTATCGGGTCTCATTTTGGCGTATCTATGTCAGCTTTTGGGGTAGCTTTTATCGGAAATATTTGGGCATTAACTATGTTTGGTGTTGGTTTATTAATTAAAGGTTATGACACATTTTTATTCGGTGTGAACTTAGACGCTTATTATATACCACACGGCATGATGATTGGTGCAGGTCTTATTGCACTGATTCAATTTATTATAATTCTTAGGAAACCAAAATCGTCAGAAGAAAAAGAAAAGGACACTAATACGAGAACAGACAAAGATATAAAAAGTGGTTTTGGTTTAGGATATATCTTTTATGTTGCAGGTGCTGCAATTGTTGCAGGGTTTGCGGGGTTATACGCCTCATTATCCGTACCACAATTACTTTTATTTGTTTTATTCGCTGCGGCGGCTGCGTTGATTAGTGAAATAATTGTAGGAATTGCAGCGATGCACTCTGGTTGGTTTCCGGCTTTTGCAGTTACTTTGATTTCTTTATTAATTGGAATGCTCTTAGGTTTCCCGCCAGTTGCTTTGGCAATTTTAACTGGTTATACAGCTGCGACAGGCCCAGCATTTGCGGACTTAGGATATGATTTTAAAACAGGTTTTATTTTAAGAACTGGAAAATCAAAGGAGATGGAGATATTTGGAAGGAGACAACAATTAAAAAGCTCAATTATTGGTTTTGTTGTCGCCATTATCATGGTGACATTGTTCCATGATATGTTTTTCAGTCAAGATTTAATACCGCCAGTTGACAAAGTGTATGCTACGACCATCGAATCAGGATTAACGGGAAATGTGGCAATGTTATTAGTGCTCTGGGCTATTCCAGGAGCCATCATTCAGTTAATTGGTGGTCCATCAAGGCAGATGGGAATCATGGTTGCAACTGGTTTATTGATTGTAAACCCTCTCGCAGGATGGGCGGTCATTATAGGTATTTTAATTCGCGTTATATTATTGAGAATAAAAGGACAAGAGGCAGAAAACACAATGTATACAATGGCTGCAGGATTCATTGCGGGCGATGCATTGTACAGTTTCTTCACCTCCATTTGGAAAGCCAGATAAAGGGGAATTTCAAACATGAGAAGAAAATTAACATTTGAAGAAGGGAAATACGCCATCTACGGAGGATGTATCCTCGGTGGTGGTGGAGGAGGAATCATCAAGGAAGGTTTAGAAAAAGTTGAACAAACATTCAAATATGGACAACCTGAGTTAGTTACTATTGATGAGTTCCAACCTGATGATATAGCAGTCTGTGTGTCCCTGGTAGGTGCGACATCTGCAAAAGAGATGTTTTTAAGTGATACACAATTAATTTCGACTGTACAACGTATGGAAAAAGAGTTAAACAAACCAATCAAAGCGATAATGACAAATGAAAACGGAGCTGCAACAACTATCAATGGTTGGTTGCAAGCAGCAGCATTGGGATTACCATTTTTAGATGCACCAAGTAATGGTCGTGCCCATCCAACAGGTTCAATGGGAGCAATGAACTTATCAGATAGAAGTGATTATACTTCGATTCAATCATTTGCTGGAGGAAAAGACAAGTTAGAAGTGTCTGGTATTGTGTCAGGATCTTTAAGTGCCGTTGCTGGTACAATGCGAGATTTATCTGTTAAAGCCGGGGGGCTTGTTGCTGTTTGTCGAAATCCGATTCATGTAGGTTATATTAAAGAAAATGCTGCAGTTGGTGGGATTACGCAAGCGATAGAATTAGGGAGAGCGTTATGTTCTGCTAATGAAGGCTATGAAAAAATAGGGAAAGTAGTAGAATTTTTACAAGGTGAAATCCTCCATCAAGGTGTTGTATCTAGTTATTCACTAGAGAAAAAAGGTGGCTTTGATGTAGGAGTCGTACATGTGGATGAGTTAGAAATGACCTTTTGGAATGAATATATGACAGCAGAATTAAATGAAAAAAGAGTAGCAACCTTTCCTGATTTAATCATGACCCTTGATGTAAAAACGGGTTTACCGATTGTTACTGCAGAAATGGTTGAAGGGCAGGAAATTGCCGTTTTATTTGTACCAAAGGAATCGTTGTTATTGAGTTCTACAATGTATAACAGGAGATTATTACAGCAAATTGAACCAATCATAAATAAATCTATTTTATAAAAGGAGAAAAGAAAATGAGCTTAAAACAGACTTTAGAGGTACAAGATATTTTAGATCATCCAAAAATTAATGGAGAAGATGTTGTTCAATTATTTAAGAAGTTTTCTTATGTAGAGGCTTCTTTTGAAACGGTAAAAGGTGAGCGGGGTTCCACAGATTTTGTGAAGATTTTAATAAAAGGAACAGAGGGAAAGTATGACAAAGGCACAGCACCAACTCTTGGTGTAGTTGGTCGACTTGGCGGTATTGGAGCGCGTCCGAAACGAATTGGATTTGTTTCAGATGGAGATGGTGCTGCAACAGCTTTAGCAACTGCATTAAAACTAGCAGAAATGGCAGAGCGTGGTGACCGGTTAGTTGGGGACGTGTATGTAACAACACATATTTGTCCTGAAGCACCAACAGTTCCACATGAACCTGTGGAGTTTATGGGTTCTCCTGTTGATATTCTAACTATGAATAAATACGAAGTTTTACCAGAAATGGAAGCTATTATTTCTATTGATACAACAAAAGGGAATAAAGTATATAATCATAGGGGTATTTCATTATCGCAAACAGTTAAAGAAGGGTATATTTTAAAATTCTCTGATGATTTAGTACGCATTAAAGAAATGACGACAGGAGAATTGGCACATACTTTTGCATTATCTACACAAGACATTACGCCTTACGGGAATGATGTATTTCATATAAACAGTATTTTACAGCCTTCCGTAGCAACAGATTCTCCAGTTGTTGGTTTAGCCATTACAACTCAAAGCGTAGTTCCTGGTAGTGGTACAGGTGCGAGTCATGAAGTAGACATTGCTCAAGGTGCACGGTTTTGTGTAGAGGTCGCAAAAGAATATGGACAAGGGAAAGTAAGCTTTTATGATGAGAGGGAATTTGCACACTTGAATAAATTGTATGGTTCCATGACACATTTACAAACACTAGGGAAGCAGTAATGAAAAAACTTGGTATTTTAACAATTGGTCAATCACCAAGAGAAGATGTAACACCACAATTTCGAGAAATATTAGGGAACAAGGTTGATATTATTGAAAGAGGTGCACTTGATTCCTTAAATGAAGCTGATTTAAGTGATATTAATCCTAAACAAGGAGAAGTAACTTATATATCTAAATTAAGAAATGGGGGCTCTGTTAAGATTAGTAAGGAAAAACTCATACCACTTCTACAAAATGAATTAGAACTTTTACAAGATGAAGCGTATGTTATTGTGATGTTATGTACGGGGGATTTTCCTCAATTATCATCAGAAAAATTGATACTTTTCCCGGATAAAATCTTAACCCATTTAACTAAAGCTACTTTTAAAAAAGGTAGGCTAGGACTTATTATTCCTTTAGAGGAACAGAAAGAATCTCTATTAAAGAAATGGAAATCTCTTGGGATGCCTATAGAAGTCCAAGCAGCATCTCCGTATGCAGATAGTGCATTTAAAGCTGCAGGAGAAAAACTAAAAAAACAAGGAGTAACTCTTATAATTATGGATTGTATGGGATATAATAAAAAACATAAGGTCGTCGTGACTGAGAGTACAAACTTACCAGTTGTCTTATCTCAATCAATAGTGGCAAGTGTTGCTAAAGAATATTTGATTTAAATATACAGACACACCATTTGCTAGTTGCAAATGGTGTGATTTGGGTTGTGGAGGATTACAAGATGAATGATATTATAAGGAATTTGATGGAAAAGAACTTTAAATTTAATACGGATGTAGATGTTTTAGTTGTTACTGATGATTCTACGGAAAATATCGGAAAAAGATTTTATGAATCGTTAATAGATTTGGGTTGGAATGCTGATATTGATATCATGGAAGATCGACGTAAATCAGGGGAAGAACCTGATCAAGGAGTAGCAGCTAATATGTTGAATTACTCTTTGGTGTTTTGTTTAACAAAGCATTCATTAACACATACGGTTGCGAGACGAAAAGCAAATGAAAAAGGAATTAGTGTCATTACTATGCCAGGTATTAATGAGGATATGTTTATAAACGGCGCAATAAATGCTGATTATGAAAAAGTAGAACAGACAACGTTAGATATAACAAAAAAATTATCTAACCATGCAGCAGTTACTATCAAAACTGGAGAACACGAGCTCTATATTCCTATCGGAGATCGGAAAGGCGTGCCAAGTACAGGGGTATTCCGTAAATTAGGTGACTCTGGTAATTTGCCTTCAGGCGAAGCTTATATTGCACCTATAGAACATCAAGCAAAAGGAACAATTGAAATTAATGGATCCATTTCCGGAATTGGTCTTTTAGATGAACCTGTTGTGCTAACTGTTAAAGAAGGGATTTTAGTAGACGCTTCAGGTAACCAAGGAGCAAAACTTTTAAAAATTCTTGGAAATGGAGATGGCAGATTGCTTGCAGAATTAGGTATAGGAACCAATTACGCCGCTCGTATTATTGGTAATATATTAGAAGATGAAAAGGCAAATGATACTATCCATGTTGCTTTTGGATCTAATCATACTTTTGGTGGCACTATTAAGACTGATGTTCACATTGACTGTGTAACGAAATCTCCTAAAATTAATTGGTTAGATAATTAAGGTGAATTTGATGAACACTAAGCAATTGTTAACATTAATGTCTCAAATAACAAATGTACGTAAATTCGATGAGAAGCCTATTGAAGAAAAAGTTATCAATAAATTGTTCATGGCATTTTCATATGGGAATAGTTCGATAGGAAATCAAGCAAGAGAATTAGTGGTTTTAGAAGACTTGACTTTACGTGAGCGATTAATCTCTAGTACATTAAGCCCCTATTTAATGAATGAAAAAGAGAATCAAAGTTGGCTTAAAGATGTTCCTTTTTTAGGGGTAATTGTAATCGAATCAAGAAGAGCTATGGTAAGGGTAGGTAATGAGGGTGTAAAAATAGCTGAAAAGGAAGCAGAAGGTGCTTTAACAAACCTTAGATTAGTTGCAGCTACATTGGGGATAGGAACAACGGTTGTTCGAGAGTTTAATCCAATCAAATTAAAAGAGTCCTTACACTTACCATGGTATTTGGAGGCAACTTCCATTGTTGCTGCGGGTTATTCAACAGAGATATCAAAACAAGAAGCACAGTTCACTATTGATAAAATTATTCATAAGGATAGATGGAATTGATTCGGAAAATAAATGCAATATACAAGAGATGAAGTATTAGAAGCTTTACAAATGATAAGATTGACCGAAAACTACTTTATGAAATTATTCGAGCAGGGACATTTGCACCGTCAAGTGGTAATATGCAACCATGGGAATTTGTCATAATTGAAGATGTTGTACAGCGGAAGAATATTGCTAAGAATACTTTTAGTGGATATTATTCTTCTAATGCTCCTTTTCAAAGATGGTTAACAACGGCTCCCATCATTATAGTGATTTGTGCTAACAAAAAAAGAACAGCTTCTAGATATGCGGAGTTAAGTGACATATGGGTTTATATTGATGTTGCTAATGCTGTTCAGAACATGATTTTAACAGCAACAGAAAATCATTTGGGTACATGTTGGATAGGTGGAATAAAAAAAGATCAAGTTGCCAAATCGCTTCATCTACCTAGTTATGTTGAACCAATTGGTCTATTACCAATCGGAAATGCAGCTGAATCAGTAATGTCTAAAAATAAAATGAAACCTGAATGGGTAACACATAAAGCAAAGTATAATAAGCCTTATTTCAAATGAAATAGACGGATTTTCATTTTTAAATTATTTGAATATTTGTTGATAGGAAATAATAAAAATGTAATTATATCAATGTTATTTCTTAGCACTTATAAGAAGTTGAAAATGCTAAAATACATACTGGGTATGATGTAAGCTGCTCAGCCAAAAACAAATATAATAATTGAATTGACGGAGTTTTTTCCTTAGGGAGAACTCCTTTTTTATGGAAATATCACGAAAGCAAGATTTAAAAAGATTACTTTTAAGGGCATTGGTGTGGAGGTTGTAGCATTTTTTATAGAAGTAATCTTTTTATTTCCTGCCAAATGCGAATAGACTTTTAAAGTGGCATCTATATGCCCTGCTCTTTCCATTATGATAGATGGTTCTGTTCCTGCTTCTGTTATCATTGAGATATGGTCTCAGACTATGTAGAATTAGTGTTCGATTTGACAAGTTTTTTTGAACGGATATCTATCCTTTTGTTTGAAAAAATCCTTATAGTGAAAATTTTCAAAGTTGATTATCAAAAAGTATTTAGTTTACTTGACAGTCAAGGTAAGTAGGATATAAATTGAGAGCATAAACTTGTCACATCCTTTTTAGGTTTTGACGTCTGAGTTAGTCCTCATCCTAGTAATAAGAGACAAGTTTCTTCGGATAAACGGCCTTAGATCAAAATGAGATTTTTAACTATAGAACCTTTGAAAATACGATGAATATTGAGGCGGGAGAATAAATGGAAATACAATCTATATTCGAAAATGTTGTAGAAGTGGCAAACATGAGCCCCATAGAAGTCACTGTTTGGTTAGTTGTTTTAGCGTTATTCGTTTGGTTGTATAAAGAGTTTAGAGCTCAATATCAAGAGAATAAAAAACTAAAAACTATCAAAAATGATAAACTATTAATTGAAATTTCTAAAGCTTTATCAATTTCTTATCGATATCAATCAGATAAAGCTACATCGGATGAATTTTTTAATACTATTTTTAAATGTTTTCCTTATTGGAACTCAGATGAAATAAAAAATGTAAAAATAATATTGTATGATAAGTCTAAAGATGAAAATGAAAAAATAAACCAAATATCAAATCTGTTATATGAGCAGCTTGATTCGTTAAACAATCAGAATAAAGACTTCTCTTCTATTAGGACGG
>Ga0079226_10004695_pt1 | contig 10438 bp, 9 predicted proteins | sample Poulit2014_FD_76345 | JGI IMG/M metagenome (GOLD analysis project Ga0079226, IMG submission 76345) | Agricultural soil microbial communities from Georgia to study Nitrogen management - Poultry litter 2014 | ecosystem: Environmental > Terrestrial > Soil > Agricultural land | place: USA: Georgia...
GGTCATATGATAAAAAGCACCTTCATCGTCTTTATGGATAACTTCAATATCAGACAAAGCCGTACGAGCTTTAGGATCCCAGTTGATAATATATTCTCCCCGATAGATCAGACCTTTTTCATATAGTTTTACAAAAACTGTCCGGACCGCTTGAGAGAGACCCTCATCTAAAGTAAAGCGCTCATGGCTGTAATCCAAAGATAATCCTAATTTTTCCCACTGTTGTCGGATTGTTGAGGCGTATTCTTCTTTCCAGTCCCAAACTTGTTCAATAAATTTTTCTCGTCCTAAATCATAACGTGAGATCCCATCTTCAGCTAGTTTTGCTTCGACCTTAGCTTGCGTTGCGATTCCGGCATGATCCATTCCCGGTAGCCATAAGGTATCAAAGCCCTGCATTCTTTTTTGGCGAATGATCATATCCTGCAAAGTCGTATCCCAGGCATGACCTAAATGCAGCTTACCAGTTACATTGGGGGGCGGGATCACGATTGAATAAGGTTTAGTTTTTTGATTGCTACTGGGTTTGAACAAGTCTTCAAAAAGCCAAGTCTGGTAACGTCCAGCTTCAACTGCTTGTGGATCATATTTTTTTGACAACTGTTTTTCTGACATCTGATTTCCTCCCTAAAAAAAACGTCCCAAGATGAAATTAACTTTCATCTTAGGACGATTATTTACGCGGTACCACCTAATTTGCAGGACGATCCTGCCACTTTAAAGTCTTTTAACGATCACTAGTCGTTTAGTCCTACTTATTTTCAGACCAAAATCTATTAAGCTACCTTCACTAAAACCTATCAAAAATCTTTCAGCCATAGGATTTTTTCTCTTAGAGATAAGTACTTTAGTTACTCCTCTTAATTACTGTTTTATTTTACAACGCAGCCAATTAAAAGTCAAACTAAATCAGTGATTTAGCCACTTCTAAAGCTTTTTCATAGTTAGGTTCATGAGTCATTTCAGTCACATATTCGACATATGCAATTTTACCGGATTTGTCCAGCACAAAGACTGTCCGGTTAAATTTGTCTGCAGCCGGAATGTAAATATTATAAGCCTTGCCAAAGGTATTTTCCGGGTCATGTAACATGATCATATCGACCCCTTCTTGACCGCACCACTTTGACTGGTCTTCTTTCGTGTTATTTGAAATTGTTGCAAAATTGATTTCTTTTATCTGGCTGGCTTCTTGATTGAAACGTTTGGTTTGGATCGCACAAACGCTCGTATTGATATCAGGAACGACTGTCAAAATCGTTGGTTTACCAGCAAAATCAGCTAAGCCATATTTTTTATCAGCTAAATCCTGCAATGAAAAATCAAGTGCTTGATCACCTTTTTGTAATTGCTTTCCTGGTACTTCAAATGACTCACCTTTAATTGTAATGTTCATAATTTATCTCTCCTTAATAAAACTGTATGTAATTCAAGTATAAAGCAGTCTTTTAAAAATGAACAAAAATTTGCTTATAAAACTCAGGAAATAGTAATTAGCGGGCGTTTTTTATAATTACGGTCAAAGAAAATAAGCGTCAATAGTTCGGTGGTTAAATCAATATAACGGATACTCACATTTTTAGGAACTTCTAAACGATCCGGCGCAAAATTCAGAATTGCAGTGATCCCACTTTTTACGACTACATCAATGGCAGCTTGCGAATTACGGCTGGGAACGGTAGAGATGACAACAGAAACTCCTTTTTTACAAACCACTTCATCAAACTCATACATGCCATAGACATGGTAACCGGCAATCGTTTGACCAATCAATTTAGGATCATTATCAAACACACAAGCAATTATTAAATTTTCATTACGGCGAAAATTGTTATTAGCTAAGGCTCGTCCTAAATTGCCAAATCCGATAATAGCAATCCGACTTTCCTCATTTGTATCTAATATTCCGCTGAATACCTCAATTAAAAAAGCTACATCATAACCGTATCCACTTCTGCCTAGTTCACCTAAATAAGAAAAATCTCGTCGAATGGTTGCTGAAGGAACTTGCGTGATCACTGAAAATTCTTTGGATTTGATTCTACAGATCCCCTTAGCTTCTAAAATCCTTAAGTTTCTTAAATAAAGAGGCAGACGTTTTGCCGTTGCACGAGGTAGTTTTTTCTGATCGTCATCTTTCATTACACTATCCCCTTTTTTGTTAATATATTCACATAAAAAGTGTATCATTCATTGCGCTTATTTACAAGGACTGTCTTGTGAACTATTCACTTTAAATCAAAACGGATCAAGCATCCCTGGTCAACTTGATCCGCAACTCGTTATTTAATTTACAGTAAATCAGAAAATTCAGCCTCAGAAGTTGAGTCATTTACTGTGATTGCTTCGATTTTTATCTTTTGTAAAGCTCGTGTAAGCATCCCCTTAACATCCAGACGTTCTTCATATTGATGAACCTTATCCAGATGCGGTTTAGTCTTAGGTTGAGGTGGAGCAAAAATCGTACAGCAATCTTCAAAAGGCTGGATCGATAATTCAAAGGTCCCAATTTTTTGGGCAATATCAATAATTTCCAGTTTGTCCAAAGTCGCCACCGGACGAATGATCGGCGTATTTGACACTTCATTGATTGCAACCATACTAGTCAAAGTTTGTGAAGCTACTTGCCCCAAAGATTCACCATTTAAGATAATCAAGCCATGACGCTTTTTACGAATCAGATCTGTTAGACGCAGCATCATACGACGGGTGATCGTCATCCAATAGCCTTGAGGAACGTGCGCTTTTATTTCTTCTTGAATCTCTGTAAAAGGCACTTCGATAAACTGGATCTGCCCCACATAAGGCACTATTTTGGCCGTCAAGTCCTTAGCTTTTTGTAAGGCCTGCTCACTCGTATAAGGAGGACTGGCAAAATGGACGGCTTCAATTTCCACTCCACGTTTCATTGCCATAAAACCGGCAACGGGAGAATCGATTCCGCCGGAAAGCATCAGCATACCTTTGCCGCTAGTCCCTACAGGAAGCCCGCCAGCTCCTTGTATCGTTTCATAAGACAAATAAGCGCCATCCTGACGAATCTCAACACGCAAATTAATATCTGGTTTTTTCATCTGTACCTTGATATCAGGAAAAAGACCGATAATGGCATCGCCAACTGTCACATTCAGCTGATTACTATCTTGTTCAAAGCTATGGTCACTTCTTTTGGCTGTTACTTTAAAAGTATCATTAGCTGTATAAATTTCGCGCATGATTTTCTGAGCACAAATTTTAATTGCAGCAATATCTTTTTCCACTCGAATACTGGGTGAAAAATTTTGTATACCAAAAACCAGCTGTAATTTGGGAATAATCAAATCACTATCCTCTCCATTTAAAATCAAATGCATACGATCTCTATCCGCATGAATTTTAAGTTTGGGAAAATCAGACAGGGCTTGCCGCACATTCGCCGACAAACGGGAAATAAAAGAGCGCCGATTTTTACCTTTAGTTGAAAGCTCGCCGTAACGAACCATAATTTCCGAATACTTCACAAAAACACCTCTAATTTACTTTGGAAAACTTTTGGTACAATTGATTGAAAATAATCATGAATTGCTCCACTTCAGCCATAGTATTACTTTCATCCAAGCTGATCCGAACCGCACAAGAACTGATATCACTGGCTACCTGCATAGCTGCTAAAGTACTCGACGAAGTCCCCTTTTTACTAGAGCAGGCACTTGTAGTTGAAATAATAATATCTTTATCCTCAAAGGCATGTACCAGAACTTCACCGCGGATATTTTTTAATGCCATACAAATGATATGTGGAGCACAATTTTTTTCAGGCGATATAATTTCCACTTTATCATATTGGCTTAGAGCAGTAAGCAGCGCTTTTTTAATTTTGGCTAAATGATCCGGATGCTGAGCTTTTTGTTCCAGACTAATTCGTAAGGACCGGGCCATAGCTACAATGGCCGGCACATTTTCGGTGCCGCTACGTTGTCCCTTTTCCTGACCTCCGCCTGCCAGTAAAGGAGATAGCCTGCGACCTTTTTTCCAGTAAATAAAACCGACACCACGCGGGCCATGAAATTTATGAGCTGAAAAAGTGGCAAAGTCAACACGCTCTGTCAGCCAGTTTTCTTTAGGCACTTTTGTGATAGCCTGAATGGCATCTACATGAAAATGTATTTTCGGATAATCTGCCAGCAAATCACTAATAGCTTGAATCGGCTGGATGGCTCCCATTTCATTATTGACTGCCATGATCGATATTAAAATCGTATCTTTTCTTATCAGCTGGGCCAATTTTTTTACATCAACCTGACCATTTTTATCAACTGGAGCATAATCTACCGCGAAACCCAGATTTTTTAATTGTTCTACCGGATTTTTTACTGCTGGATGTTCGATACTAGAGATAATGATGTGCTTGCCAAATTCACTTTTTTTGCTGGCCGTCACTTTTAAAACCCAGTTATCCCCTTCTGTACCTCCACTGGTAAAGAAAATTTCCGTGGGTTCTACTGCTAAACAAGTCGCAATTTGCTTACGCGCTTCTTGTAGCAACCGATCTGCCTGAGTCCCCATTTTGTGTAAACTAGATGGATTACCACTAATTCTTTGACTAACTTTTACATAGCTATCTAAACTCTCTTTAAAAATTGGTGTAGTTGCACTATTATCAAAATAAATCATTTAAATTTGAACTCCTTTTTTAAAAGTCCTTTCCATTATATAGTTATTAAAGATAGCTTTCAAGTTAGATAAAAATGAAATATAAGACATGCAGTTAGAAAATGTGACTTGTAAATGAGGAAATAAAGCATAGAGCTGAAGAACGTACATCATAAAACAATTCTATAGGAAAAATGATTTTAGAAGATAAAAAAACTGGTTTGGAAAATTCCAAACACAGCTTCTTTCTAGATTGCTTCTTTTTGATTTTCATAGTAAAAGTCTTCCAGGCGTTTAAAAGCACCCGGTTCTACCTGCTCTAAGGCTGTACCGATCTCATCTAATGCAGCTTTATAATGATAAGCTTGATTGAACAACTCAAGTGTGCGATCGATTGCCGCTCTAACTTCTGCATGAGAATGACGATAGCGATTGGCATGCTGCATCATTTGTTCAGTCAACGCCGCCGCATCCACCATGTCATGAGTCTGTTCATCCAGATTTTTCAAATCATCTTCACAAACAGCGACCGATTTATTAACTTGATCCATATCTACTCGAATCTGATTCAAAGATTCAGCCAATTCTTCTAGGCGATCAGTTGCTTCAAAGAAAAAATCCAGATAATCATCAGGCAAACCAGGTAAGCGTTGTTTTTCAACAAAACGTTTCAAGTTGCGTAATTTAAATTCCATCTTTTCAGCTTTTTCCTGTGCTTCTTTTTCACCTTCACGCAAATCGCGGACTGCCTGATCAATATCAACTTGTTCGCTTTCAACACCATCTAATACCTTATAGGCATCTTTATAAAATTGCTCAACCTCAGAAAAAGCAATTTCATGTGCATCGATATTAGGATCCATCGTATCATTACGGCGAGCAATTTCTTCAACTTCTGATTGAAAACTGCGAACGCGCCCTAATTCATTATGATTAAGTGTATAAGACTGCGAAGTGTGATCCAATTCAATTAATAATTGTCGATTGTTCTTTGTAGCATGTTCGATATAATCTGCGATAATTTTACGATTTTCCAGTACATAACTTTTAGCTGCAATTTCGCGTTCCATCACGTCATACAAGTGGTCAATTTGATCGGCGGTTTCTTTGTTTGCAGATTCAACAGTAGGTAGTTCGACTTTTTCTAGATCTTCTAAAGAATGCTCTACACGGCGACTGACTTTATGGATATCTTCAGCAAAATTCTCTTCTGGAAAAACAAATTCTTGATCCACTAGCTTTTGATAACCATCTTCTATTTCTTTTAACTGTTCAGGAAAAATTTTATTTAATTTCTCAAATTCAGCTGGAATACGTTTCAGCAAATCTTCTAATTCGAAAGTGTGCTTTTCCGCTGTTTCCAGAACATCACGCGCTTCAACTGGATCACCTGAAGTGTTTAGCGTAACAAATTGCGTAAATTCACTTTCAATATTCTTGACTTGCTTTTGAACTTCAGCCAAAGCCGGACCAAACCGGTCACCTTCATCTCTAAGTGATTTTTTCATTGCTTCATAAATATCTAAAGCTTGCTGAACTTTTAAAGAATTGCGTTCTTCGCTTTCTCGCAGTTCTTTTAAAGCTGTGCGGATCTCACCAACAGATTTTTCCATCTGGTCCATGGTTTTATCGGCTTTTGCTACGGCTGTTTTTGCTTTAATAAATCGAAAAGATTCATTTAGATTTTCAACTTCAAAAATTTGACTTTCCAATTCGGCAAAATCATCAGTAGAGATCTTCTTCCACTTTTGATTCCATTCTCTAAAGGTATTCTGGCTTTGCCCAATCAGATGCATTTTTTTGATCTCATCGATTTCATCATAAATCGGTAAATCAAACAATGCTTCCTTACGAGTCTCCAAAGCCTTTAGTTGTTCCTGATTTTTCTTGCGCATAAAAAAGCCTAGCCCACAAATGATTGCCGCAATCACTATGATCACTACGACTATTCCTATGATTAGATTACTTCCCATTTAGCTGCCCCCATTTTTGATCCGCCTTATCAACTAGTAAAATTGTTGATCGTATACATTTGACCCTTTGCATACACGAAAGATATACTCTCTTCAAAAAAGAAAAGACATCTAGCTTAGATTATAGCATAAAGAAAACTATCTATCACTATTTAATCAGAAAAAAATCGCATTCTGTTCTTGATTTCTCGCTCATTTACAAGTACGATAGGTAAAAACTTATTGAATAGAACGGGTGAAGGTTATATGGTGAAAACAGTAAAATTCGGGGGAAGCTCACTGGCTGATGCCCAGCAATTAAAAAAAGTGATCGATATTATTGCAGCCGATGAAAACAGAAAATTTGTAATTGTTTCTGCTCCGGGCAAACGCTTTAAGGGCGATAAAAAAGTCACCGATCTGCTAATTGAATGCTATCAACAAAAAGAAGCGGAAAAAGACATTCATGATCTGATTAAAACAATTTATGAACGTTATGAAAGTATCGGAAAGTCTTTAAATGTCAAAGAGGAAGTCTTGCAGGCTATCTCTGATTCCTTAGCTGACATCGCCTTTATCCCAATTAAAAATAATCCTCATTATTATGATGAAGTACTGGCTAAAGGAGAAGACAATAATGCCCGATTAGTCGCTGGCGCATTGCAGGCAAATGGACTAGATGCCCTTTACATCAACCCGCAAGATTTAGGTTTACTGGTAACTGATGAGCCTTTAAATGCTCGCATTCTACCTTCTTCTTATAATAAAATTCAACAATGGAAAAAATCTCGCGAGATCTTGATCATCCCAGGATTTTTTGGCTATACTGATTCAGGAGATATCTGTACTTTTTCACGAGGAGGCTCAGATATTACTGGGGCTATTGTAGCAGCTGCCTTACATGTTGATTTTTATGAAAACTTTACAGATGTTGACGGTATTTTTGCTGCAGATCCGAATGTGATTCACCAGCCTATAGCAATCAATGAGATCACTTACCGTGAAATGCGGGAATTATCTTATGGCGGCTTTTCAGTTTTCCATGATGAAGCACTGATGCCAGCCTATCGGGCAAAAATACCAGTGATCATTAAAAATACCAATAATCCCGACTATCCTGGAACTTTAATTACAACCGAGCGTAAGAAAAACACTCATCCGGTCGTAGGGATCGCAAGTGATGAGGGCTTTAGTATGATCTATATCAACAAATATTTAATGAACCGTGAAGTTGGTTTTACTTGGCGTGTTTTACAAATCTTAAAAGATTTTAATCTCAATTATGAACACATGCCTTCTGGAATTGACGATATTTCAATTATTTTAAGAGCAAATCAACTGAACCCTGAATTAGAAGAAGAACTTTTACGTAAAATCGCTTACGAAATCGATCCGGATGAGCTGCGGATCACCCATAATCTTTCAATGGTCATGGTAGTAGGTGAAGCAATGAAACAAAGAGTCGGAAGTATGGCAGACAGTACTGCTGCTCTTGCACGAAAAAAAATCAATATTGAAATGATCAATCAAGGCTCTTCTGAAGTTAGTATTATGTTCGGTATTCACAAAGATCGTGAAGCAGATGCCATCCGTTCGCTTTATTATACTTTTTTTGAGTAAATACAACCAAAAAACTGACTGGATGCAACCAGTCAGTTTTTTCTTATTCTTCAATGTAAGTCCATTTATAATCAAATTTTGCCCCGGCTGCGTGATTAACGATACCTTTAACTTTAGCAGAAACTAAGTGGCCTTCTGCCTTCTGAAAGACTGGAATGACACCCATTTCTTGATTTAATATTTCTTCGGCTTCAACCAGATCTTTAAAACGTTCTTCCGGATTTCCGGCATTGGTAGTAGCTGCTTTTTTCACTAAAGTATCATAGTCATCATTGCTCCATTTCCCGCGGTTATAGGAATTTCCTGTTTGGAACAAATCAGTAAAACTGCTGGCATCTAGATAATCGGCAGCCCAGCCACCTAAAACAGCATCAAATTTACCTGTATTTGAACGATCCAAGCGGACACTAAAAGGAACGTTGGTGATCGATACTTTCATGTTATCCAACTCTTGCCACGCTCCTTGAATGTATTCAGCTGCTTTTTTATTGGCATCTGTATCATCTGAAAGCAGGTCAAATTCTAAAGAATCGATATCCAGCTCTTTTTTAGCTTTTTCCCAATATTCTTGTGCTTTGTCTTTATCATAAGGCAAAGTTGAATTAGAAACTTCGGTGAAATCTTTTCCTGTGTCTGGATCGGCCTGCGTTTCTTTTGGAAGCAAGTTGACTGAAGCCGTCGAGCCATCACCAAGTACTTGTTTGACTAGAGATTCGCGGTCAAGAGCATATGATAAAGCTAAGCGCAAATTCTGATTATTGAATGGTGAATCCTTTTTACTTTGATTCAATTCAATATAAGAAGTCCGTGCTTCTTTAATTGATTTAAATTGCGGATCGCTGGTGTTTTGTTGCGCCAATTCTCCTGATAACACAACATCATCTGTTTGACCATCTTTAAATAGATTTAAACCCGTTGCTGATTCTTTGACAACTGAAACATTGATCTTATCTAATTTGACCGTATCTTTATCCCAGTACTTGTCATTGGCCAGATAACTCCACTCTGTATCAGAACCCGCCCCACTAAAGTCTGCTAATTTGAAAGGTCCATTATAAACAGAGTCTTCATCTGTTTTAGCAAAATTATCTCCTTTTTCTTCAACAACAGCTTGTGGTTGCGGAAAGAAGCTAGGAAAGGCTAGTAAGTAATCAAAGAAAGGGGTCTGTTCAGCCAGCTTGATTTCCAGTTCGTGGTCATTTACTGCTTTGATCCCTAACTCCTCAGGATCTTTCTCGCCATTAATAATGTCATTACCATTTTCAATACAACCAAAAAGATATGCATACTCTGCTCCAGTATCTGGGTCAACCGTACGCTGCCAAGCAAAAACATAATCATCTGCGGTTACATCGTCCCCATTAGACCATTTTGCATCATCTCTTAATTTGATATCATAAGTTAATCCATCATCTGATACCTGTGCCAATTTTTCAGCGCCTGCTGGCTGTGGCTTATTGTCTTTATCCAGCCGATAAGCACCCTCATAAATATTATTTAAGGCAGTAAAACTAATCGTATCTGTCGCTTTTGAAAGGTCCGCTGAAGGCATCTCCTGGACAACGGACAGGTTAAAAACCTGCTCATCACTCTTTTTAGCAGTATCCTCTTTTTTCCCTGTAGAACAAGCTCCCAGTAGCAGCACACTCGCCAACATCAGCGGCCATACTTTTTTCTTTTCCATTTACATTCCTCCAAAAAAATAATAATTGCCTATTAGATATGAATAATAGTTTACCTAAATCCTCATCATTTTGCAATGATTTTATCATTAATTATTAAAAATTCTCATTTTCCAGTTTAAAAATGCTATCACTTTCAAAAAATACGAAAAGTCGCTATACTGAAAATAGAAAAAGGAGGTCTACACAATGGCTTGGAATTTAGAAGATTATCCTGTATCAATGAAAAATTTGGAACATTTAGTCCGTAAAAAAGCAATTGATATCGCCAATGCGCTATTAGAAGAAGGGTATCCAGATGACCGGGCGATTCCAATTGCCACAAGACAAGCCCAAGAGTGGTATGACAATGCCAGCCAAAAAGAAAAAGATTCTTTCAGTCATGAGAAACGACCGCAAAAAAGTGATCAGCATCAAGTCTCAGAAAATAGCGGCAAATTATTATCAGCTGATGTAATTGTTAACTACCAAGACGATCATTGGCAAGTGATTTCTCAAAATGCCAAAAGGCCTGACCAGACTTTTGCTACAAAAGAACCCGCAATTCAAAGA
>Ga0079226_10004696_pt1 | contig 10437 bp, 9 predicted proteins | sample Poulit2014_FD_76345 | JGI IMG/M metagenome (GOLD analysis project Ga0079226, IMG submission 76345) | Agricultural soil microbial communities from Georgia to study Nitrogen management - Poultry litter 2014 | ecosystem: Environmental > Terrestrial > Soil > Agricultural land | place: USA: Georgia...
AAAACCCCTTTCCGCGGGCTTGCCCGCACTCGAATTTTCTGGTGAGCCATCCTGCGCCAACAGGTGACTCAGCCAATTTCTGTTGAGGAAAAAACTTTTAGCCGGCCACATATTCATGTGGTCGGCTTTTTTGTTCCCTCTGTCTATTGTACGCGAAACAGGATCTCCAGCTTATGGGCAATTCCTCCCTCTCGTACGCCGACACTTTAATACTACATCTGGTGATTGGGGACGCAAGGCATAACTAGATGTTGTGCTTACCTGGCAGTAGAGTTATCCACAGGCATTCAGGTAGTGTTCCACAGCACCAACGCGGAAGCGCGCGCTGAGACTTCGGCTATATATCACGGAACGTGAAAAGTTACGCAAAAGTTACTCACATTTCCACATGAGGCTTTACACACTCGAATCCACAGGAAAAGAAATTTTCAGCACGGCGTGTTGTTGCCTAAAAACACCAGCGACTTCGCCCCAAATCGTGACTTGTGCAACAAATTGTGGAGTATGAGATATTAAGCGGGGCCTTACCAGCTCAAGGTTGAGCTAGAGAACATGAGGCGCCTCAGCATCTCCGGGGGTTGGAAGATTACTCTGTCTTGATCGCTAAAAGTTCCTACAGCTATGAGGCTCTCCTTGCGGCGAGCGCGGAGCCGAGGGGACAAGCCATGCTTAAGTAGCTCCCGAACAGTGTGGACCTAGCGATTAGAATTAGGTCTGACTAAGGGGGTAGGGATGAAAGTAGAACAGGTTCGCGCTTATGTGCCAGAGGCGGCAGAGCGGCGTTTAGTGGCTGCTGGTGTGGGTCATGTTCCGGCAGGTTTTCCTTCACCAGCGCAGGATTATTCTGATACTGAGATTGATTTGACTCAGTTATTGATTCGGGACGAGCTGGCAACGTTTATTGTCCGGGTCTCGGGTGATTCGATGCAGGGTGCCGGAATCTATGACGGAGATGAGCTGATCGTAGATCGGTCTATCGAGCCGCGTGATGGGCATGTGGTGATCGCGATTGTAGACGGGGAAATGACCGTAAAACGCTTGCATGTTACTCCCACAGGTGTCGTCTTGCAGGCCGAGAATGCCGACTACCCTGATGTAAAAGTCGCGGAGTTATCTGACCTGGTGATTTGGGGGGTTGTGACCAGATGCCTCCATCGGCTTATCTAATTGACCCTCCCGCTAAACGTCGCAACCCTGCACCCACTAGGGCAGATGCGTCCACTAAAAAGGGCGAGGAATACATTGCCCTGGTGGACGTGAATAGCGCATTTGTGTCGATGGAGAGGGTATTCGACCCGACCTTGCACAACCGGCCCGTTGTAGTGCTATCCAATAATGATGGGTGCGTAGTCGCTCGAAGCCCTGAAGCTAAAGCGCTTGGCATACCCATGGGCTACCCCTGGTTCAAACTAGAAGCTACCGCCGAAAAGCACGGACTTGTCGCCAAATCGAGCAACTATGAGCATTACGGGGCGATGAGTTTTAAATGTATGGGTGTCTTGTCCCGCTTCTCAGCGTGGATCGAAGTGTACTCCATTGACGAGGCGTTTCTAGGACTCCGAGGCACCTTAGACGAGCTGCAAGCCATAGGCGAGCAGATCAAGCGCGAAGTCTTGCGGCTTACTGGGCTGCCGGTGTGCGTGGGGATCGCAAAAACAAAGACCTTGGCAAAATTGGCGAACGAAGCCGCAAAGAAGGTGGACCAGCTCAACGGCGTCTGCGTCTGGGACCGCGTTCCTGCTGCAACCCGCGAGGGGCTGTTATCGCGTCTGCCGGTGATCGAAGTGTGGGGGATTGGTCCTCGGGTCACGAAGCGACTCCACGCCATGGGCATCCTCACCGTCCGAGACTTCCGCGACGCTGACCCGGTACAGATCCGCAATAAGTTCTCCATCGTGCAAATGCGGACCCTCTTAGAACTGCGTGGCACACCGTGTATACCCCTTGAAGAAGAACGAGTAATCAAAGATCAACTGATCTACTCGCGTAGCTTTGCCGAACCCGTCACCGACCGCGACGGCATGGAACAAGTGCTGAGCATCTACGCGCAAATGGCCTCCACCCGATTACATCGCCACAACCGCGAAGCCAAAGTCCTCACCGCCTGGGCCATGACCAGTTACTTCAACGAGGACCAGTCCCACCAGCCTGCCGTCACCGTGGCACTGCCCGGCCATAGCGCGGACCCGGTAGTGCTCACCAAAGCTGCAAAACAACTCCTGCCCAAAATTCGACCCGGCACCCGCTACGCCAGAGCTGGCATCGTCGTCACCGATCTACGGCCCGTTGGCTCCCAACAAATGTTCGATGAATTCATATCGCCCCACGAGGCAAAAGAAATCGGACCACTCCTAGAGCAGATCAAAACTCAGCACGGAGCCGCAGTCATCGGCCTAGGTCGCGCGGGACTGCGCGAAGGCCCCGCCTGGCAAATGCGCCGAAACATGATGTCACCCCGCTACACAACCCACTGGGATGAACTGTTAGTAGTCAAAGCTTCCTAGCGCCAACGTCACAAGTAGTTGACCGGATGGGCTGCTGAAACCTTATGGTGCCGTGGTAAACGCTAGAGTGCCGTATGGCAAGGTTGTCGCCAAACAGAAGTAATCACGGAGAAGTGCATGAGCGGAAGACCGCAGAAGCTTGAACTGACTTGGTTCAATAAGGATAAAGCCCTGATCCCCACGGAAGCTGGGAAATACGGGTACACCTGGGTTGATCCAAAAGACCCCCGCTATTGCGAAACGCACACCTTAGTTGTTGATGACGTCGTGTCGGGCACCCAGTCCCCCAAAGCGGACGACATAACTTACTCTGAACGTGCGGACCTTGAACCCACCGACGACAATCTGCTCATAATTGGGGAGTCCGGGGACGTACTGGAAGCATTAACCCGTGTCCCTGAACTAGCAGAGCAGTACGTCGGCCAGGTCAAATGTGTGTACATCGACCCGCCCTTTAATACAGCGCAAACGTTCGCGAACTACGAGGACAACCTGGAGCATTCCATCTGGTTGACCATGATGCGCGACCGACTGGTGCATCTCCGGCAGTTGCTGTCTGATGACGGGTCGATCTGGGTACACCTGGACGAATCTGAAGCCCACCGGATGCATTTACTGTTGGATGAGGTCTTTGGTGCAGGCAACTTCGTGGCAAAAGTCGCCTGGCAAAAACAATATGGACCAGATAACCGGTCAGTTTTTACCCAAACCGATGATTCCATCCTGGTCTACGCCAAACGGTTCGATGCATTCCGCACAGTCCGGAATTTTTTACCACGAACCGCAGCGCAAGACGCCTCATATAAAAACCCCGATAACGACCCCCGAGGCCCATGGAAAGCTGAGAATTTCACGGCTCAAGCAGGACGAGGAACACCAACTCAGTTCTATACACTGACCACACCTTCTGGCAACCAATTTGATCCGCCGGCTGGTCGCTGCTGGCTGTACACCAAGGCTCGTTTTGAAGAATTGGTGCAAGATAACCGGGTGTGGTTTGGGCCAGATGGCAATAATCGCCCAGCCGTGAAGCGGTTCCGGTCAGAAGTCATGGATGGCCGGGTGCCCGAAACGTGGTGGACCTATCAAGAAGTAGGTCACAACCAAGACGGCAAGAAAGAGATCAAAACCCTCTTCCCTGATGAGAATCCCTTCTCTACGCCGAAACCTGAGCGGCTGTTAGAGCGCATTATCCACATCGCCAGCAATCCTGGTGAGATTGTTCTGGATGTGTTCGCTGGTTCGGGTACGACCGCTGCGGTGGCGCACAAGATGGGAAGACGATGGGTTGCCTGTGAACTGATAGAGGACACAGTGGAACGGTTCACTCAGCCGAGGCTCACGAAAGTGGTGTGCGGGAAAGACCCCGGGGGGATCACGCTTACCCGAGGTGAACGGACCGACAACACTGAAAACGGACTGCCGGACGGCTTGAGTCCTGATGAGGCTCAGCAACTGACGTCCTTGATAAATAAGGCCATTCGAGACCATGAGGCCTTGAAGAAGGACGCTGGGATCAAAGTCCTGAAGAATCTAGTCAAGACCAAGAAATCGAAAGATACCGTGAACTGGCGAGGTGGTGGCTCGTTTGTTGTGGCCCGGCTGTCGCCGTCGTGTTTTGACTATGACCCCGAACTGGATCTGGTGACGTTGACGGAGGCTGCCACCGGACGCACGCTGATCGCGTCAGTGGCTGAGAACCTGAACTTCCGGTTGACCCCCGAGCACCGATATTTTCATGGGGTCCGGGGCATGATGCGCCTGGTTGTCATCGAAGGCCGGCTGGATCAGGGTAAGGTCGATGATTTAGTCGCGCATCTGGAGTGTGATGAGGGGCTGACGATTGCGGCCACCGAAATTGACGATGGGGTGCGTCAATACCTGCGGAGTTTAGGGCGTGGCTGTCGAGCTGTGCATATTCCCAATGATCTTTTCCCCTATCGCGCTGGCAAGGAGGACTAAGCATGGCGACACTTCCGATTTCCTTAGATCAGGGCATGATCGAGCAGATTGCAACAGAGTTTGATCTGCGGACCCCGAACAAAGAGGGCTTGCGGCAACTGATCTTTCATCTGACCGGTGAGTTTGACCCCCTGGAGCCGCTGGTGATGCATATGGCGACCGGGGCAGGGAAGACGTATCTGATGGCGGCAGCAGTGGAGTACTTTCGACGCCAAGGCATCCGCAACATTATGGTCGTGACCCCCTCCTTGGTGGTTCAAGACAAAACGGTGCAGAACTTCCGCAATGGCTCTCAACGGTATGTGGGTGGATTCCAGATTGCTCCTGATGTGGTGAGTCCCCAGTCGTATGATGCCTGGCGGGTGAGACAATCGGCGCTGGCTGGGGAGGATGCCACCGACCCGTCGATGGTGTTTGTTTTCAACGTCCAACAGCTTGTGGCTCCGAAGAAAACTGATACCTCCTCGACCGGGACCTTGGAGGGCCAGCGCACTAAGATCCGCAAGTGGCAAGAAGACGCCGGATCGTTATATGAATACCTCACCGCGTTGGACGATCTGATCGTCATAGCCGATGAATCGCACCTGTATGGTGCCTCGGCCAAAGCGTTCAACCAGGCATTACGGGACCTGAAACCTGCCGCCACGATTGGGTTAACCGCTTCGGCATCGAAGGCCGATCAGGTCATCTATCGGTACCCGTTGTACAAGGCAATCAATGATGGATACGTGAAGACCCCGGTGTTGGTGTATCGCAAATCGGGGTATCACGGTGACCAAGCCGAAGAGCGACAACTGCGAGATGCTCTGTCGTTGCTACGCAGTAAAGAAGTCGCCTACCAGAACTATCTTCAAGAGCACCCAAAAGCCAAACCAATTACCCCGGCCCTGTTTGTAGTCTGCGCCAACGTGGACCACGCCACCGAAACCGCCGCGTTATTGCGCAGTCCCGGTTACTGTGATTTGCATGAGGCGGTGTTGCAGGTGGATAACCAACACGATGATGAACACACCCGCAGAATGCTTGATGAGCTGGATAAACCCTATTCCCCGGTGCGGGTTGTGGTATCGGTGGACAAGCTGAAAGAGGGCTGGGATACCAAACGGATCGCAGTGATGTGTACCTTGCGGGCCATGGCATCTGAGGTCCTGACCCAACAAACCATGGGCCGTGGGTTACGCCTGCCGTTTGGCAAACGCACCGGGCATCCACGGATCGATCAACTCGATATTTTGGCGCACACGTCGTTTGAAGAACTGCTCAATGATGAGAATATTCTGCACACCTTCGGACTGGATGGCGCGGTGGAGGGCGAGGCCACAGGTGCAGATATTCTCACGTCTGACGTCACAACCACCCCACAGGTAACAGGACCTGACTTCGCTTCTTCTCCCGAGGTTGCACCCATGGCCGATGCTGGTAGTCCAGGACAGGCCATACCTGGTGACGGCCTGGTTGGTGGCGTACCTATCCATGCCGGAGCAACAGTTCAGGCGCACGAACTAGCCGATGATGAAGCAATCGAAGTGGAAGAGCCGGCCGTTCCGGTGACCGTTGAAATTAACCCCCACTATGCCGGGACCACGTTTTGCTTCCCATCCTCGACGATGATCGAAACCATTCGCCCGTTTCACCTCAAACAGGTCCGGGACGATGAAATCGAAAAAGCCGCTCGACGGGTCACAGACTCCGGGGAGGTTTTGCATCGTAAGAAAATCGTCATCTCGGAAGACGATGAGCAACTTATGACCCAGCGGATCGAAGACGCCACCGTGGCGAGTGCATTAATCGATGAAGAAGCTGTGGTGAAAGAGCTAACCCGCCGCATCATTGGCCTACGGCAGATCACTCAGCATCAGGAAAATATCGCGCAATTGCGACGGCGGATCATTCCAGCATTCATGAGTCATGCTCCGGTTCAGGAGTGGACCGAAAAAGCTAAGGAATCCGCCGTGTTGGAACTGGAACGACTCATCAAAACGAAAGTCACGGAACACGCCAGTAACACTCAAACCGAAACCACCATCACCCCGGTAGAGCTGCCCATCGATCAGTTCTTCACGCTACCCCTGGGGCAAGACGTCCTCGAACTCCTTGGCGAAGACCAAAGACAGCACTTTCAGAAACGCCAGTTCTACGGCACCTGGGACAAGGGCCTCTTCCCCGCTGCCGCCTTTGACTCGTGGAGCGGTGAATATCTCCTGGCCATGCGCCTGAACTTTGCCGAAGACATCCTGTGGTGGAAGCGCCTCTACCCCCACGAAGGCGCGTCCATCGCCTACTCCACCCGAAACAACTACTACCCGGATTTCATTGCCCAAGACCGGGACGGTACCTACTGGATCATCGAAGGCAAATCCGACAAAGGCCACGACGATCACGTGGTCCAGCAAAAACGAGAAGCCGCCGTGGACCTGGTGAACCAACTCATCAGCACCCCAGGCTTCGAAGAGACCACCTGGGGCTACCTCATCGCCTATGAAACCGACGTCAGAGAAGCCGATTCCTGGGACGACCTCAAAATTAAAGCCCAGCCGGTAGTCATGAAGCAGTACCCGTAATGCCCTAAGCGCTCGCAGTGAAGTCGCCGCGAGCGCGAAGAACTTCTTTACAGGCCAGGGGGACAAGTTAGGTTTTGTTCATCGGGTGGTGTGGTGCTGCGGTTGGCATGGGCGCGGTTGGTATCGATACTGTTTGGTATGTCACATAATTCCGAAAATTCAAAAGATAAGAAGAAAACGAATCCCTCCACTGCTTTTTCTCGATCACTTGCGGCAACTTACCCTGTCCTCTCGGATACTGCCCTAGAAGGATTGCGGGGCGCGTGGCGGCAGGACTTTGGCAAGGGTCTTGTTGGTCAGAGGGTGGCTGCGAGCGCGGTGCAGGACCTCATGGGCGCGTGGCGTCAGGACTATGGGAAGGCCCTGAGGGGTTTGTGGCGGCAGGACCTTGGGAAGGCCCTTGTTGGTCAGAGGGCGGCCAAGAGTGCGGTGCAGGACCTCATGGGCGCGTGGCGGCAAGGTGCTGGGGAAAGCATCGTTACCCAAATGGGGAAGATGAACTCTTTCCAGGGGTTGCATAAAACATTAGTTCCCAGTCAAAAGCTATGCGAGCACATAATTGACCAGTTCGTGCCTAATGCGGCGATAGAGGTTCTGGTTGGCTCTCAGGCAAGGCTCTCTGGTCCACAGGCGACTGCTGTGCAAACGTTGTCAGAGCAATTTCTTCTAGACTTCACACCTCAGGCTTCGGAAGTAATCGAGGACCTTGAAACCATTGACGAGGAAAAGCTACAAGAACTCTTCCAAGAAACTGAAGAACCTTGGTCAGATCCGTTACATACAAGGTTCATAGGAACCGCAGCAAGAGCCGGTCAGTGGCTCGAAGAGAAATACCCGCACCTTCAGCAAAAAACCATTCGGGTTCTAAGCGACTTCCTCGCGGAGACCTTATGCATCTTTATTGTGCAGCTCGTGTTTTATTTAAGCACAGCCTACGGGATCTTCGGCTTACTAATGGCTTCATCGATAGCCGCCGCAGTTGGCTTGATTAGTGACAAGAAAAAGCGCGTCATAGATCGCGATATACTCCTGGATCGGCCTTGTAGTTTCTGTGACGCTAAGCCCGGCGAGTCATGTGTCACAAAAGGCGGCAAGAGCCCCGGAACTAAAACAGCAATCCATAAAGCACGATGGCAATAATCTCCCCCACCCCCTTGAGTACTGAGGGACAAGTCAGCGCTTGCGATGAGGTGCTGCGATCGCTGAATCAGGCGCGAATGACAGTTGCGCGACGCACCCTAAATATGTCTAGTTGAACATGTTAGGCGGACGGCACAAGGCCACACCGCACCCCATGCGAAGGGATCACGTCATGACCTTAGTAATCACCCACCAGCACGCCGAAGGCACCCTTATTGAAGGCACTACCAAAGGCGACGGAACCAATGTCATCCTCAAGCGCCATGGCTGGCGCTGGGGGCGCTCTATTGGTGCCTGGTACGTTCCTCACTCCCGAGATAAAAACTTCCAACAACACCGCATCATCGCAACTGCCCAAGACCTCGAAGCCGCAGGGTTTAGCGTAGACCTCGACATTGATAACACCCCGCGGACCACCGCCGAAATCGAAGCCGATACACAGGCCCGCGCAGAAGCTAGAACCCAAGCGCTCGCAGCCAAGGCGGAACGCAAAAAAGCCGCCGCTGCCGCAGCCCGACAAGCTCACCACAACGCCCTAGAGCGACTGCCTTACGGTGGGGAACCTCTCAAGATCGGCCACCACAGCGAACGACGCCACCGCAACGATGTGGCCCGCGCCCACAACGCCCTCGGCAAGTTCGTAGAGGCCGACCGCGACGCCACCGCAGCAGAACGCAAGGTCGCAAGCGCACAGCGTGCAGTCCAAGCCCGTTATGCCCCCTCTACTGTCGGCAATCGCCTCGAACGCCTAGAAGCCGAAGCCCGCACAATCCAACGCCACCTCGACGGCTACACCTCCCACCAGGGCACCCCTTACGCTTACGAGGTCTCACCGGCCACCGGAGCCACGCGCGACCACTGGCAAGCTGAGGCCGCTCGCATCCAAGACGAGCTGGACTACTGGCAGGAGGTCCGCGCAGAACAAATCCAATCAGGCCAGATCGCTGAGTACAGCCCGGAGACCATCAACCCCGGCGATTACGTCCAAACCGGCAGAAGCGGCAGCTGGTGGCGCGTCAAGCGAGTCAACAAGAAGACTCTCACTCTGGAATCCCACGGCTGTTCTATTCGAGCCGCATACCGGACCATCACCGGGCATAAGGCAGCCACACAGGACGACGCCACCGCATAACTAGCGCGCGCAAGCGGGCAGAGGGTAAACCTTTGCCCGCTTTCTTGCGACCACCAACACTCAGTTGCGCAGCGCACCCAGAACATGTATAGTGATACATGTTAGGCGGACGGCATCAGGCCACACCGCACCCCAGATGAAAGGGCATCCCATGACCATGCAACTCAAAGCACTCAACCTCAGCGTGTACCGCGACGCCAACTCCCAAGCTGACTGCACTAACGGCGGGGTCAGCTCAACCCATACCCGCCTCCAGCTCGTCGGCTACGTCGAGCACTCCAAAGGCATCATCGACCCCTTGCCCGAGGGTGTCCCCACGACCATTGACCCGGACCACGATGCGCCAGTGGTGCTCCATGTCCGCCACATCTTCGGAGAAAACGCCGTCTCGCTGGTCCCGCTGACCTATGACCCCACAGCAACCGCCTGGCGCTTCCAGCCTGGCTCTATGGCCGGAGGCAACTACGCCACCGGAGACAGCCGCCTCAATGAACTCGTCGCCAGCTTCACCGGCAACCGCTTCCACGGACCTATCGCAATCCACGACCGCTACGAACACTAACCACCCGCCACGCGCTCGCAGCCCACCCAGGCCGCGAGCGCGAAGGCCACTCTTAGGGAGGTGCCACGATGAAAGTCACGATTACTTTGACCCCGGAGCGGATCGCTGGCCTATGGGAACTCATCGAATTAGCCCATCGAGGCTGGGGCGATTATCAGTATCAAGCCAAATGGGGAGACTACTCAGCAGACCACGTACAACAAGCAACTGAACACTGGAAGCACGCCCAAGAGGTTGCCGAAGCCTTGCGCAATCAGATTACCCACAGCAGCGTAGAAGAGTGAAGCGGTTTCGCGCTCGCGGACCCTACCGAAAGGGACAAGTCAATCCTGTTCGCCTGGTTCGCTGGCGGTTCGGTTGGCGTGAGCGCGATCAGTTCGGGATGCCGCGTAGCCGCGAACCCATGCGGAGCGTAGATCGGCGTCGTTGGCGTCATAGGGACAGTCTGGGATGCGTAGCCCGTTGAGGTAGGCGCTGTAGCCCTCGGATTGGGCTTGCAGAATGGCAGGGGCGTTAGACAAGCGCGACATCATCAAAACTTTCTATCTTGGAGCGTTGGGCGGCTTTGTGGTCGGA
>Ga0079226_10004697_pt1 | contig 10436 bp, 9 predicted proteins | sample Poulit2014_FD_76345 | JGI IMG/M metagenome (GOLD analysis project Ga0079226, IMG submission 76345) | Agricultural soil microbial communities from Georgia to study Nitrogen management - Poultry litter 2014 | ecosystem: Environmental > Terrestrial > Soil > Agricultural land | place: USA: Georgia...
CGCAACGCCATGCGAATGGCGCCGCGATCGGGCTGATCGTGGTGTTCCAGCAGTGTCATCAGCCGCGCCACCGACAGCGGCTCGTCCGCGGCCATGAGCAGAGCCTCGATGCATTGCACGAGGCCGGCGGCAACCACAGTGTCCTGAGCCGTTGCCTCAGCCATGGGCGAGCTCCGCCGAACTTGTGTCCGCGCCGGCCGCCAGCGCAATCGCCAACGGCGCATCCGGCGCGTCCTGGTGCAGCCGGATCAAGGCCGCGCGCGCCAGCTCCAGCAGCGCCAAAAAGCAGACGACCACGCCCATGCGCCCCTCGTCGCGCGTACACAAGGCTGCGAAGGCAATGGGCCGGCCAGGGCGCAGCCGCTGCAGGATAGCGCTCATGGTGGCGCGCACCGACAGCGGCTCGCGCGCGATGTGGTGCTCGTTGAACAGCTCGGCGCGCTGCAGGACTTCGTGCAACGCCAGCAGCAGCTGGCGCAGGTCGGCCTGCGGCATGGGTTTGTCGATGTGCAGCTGTGGTGGTTCGTGCTGCACGCAGACCACGTCGCGGCCCACGCGCGGCCATGCCTGGAGCTGCTCAGCGGCGGTGCGAAACTGCTCGTATTCCTGCAGGCGACGCACCAGCTCGGCGCGCGGATCGGCGCCTTCGTCCTCTGCCGCGGCCGGTTTCGGCAGCAGCATGCGTGACTTGATTTCCGCCAGCATGGCAGCCATCAGCAGGTACTCGCCGGCCAGCTCGATTTCCAGCTCGCGCATCAGCTCGATGTAGGTGATGTACTGGTTGGCAATCTTGTGCACGGGGATGTCGAGAATATCGAAATTCTGGCGGCGAATCAGGTACAGCAGCAGGTCCAGCGGCCCTTCGAACGCCTCCAGAATGACGCGCAGCGCCGCCGGCGGAATATAAAGGTCCTCCGGCAGCTCGGCGAGCGGCTCGCCGGCAACGCGGATGGCGGCGAGCAATTCAGCTTCGCTTGCCGCCGGTTTCACGACCGCTCCCGCAACGGCCATTCAGCGGCTCGGAATGAAGCCGGACAGTTCGTAGGCACGCGCCAGGGTCGGCGCCGCGCGCTCGCGGGCGGCGGCCGCGCCCTGCGCCAGCAACTCATCCAGCCAGGCGCGATCGGCGCGATACTCGTGATAACGGGCCTGCAGCGGCCGCAGGAATTCGGCCACGGCCTCCGCCAGGTCCGACTTGAGCGCGCCATAGCCCTGGCCGGCGTAATCGGCTTCCAGGTCGGCGATGCTGGTGCCGGTCACGGCCGCGTAAATCGACAGCAGGTTGGAGACGCCGGGCTTTGCCTCGACATCGAAGCGCACCTCGGCCGCGGAGTCGGTGACGGCGCGCTTGATCTTCTTCACCACCTGGTCGGGTTCGTCCAGCAGGTTGATGACGTTGCCGGCAACCGGGTCGGATTTCGACATCTTGGCCGTCGGCTCGCCGAGGCTCATGATGCGTGCGCCCACTTTCGGGATGAACGGCTCCGGCACGGTGAACAGCGGCTCGCCGAGGCGCGCGTTGACGCGCTCGGCCAGATTGCGAGTCAGCTCCAAATGCTGCTTCTGGTCATCACCAACCGGCACCGCATCTGCCTGATAAATGAGAATATCCGCGGCCATCAGCACCGGATAATCGAACAGGCCGGCGTTGATGTTCTCGGCATGGCGGCTCGCCTTGTCCTTGAACTGGGTCATGCGATTGAGCTCGCCCATGGCCGTGTGGCAGTTCAGCAGCCACGCCAGTTGCGCATGCGCCGGCACGTGCGACTGCACGAAGATCGTCGCCCGCTCGGGGTCGATGCCGGCCGCCAGGTACAGGCACAGGAATTCGTAGCAGCGCTCGCGCAGCGCAGCCGGCTCCTGGCGCACCGTGATGGCATGCAAATCCACCAGCATGAACAGGCAGTCGTGGCTGTCCTGCATGGCCACCCAGTGCTTGAGGGCGCCAATGTAATTGCCAAGCGTCAGGTTGCCGGATGGCTGGATGCCGGACAGCACGACGGGTCTGGTGGTCTGGGTGGTCACAAGCTAACCTTTACAAAACGGAATAAAAGAACGGCTGATCGGCCGGGATCAAGCCGGCCTCGGCACAAGAATTAAGATTGTGGCTCCGGTGCAAGGCCGATGGCGGTGGCTGTGCCTTTGCCCTGGCGCAGGATCTGCGGCACGTCAGTCAGATCGACCACCGTGGTCGGCTCTACCCCGGTCGCGCCGGCGTCGACGATCAAATCGAGCTGCTTGCCGAACGCTGCGCGCACATCCAGCGCTTCCGACAGCGGCAATTCGGCGCCCGGCTCCTGCGCGGTCACGGTCATGATCGGCTCGCCCATGGCCTCGGCAATGGCATGTGCCACCGGATGCCTGGACACGCGAATGCCAATGGTCTTGCGCTTGGGCTGTGCCAGCCATACGGGCACCTCACGCGTTGCCGGCAAAATGAACGTATACGCTCCCGGCGTGGCCATTTTCAACAGGCGGAAATTGGCATTGTTAACCTTGGCGTAAGTGGCGATTTCGGACAAATCCCGGCACAGCAGGGTAAAGAAATGGTCGCGCCCGAATTGACGCATGCGCCGGATACGTTCTATTGCCCCCTTGTTACCCATGGCACAGGCCAGGTCATAGGATGAATCGGTTGGATACGCCACGACTGCGCCATCGCGCAGAGCCTCGACCACGCGGCGGATACGACGAGGCTTCGGCGTTTCAGAATGTACCTGCACAAGTTCAGCCATAGGCATCTCCCACCGGCATCATGAACAAAACACTGACCTATAAGCAGATAAAGCGTACCATAATCACGCTAGGAACAGTTGCGGGACTCGAACTACAACAGTTGGCGACAACAGCGCTTGTCGAGGCCCGCCATCGCGAGGAAGATCATGAATTACTATGTCATCGTATCGCTCGACATCGCCGACAGTGCCCACCTGCGCGACAAGCATGTCGACACCCATCGCAGCCGCCTGAGCGAGCTCGAAGCCGAGGGCCGCCTGCTGACCGCCGGACCACTGCCACGCACGGACAGCTATGGCCGCGAAATCGAAGGCGCCCAAGGCAGCATCATCATTGCTGCCTTCGACAGTCTGGAAGATGCCAACCAGTGGGCCGCCGCCGATCCTTACCGCGCTCACGGCGTGTATTACGAATCGAAAGTCTATCCCTACAAGCGAGTATTTGGATGAGCGATCGCATCAACCGCATCCGCGCCGCCTTGAGTGCCGAGCTCGACACCAACGACATCAGCATCCGCGACGATGGCCACAAACACATTGGCCACGAAGGCTGGAAAACCGGGCTCGGCCATTTTCATGTCACCATTCGCTCCCCGCGCTTCGCCGGGGTCAAACCGCTGGAGCGCCATAAGATGGTGTACGACGCGCTCGGCAGCCTCATGCAGACCGATATTCACGCGCTGCAGATTCGCGCGCTGGCGCCGGGGGAATGAGCCGGCTTGTCACCGGCTGCGCGAACGCGCTTCATTTGCAGTACAGTTTGCTGCACACTCAGGCCCGCTTCTGCTCCTTGCTGAGCAGCACCACCTTGCCGGACGCGCTTGCCGGCTGATAGCCGTTGACATATTCGCGCAACAGCCCGAGCAATGTCGGCACGTCATCCTGCTGCAGGGCCGTGCGCAACGCCGCCACCGCTGCGGCTATGGTGGTCCACGGCAAGTAAATCTCGTGCGACTGCATCACCATCGGATGATGCGTGCCCGAGCTGTTCTTGCCAATCAGCAGCTCTTCATAAAGCTTTTCGCCGGGACGCAGCCCAGTAATGCGAATCTCGATGTCGCCATCGGGGTTGTCATCATCGCGCACCGAGAAGCCCATCAAGCGAATCATGCTGCACGCCAGGCTGTGGATCTCGATTGGCTCGCCCATGTTGAGCACGAACACTTCGCCGCCATGGGCCATGGCGCCTGCCTGGATCACCAGTTGTGCCGCTTCGGGGATGGTCATGAAGTAACGGGTAATGTGCTGGTGCGTCAACGTCACCGGTCCGCCGGCGAGAATCTGCTTGCGAAACAGTGGCACCACGGAGCCGGAGGAATCCAGCACGTTGCCGAAACGCACCATGGTGAAGATGGTGTCGCTGCCGCGCGCGGCCATTGCCTGCAACACCAGCTCCGCAAAACGCTTGGTCGCACCCATGACGTTGGTTGGGCGCACCGCCTTGTCGGTGGAGACCAGCACGAAACGTTCCACCCCCGCTGCCTCGGCCGCCAGCGCCGCATGCAGAGTGCCCAGAATATTGTTGCCCACGCCAGCCGCGGGGTTGTCCTCCACAATGGGCACATGCTTGTAGGCAGCAGCGTGAAAAACAGTTTTCACCTCATGGGCTCGGCATATGCTTTCCACATGGCCGCGCCGCACGACCGAGCCCAGCACCTTCACCAGTCGGGTTTGCCGGTCATGAGCGCGCAGCCAATGGCGCAACTCGCGCTCGAGTGCATAAAGCGAGTACTCGTTGCGCTCGAACAACACCAGGCAACTCGGCTCCTGTGCCACGATCTGGCGACACAACTCACTGCCAATTGAGCCGCCGGCACCGGTCACCATGACCGAGCGGCCATAGACCGAAGCCCGCAGCAAAATCGTGTCGGGCGGCACCGGCTCGCGGCCGAGCAGGTCCATGATGTCCACATCATGCACGTCTTCGATGCGCGTGCGCCCGGCCACCACTTCCGACAAATCCGGCACCCGCTTGACGCGCACACCTAAAGTTTCCAATTCGGCCAATATCTTACGCCGACGCCAACGTGACAACGACGGCATCGCCAACAATACGGTCTGAATGCCATGCCGCGACAATGCGCGTTCAAGGTTCTTGCGCCCCACCACACGAATGCCCTGAATCAGGCTGCCCTGCAGTCGCGGATTATCGTCTATAAACAAGTACGGCACATAAGCCGATGTTTGCAGCAGGCCGAAAGCGAGTTGCAAACCGCAATCGCCGGCGCCATAAATGGCAACCGGAATATGATCAACCCGGCCATACAAAGACCACAGCAGATAGCGTCGTGCCAAGAAACGGCTGCCACCCAAATACAACATGGCCAACGCCCAGAAGATAATCAGCACCGAGCGCGGCACACTGTCGATGCGAGCCATATAAAGGACCGCCGTCATTGCCAGCGTGGCAATCGAAGTGCAAACCAGGATCGTCCATGCCATTTCGCTGCCAATGAAACGCACCACGGCACGATAAAACCCCGCCATATACAGCAGCGGCAGGGTAATCAAGGACACCAGCCAGAACAGCACCCAGGTCCCGATGTAGGGCTGCAATACGCCCAGGCGGATCGCGTAAGCCAGATACAGCAGCAGCGGCAGCATCACACCATCCGCCACTAGCAACATCTCGCGCTTTACGGTACGCGGCAAGGCCACCAGCCACTGGTTGAAGGCGCGCAACTGCCCTTCGGTCTTCAGTTTCAAGTTGTTCATGCAGCGAAGAAATTATGTTGGTGGCGCGCCCCACATCATCATACGGCTGCGATCGGCAGGCTACAAGAGCAAGTGCGGAAACCATTATTCAGGATCTGGCAAGCTCGCACTGCACATGAAAGCCTATTTTTCCAACGATTGTCTGGAAGAAAGCGCAGGCAAACACGGCGCTGCCGATGCATGCCGATCAGCCCAGGCGTGCCAACGCCGCATCCAGCCGTTGTGGCGAAACCTTGATTGCCGTGCCCAATGGTTGCGCGAAGAGTTGTACGCGAAACTCCTCCACCATCCAGCGGAAATCAAGCAGTTCCTGCGGGCGCGCGCCCTGTTTCGCGACTTGCTGGGCTCGCTGTTTATATGCAGCCCAGTACGGCGCGATGCGGCGCATGCACTCGCGATCCTCATCAACCCCGGCCGTATCCCACTTGCGCAGGCGCCATTCGATTGCCTCCAGGTAACGCCGTACATGCTGCACAGCTTTATAAGGTTCTCGCAAGTTACTGATAAAGCCGCCATAAATCAGATGCTCAAGCTGCTCACTGATGTCATTCACCGCTGGCAGCATGTTCGGCGCGAGATTGCCGCGCAGGCGCCTGCGCAGCTCCTTATAAATCTGAAGCGATGGTTTAAGCACTATCCATAATTCGCTGGCGTCAGAGAACATATTTGATTTTATATCGGCCAACAGCAAATCAAATCCGGCTGCGTTGCGCGGCACCGCAGCGCAGCGTGCAGCAACAATCGCCTGCAGCATGTCGGCTAGCAGCGGTGGCTCGGCATCCTGTGCCAGCGAGGTCATGATGTCGGCATCAGCCAGCGCAGTTGCCGGCGCCTCCGGTAGGCTGAGCGCAGCCAGCAGCTTGAAACCGTCCAGATCGCGCGCCACTAATCGCGCCTGTTTGCGCGCGCCGATGCGCAGCAGGCGAATCACTCCCTGGCGATGCAGCGCGTGCGCCCTGGCGGCATCATCAACCAGCTGCAAATCGACACTTTCACCCCGATCCACCAAGGCCGGCGTCGCCTGCAGCATGACGCCGCCATGCTCCAGCGCCACCGAGTCGGCCAAATCCACATCCGGCCAGGCAGTGAGTCCGCGCTGTTGCACCTCGGTCTGCGCCAATTCCTGCACCATATTGCTCGCCTGCGCGCCCAGCTGTTGCTGCAATTTCGACAAATCGCGGCCCGCGGCGAGTTCCTTGCCGTTGCCATCGATTACCGCGAAGCGCATGCGCAGGTGCGGCGACGGTCGGAATTGCGCCCAGCTGTCGGGCGGGATGTCGACACCAGTCATGGCATGCAGGGCAGTCCGCAACGAACTCTGCAAATCACCTTCGGCAAAAGGCAGGCGCTCGGCCGCGGCACGGGCGAAATCCGGCACCGGCACCACGGAGCGGCGCAATCTTTTCGGCAATGCCCGAAGATATTCGCGCAGCTTCTCTTCCAGCAGCCCCGGCACCAACCAGGGCGCGCGCTGCGTCGGAAATTGATTGAGCATGGCCAGCGGCAGGCGCACGGTGACGCCATCGTCGTCTGCACCCGGCTCGAAGCGATATGTCAGCGGCAAGGGCGTATTGCCGATGGACAGGGTCTTGGGGAATGCGCGCTCCGGCAGCGCCGTGGCGCTGTCCTGCAGCAGGAGCTGTTCCGTAAAGTGCAGCTGTTTGTCGTCGTTGTCCCGCAGCCATTGCTGCAGCGTCTTGCGATCGCGCACGCCCGACGGCAGGCGCGCAGCATAGAAATCGGCCTGTGAGCGCTCGTCTACGAGCAGATCGTGCCGGCGAAAGCGCGCTTCACGCGCGGCAATATCTTCGATTATCTGCTGGTTATGTCTCAAGAAAGCCGGCACTCGGCCGCGCTTGTCGATGACTTGCCCCGGCACCAGGCCATCCACGATGAAGATCTCGCGTGCCACGGCCGGATCGATGCGGCCGAAATCCACTCGCCGCCCTTGGGCCAGCACCTGGCCGAACAGGCGCACCCGCATGCGCGCCGCGGTATGGCCGCGGCGCTTGCTCCAGTGCGGTTCGTAATATTCGCGCGTGAGCAGGTGCGCGGCGGCGCGCTCCAGCCAGGCCGGCTCGATTGCCGCCACCGTGTGTGCAAACAGGCGGCTGGTTTCGATCAGCTCACCGGCCACCAGCCAGCGCGGCGTCTTGCCGGCGACACCGGAGCCGGGAAAGATGCGGAACTTGCGATTGCGTGCGCCGAGATACGTGCCCTGCTCCGTGCGCGCGCTGTCATCGAGGCGCCCGAATTGATCCAGCAGGCCCGGCAACAGGGCCTGGTGCAGGCGCTGGTAATCGCAGTCGGCCAGCCGGCCTCGCGTCAGCGTCTTCGCCAGGCCGATTTGCGCGCCGATGCGGCGCAGCTGGCGCACCAGGTCCTCCCATTCGCGCATGCGCATGAAATTGACGAAATGCGCGCGGCACCATTTGCGCAACTGGTTGCCTGACTGCTCGCGCTTGATCGCGGCAAACGCATCCCACAGGCGCAGCAGCGCGACGAAATCGGAGCGCGCATCAGCAAACGGCGCCTGCGCCGCATCCGCCTCTGCCCGGGCCGCAGCCGGGCGCTCGCGCGGATCCTGGATGGTGAGGCCGGCGGCAATCACCCGCATCGCCGGCAGCACACCCTGTTCGTCGCCGGCCACAAGCATGCGCCCAATGCGCGGATCCAGCGGCAGGCGCGCCAGGCGCCGGCCCAAATCCGTGATGCGACCATCGTGCATGGCCTGCAACTGGGTCAACAGGTTGCGCCCGTCCTTGATGTAGCGCCGCGGCGGCGCATCGATGAACGGAAAGCGGTCGATGTCGCCCAGGCGCAAATCGGCCATGGTCAGCAGCACGCTGGCCAGATTCGTGCGCTGGATTTCGGGGTCGGTGAAGGCCGGCCGCTGGTCGTAGTCCTCCTCGCTGAACAGGCGAATGCAGATGCCCGGCGCCACCCGGCCGCAGCGCCCGGCGCGCTGGTCACAGCTCGCCTGCGACACCGGCTCGATCGGCAGGCGCTGCACACGCGCACTGCTGGCATAGCGGCTGATGCGGGCCAGCCCGGTGTCGATCACATAGCGGATGCCGGGTACGGTGAGCGAGGTTTCCGCCACATTGGTCGCGAGCACGATGCGCCGCCCACCGCCGGGCGCGAATACCTTGTTCTGCGCGGCCCGTGTGAGGCGCGCGTATAATGGCACGATCTCCGCCCTGGCATATCTGGAATGCTCGAGCGCGCGCGTGAGATGGCGCTCCGTGTCACGAATATCACGCTCGCCAGGCAGAAATACCAGAATGTCGCCACTGCCTTCGCGCCACAGCTCGTGCACGGCCTGCTCGATCGCCTCTGGTTGCTCTGTGTCCTCATCCAGCGGCGCATAGCGCAGAGTGACTGGATAGCCACGCCCCTCGACATTGATGATCGGCGCGCCGTCAAAAAACTGCGCGAAGCGCTCTGGGTCGATCGTAGCCGAGGTGACGATCAGCTTGAGATCCGCGCGCCGTGCCAGCAGGCGCTTGATGTAGCCGAGCAGAAAATCGATGTTCAGCGTGCGCTCGTGCGCCTCATCCAGGATGATGGCCTCGTAGCGATTGAGAAATCGATCACCCGCCGTTTCCGCCAGCAGAATGCCGTCCGTCATCAGCTTGACCTGGGTGGCGGCGGATAGGGTTTGCTCCAGTCGCGTCTGATAACCCACCAGATCGCCCAGCGGCGTGTTCAGCTCTTCGGCTATGCGCGTCGCCACGCTGCGCGCCGCCAAGCGCCGCGGTTGGGTGTGGCCGATCAGCCCGCGCGCGCCGAGCCCCGCCTGCAGCAATATCTTCGGCAATTGTGTGGTCTTGCCGGAGCCGGTTTCCCCGCACACCACCACCACCTGATGGCTGGCAACGGCCGCGGCAATCTCGTTGCCGCGTGCGCTGATCGGCAAATCCGGCGCCAGCGTGATCGCGGCGCGCGCCTGCAGCCGCGCCCGCGTTTTTGCCGCGCTGGTCTCGATCTTCTCCAATATGGCCGCGCGCTTGCCGGCCTTGCGCGCGCGTTGTAGTTGGCGCCGCAGCCGGTGGCGATCCCGACTTTGCACGTCGCGCAACAGGTCATCCAGCGCTTTACCGCTGTGCTGCAATGGTTGCGACATGTGCTTATTCCGCTTTCAGCGAATATTGCGGCAAAGAGGCTGCAGGCAGGCGCAGCCGCAGATGTTTGGCTTCGGCAACCATCATGCGCGCGCAGACAAGCGCCGGCTGGTGGCGACCTGATTGGTGTTTTGCGTAGTTGGCAGCAGATTCGCGCACATGCAACGAGAATAGCATATTGCTGCTGGCAATTAGCGTGCCGCAGCAGTAGACGGCTTGACCACAGGCTGATGCAAGCACCCACCCCATGCTTCTAGCGGCCACGTGCGGGTGCCTGAACGCGGTTTAATATGGCACAATACATTCATTGGGGTTCAATCATAATTCTTGCCGATGCACGCGAAATTCTCTGGCCTGCTTGTGCTGGGCTTATTGTTGTCTGGATTTCTTTCGAGCACAGCGGTCGCGAATACCGCCACATTACCCAAGGTTTATGATGCACCGGTTGATCTGGTCGTCGTGGTCAAATCCGAACGCATGCTTTACCTGTACGCCAGCGGCATCGTGGTGGAAAGCTTCCCGATCGGCCTCGGCAAGCAGCCGATTGGCCACAAGCGCCAAAGCGGTGACTCGCGCACTCCCGAGGGCGCCTACGTGCTTGACTGGCGCAATCCCGACAGCCTGTTCAATCGCTCCATCCACATCTCCTACCCCAACGCCGAAGACATCGCCTGGGCCGAGGCCAATGGCGTTGATCCCGGCGGCGCCATCATGATTCATGGCGAACCCACGTATGATTCCAACGGTCGCAGTGGCGACTGGACCGACGGCTGCATCGCCCTGTCTGATCAAGACATGAATACGCTCTGGCGCGTAGTCCCTACCGGCACGCCGATTCATATTTATCCATAGGGCGCGCTTA
>Ga0079226_10004699_pt1 | contig 10432 bp, 6 predicted proteins | sample Poulit2014_FD_76345 | JGI IMG/M metagenome (GOLD analysis project Ga0079226, IMG submission 76345) | Agricultural soil microbial communities from Georgia to study Nitrogen management - Poultry litter 2014 | ecosystem: Environmental > Terrestrial > Soil > Agricultural land | place: USA: Georgia...
GAACAACCCGACACCGAACAATTCGGGTTACAAGGAAGTGAACGATATGCTCGCACAGCAAGGTCTCCGCGCGGGCGGTACTATCCAGAACTCTTACCAAATGATGCAGTATATCACGGATGGTGATGCAAATGTGTTTGTGTCTCGTGCAAGTAAGCCCGACATGAAAGCGACCGGAACTGCGGGTGTTTACGAACTCCAGTACCGAGTAGCAGCATCCGTCTTACCTCTCGGTGAGAACGATGATAAGGACGCACTGACCTCACGACTGCAGCGGCAAATGGACAACGCTTTGATGGCGGGTGTCGGGGTCCCGGTTAGTTTCATTATCGACTTCAACGAGAACGTAGTTGAAGTTAACCCCGAGCGTTGGTGGTAATTATCATGGCGCCGTAATTTCGATTACAATTCAAGCGATAGCCAGTAGAAGATGCTTCAAGCTATATTCTACTGGCTATTATTTTGCTCACACACAGAGACGTGTGTCTCACAGTTTGTTATCACGACGAGGAATCACTCGTCATTATCTCTTTGCACGAGCACATGATAAAATAACAATCTGAAGATAAGACTCACACACTGAAAGGACTCTCACATGAAAGCATGGCGACCAGGTACCAATAAGCAAGACACAGTAGCAACTGCGACCGAGACACGTGAAACTAGCAATGAGCTAACAATGAGGACGAAGCTCTCATGGTTCATGATTGTCGCAATCACGTGCTTCATTTCACTCATGATCTTTGGCCTTGAGATAATGATTATCTCGGGTGGCGCAACACAGTACATTCTCACAACTCCAAGCACGTACGACGTTGCTCAAAGTATGCAGCAAATTGTCATGATGTCGTCCGTTGCGTGCGCAATCACGGTGGGTGTCATGATGCTTCACATCATCGCGACACGAAAGATTATTCAATTCCTGAAGAAAAAGATGTTTGGGTTAAAATAACCTTTGTATGCTTACTCACTAACAATCGACACAAGGAGACATGATGTCAGATAGCTCGAACACTGGTCAACACTCGGCTCGGCGACCAGCTAGCAATCGATTTGCGGGCATAACACGCACCGTCAAAGGTGCGTTTCAAGGCGAAGACGGGTCGATTATCTGGGGCTTCAAGAAACTCGTAGAAATGGTGCTTGTCGCCGCCGATGCTATCAGCGAACAACTCAGTAGCTTCACTCGTTCACGTGAAGTACAGCATGATGTGCAAGACGACGAGCAACAGATTAGTGTCCAGGAACTCAGTGAACGAGTCAGAGCTCGTCGCACACAGAATGACACGGCTACACGAGACACCGAGGTGAGCGAATAATATGAGTGACGATCAACTAAATAAGAACAGCTCAAGTGATGCGACGTCGGCTGTTGACGCACCGGGCTATAAGCTCACAATGGCGAATATCCTGTCAGGAGCCCGCCACCATACACGCTATGTCAAAGCCCTAGAGAAGATCACTGTTGACGCGAGCATCTCGTATGAACGTATCGTCTTTGGCTTAGGTGTGGGTGTCGCAGTTCTCGTCATATTCGCGCTTATGATGACGAAAGGACCAGGTGACTTCACTCACACGAAAGTATGGTTCATCCCGTTCTTCGTGTCGCTATTGATACTCGTTATCCTATATGTGCTTCCGTCGCGTAACCGTTCATTGCTGCGCTCGACGTTCGACTTGCTTCGTTTCCAATTGTACGAACGTAGCCGTCGTAAGTTGCTACGTAACTCGTCGGTTACAAGTGTGGGTATTAAGAAATGTGACGAGGACGGCTTGATTCATTTTGATAATGGTGACGTCGGGTATCTTTACAATGTTGAGGGTCAAGTTAGTCGTTCGATTCTACCAGCTGTCGCGAAAGCACAGATTCAGTTGCGACACCAGTATCTCATCCAGCGACCAGCGACGCTCCAGGAAAAACTAATGACATCCGTGAAGCAGGTCGACGTGCGATCGAAGAAGCGCTATCTGCGTGACCTCTATCTTAAGACAAAAGATAGTGATGCACCTGAGAAAGAGTGGATCCTGCACTACACGTCAATGCTGCACGGTGTAATCGTTAACAATATCGAGAGTGATGAGACACAGCTTTTTCAAGCACTGATGCTTCGTGATGAGAGTGAATTGACTCTTGAAAAATCGGTGCGTATCTTTGAAGATGCGGCATCTCAAGGAATGTATGCGCGAGCTCAACGCATTACAAACGATGCAGATATCGCTCGCTACTTGCATAGCATCACGATGCTATCTCGTGAATCGCTTGAAGACATCACGGGTGAAGACGAATCCCTGACTGTTGTTGGGGAATTCGACGCAAGTAATAATTCACACGTCAATAACACCGACGTGGGTGACGACGCAGATATTCTCGACAGTGACGAGCGTGAGGCGCAAGCTGAAGAGCAAGCAAAGCAGACAACTTCAGGAAAAGGTGACTAGGCAATGGCAATCCAGAAAACAAAAGTGAGTAAGAAGCTCGAGGAAGAGCAGAACCACAAGAACAATGAACGAGGCATTCGCCGCAAGACTAAGAAATCGAACGTAGACAACCGCGCGCTCATTGAGAGCGGTGAATCAGATGCTGAGCGAGCAGAACGTCTAACTTACGAACGTCGCCAAGCTCGCAAAAAGGCAAAGAAGAATGAGGGTCTCTTCACACGAGTCATGAACAAGATTGTTCCGTCGAGCAAAGACGACGTGAACAAAAAGTACGGTTGGCTCATGGAGGAGCTGCCATACTATGCATACCCTTCATACATTGAGCATAACGGTTATGTTGCGACAATCGTCGAGCTCTACAACCGGAATAGTAAGAACCGTGACCTGACGTATACTGATGTCATTGAACTCATTCCTGTTGACTCATATAAGAACATCGAGATGTTCTTCCTTGTCGACGACTCGTTGATCAAGGGCGATGAAAAGACTCGCATCGTTCAGCAGAACGCTCGTGCAGGTAAACTCGTTATTTCCGATAAACAAGTAACCGGTAGTACCGAGGATAAAGAGAACCGCTCGTTGCAGCTCGACCAGGAAGCGACATTCGACGACTATAACCACTATGAAGAGTTCCTGCAAGCAAAGAGCGACCCGGTTGTTGTCTACCGCATCTCACTAGTAATTGTGGGCCACGATCGTGAAACTGTTGAGAACCAGGTTGAAGTGATTAACTCGGTCCTCGACCAACGATACGAGGGTGCTCGCTGGGGTTCACTCGGCGGTGACCAGCTCGATCGCTTCACGTCGCTATTTAAACGCATCCCTCACAGCCGTGAACTTAATACCTCTGTCGGAGAGAACTACGCAGGACTCGGGTTTGCGGTCAGTGCAGGCCTAAACGACGCACAGGGCCTCCCGATTGGTCGTGATGCTATGTCACTCACAAGCAACACGTCGTCATTCGACATGGCGGGTACACTACAGAGCCAAGCAGTCATCGCTGTTCCGACACGAGCGAAAGTCCCAATGTATACTCGCCGTGTTGGTGGGAATAACGACGACCTGGATGCACCCGCACTTAACGACCAGCCCTCCGCGGCATCGATTCTTGCACAGTACGCGGCGAACCATGTTGTACTCAATGGCCATAACGCACACCACATTGTGCTAAATGACTTTGATTACTTCGAACGTGGCCTTTACTTCCGCCGACCCGACGACCCAGGCATGTTCCGACGCTATGATGTCTCCGAGGTCACAATTAACCCGGTGCAGGGCTTCGGTGAGCTAAAAGATGTTCACTCTATTTACTCACGACTGATTGAGAAGATTGTGAACATGTTCGATGTGCTGAACAATCTTGAACTCTCGGATCTGCAGCGAAGCGTGATTCTGAAGGTAGCGAACGACTTTTACATTAACAACCGTTTGTGGACACACGACGCTGACCGTTACCCGAGTAACACGTCAATCGTGAACATTAAGTCACCTGAACACTTGCCGACATTGCCGAACATGCTAACGAACTTCAAGACGATGGCCGCTGCTGCGCTCGCCGATAACCGTGAGAACAAAGCAGATACAATTGATTCGTTGCACTCAATCCTGAAACAATCAATTGACTCGAATATGGCGATCTTCGGACGACCGACACAGATTACTCCCGCTAGTGAACGACAGGTCTACTATGACTTCTCCACGATCGCGTCAGATAATATCAAGCAAGTCCAGTTCCTGAACATGATCGAGTATATTATCTGGACTGCGTCTGAGGGCGACGTGATTGTTCTTCATGGCATGGACAATTTGTGGTCGAAGGTCGCAACAATGGCTCATCCTGCTATTAAAGCTGCTCAGAAAAAAGGTATTCGCTTCATCTTTGCGTTCGACACCATCACGAACAACTCGAAAGACGAGATTATTAAGACTGACGTCTTCGACCTCCAACACGTCTACTACAAGGACCTCGACACCGATGTCGATTGGAGTATGATTGGTACATGCTTTGATTACGAGGTCGACGCATATGAGCGTGCACTCGCGACAGAGCTCAGCACAACTATTCGAAACGAACTAATGCGAAAGGCTCGATGCAAGGTTCTGATTCACCGCCGCAGCGGTGACATTAATACCTTCGTGCATGCGAGTGCATACATCTAGGGAGCGCTAATCTATGAAGAACTTTCTAATTTTTGACAAGAGCCCACGAACAACAGCTATCTCACGACCATTTTATGCCGTGATCGCTCTGTTTCTTATTATGGCGTTGTCGTTTACAATGATTCTCGCGGGGACACGTAGCTATAACAAAATGCTCGCGAACTCGTCAACAGCTATTGGCTCGTCACTGACGTTTAGTATGACGGGTGCACAGGTCAAGCTTCGCGACATTTATACAGATGAGAATGAGAACGTTATGATCGCCCGTCTCACACCCCAACCCGGAGCAGATGCATTGCTTCCTTACCGTGGTACTGATTACCAGGTGTTCGTGAAATCAAAGGCGACAGAAAAATCAGAGAAGTTACCGATTCTCTTTGGCAAGATGGGCACCGATGGTGACATGTTCCTTGTCGTACCTAAGCCAGCAGACACAGTTTACAGCTTTGGTCTCGTGAACATGGAAGGTGCGTCGCTGCTTGAACTTGAAAAGAATCGCCGCGGTTCGGATCGACGAACAAGCACGATTGGTGACTCCACTCAGTCGGTTACTCGTGCACTGTCTGAATTTGATGACGAAAGCACCAACAACTCAAGCGGAGACGCGGGCACCATGGACGCGAGCGAAACAAGTGTAGGTTCTCGTCACGACATGACCGGTTTCCGTATGACATTGGCTCCTCACTCGGATGACCCGAAGTTCCAGCCGGAAACAATTCAAGCTGACCTCTATGATGAGAGCACGGGTGAGTTTGACTTCAAGACGTTCTTTGAAAAAGTCTATATCGACACAGCTGTTCGGTCGTTGACAAAAGAGTTCAACGCCCGTAAGTCTGAGATTGCTCAGGCACGTGATATGATTGACAGGTTGGACGAGCGACTGGCGGCTAACCCTAACGACCAGTCAGCGAAAGACAACTTGAAACAATATGACAGCCTTTTGACTCAGTATAAGCGAAGCCAGGAGGAAACGGTTGACGAACTGACTCGTTACCAGAACCTCGTGTACGAACCAGAAATCTTCCGTGACTTCCTGAACGAAGCAATCGTTATTTAAGGAGGAACACACATGACAGTAGAAGCCGATGAGCGACGTGACAATCGTTCATTGTGGGACCAGCTAACAGATGAAACGACTCCCGCCGGTAAAATGTTCATGGAGCACTACACAAAGCTCGATGATAATTTAGGTAACGCGATCGGGCAGCTAAGCCCACAGCCACAAGATATTCAAGGTCGAGACGAGGAAATTGCGCTATTGCACGCGATTCTTGAACGACCAGTCACTCCGGTTGCTCTTCTCGTGGGTCACGCAGGTGTTGGTAAGACCGCACTTGTCGAACAGTTCGCGAAAGACCTTAACGCAAATCGTCTTGACACAAATGTTCATAACAAATATCTACTCGTTGCATTGCGACTAGGTGTCCTTGCATCGTTAGGCACAAGTGAACTGCAAACGCGTTTAGCGACACTCCTCGATGACTTTTATGAGTTGGAGAAGACAGCCCAGCAGGCACTAGATGACCCGGACATAAAAATTGTCTTGTTCATGGATGAGGTCCACATGCTCGTGACCATTTTTGGTGCGGGTACAAAGGTTGGTGGTGACGTTGTCAAAGACGTTCTCGCACGGGCGCCTATTCGTGTAATCGCAGCGACAACCCGTCGTGAGTACGACTCGACACTCGCGGTGGATAAGCCCCTATCGGAGCGCTTTAAACAGATCGAGATGAATGAGCTTAGTCACGAGATTGTCGTGCAAGTTATTCAGGACTGGTGGAAAAAGGTCGCTCCTGACTGTCCAGACCTCGATCGTGACGTGATTGAGGAAATCATCACGGCTAACGCGAAATACCGCTCAGATAGTGCCGAGCCGCGTAAATCGTTAGATATTGTCGAAGACCTTGTGTCATACTGTCGACGCACGGGGCTACCCGCGGATAAAGATGTCGTTCATAACGTCTTTAATCAGCGTTATTCGATCAGTCTCGCGTTTAATATCGACTCTGACACTGTTTACCAACGAGTCGCACACCGAGTTAAAGGTCAACCTTACGCGAAATACATGTTGCGTCGCGCACTTGCATCAATGGTCTTCCAGCTGAACCCAGCGTCCGGGCGGCCCATTCTCACCATGCTATTCACTGGCCCGACAGGTGTTGGTAAGACCGAGACTGCTAAAGCGATCGCGAGCGCAGTTCATCCAGGTCAAGATGTCTTTTACCCGATTGACATGGCGGACTACACAGACGCGGGGTCAAAAGCTTCATTCCAGAAACGTGTGGGCGAGTTTGCTCGACATACTCCGAACGCCGTTCTCCTGTTCGACGAGCTTGAGAAAGCTCACTCCGACGTAATGGATACGTTGCTCGCGATTCTCGATGAAGGTCGCGTGACATTCGAAGTCCTGAACCGTGAAGGTCGGTATGAGGTCAACGAAATCTCGCTACGTGACACGATTATTGTTTGTACGACGAACTCCGGTGCGGGTGTATTCGAAGATGACGCGAAATACTCACAACGTGGGGTTCGTGGTGATGACATTGACGGCGCAAACGTCGCCGAGGTCCGCCAGCTCATGCAGAACATTCGAGCAGAACTAACCGAAAAGGATAAGTTCCGCCACGAGATGCTTGGTCGTTTTAATAAGATTGTGCCGTTCCGTTCATTGACGAATGACGCATTGATTCAAATCGCGGAAGCAAAGATGAACGACATGATCGAGGCATTCCGTTTGCGAGGTATCACCGTGGAGATCGACGAACCTCGTGCGTGGCCTCGCGACCGGTACCCACATTTCACATCGGATATTGTTCTGTACATTACATACATTAAAGCTAACGCACAAGACCCGAATAGTGGCGGTGCTCGTAATATCGATCGCGAGATTCGAGATACACTCGAGGAGCCGATCATTATGCTCTTGCTCGATCGACCTGATTGCAAACGAGTTAAGATAGAAGTGACAAAGGATACACCAATTTATAGTGAAGGTGCAATCGTGACCGAGGGAGGCGTTGAAATTCATGCTATCGAAGATTAAGCACAACACCGCGTTAGGGGGTGTGTCACGTGCGTTCGCGCTATCATTAGTAATAATGATCTCTGCGATGACACTCGTGTTTGCAGCGAGTCCAGCTTATGCACAGAGTCGAAATTGTGCTGATGCGGAAAATACAATCCTGTGTGAGTACACAGAAGCGGGTAATACACTTGAAGGTGCTAACGCGGATCGGTTCCGTGAAGGCCTGAACGACCTGATTGCTGGTGGCGACGCACAGAATTCCCAAGCGGCGCAGGATGTCCTTGGTTACTTCTATGACCGAAGCGGTCAGGATCGACCAGCTATCCAAGCGGCACTCGAATTAATGGATAACTCCACATTGGAGCGACTGACTGACAGTGATGTCATTAGCCGTATTAGTGGACTCGAGCAGGGTGGGGCTCTAGGCAACCTTGCACAAAATATTCGCAATAATATATCCGACGGATCGATCGACGCGGAAGGTCTAGCTAACGCAATTGTTGGTGACCGAACGTCGCTCGGTAATGCTTTGGGTCGAGGCACCGTTGGTACCCCAACCGTGAGTGACATTCTTGCATCGACTATCTTCACGACCGAAGGTAATAACAAGGGTGGAGCAGCTGCTTCGACATTCCTTCCAATGGACTCACTTGAGCGTTACGGTCATGGTGGCAACCAGGAAGTTTACGGTGACCTGAGTGAAAGTGACGCAGGTGGTCCTGGCTCCGCGGCTTCCCAAGCAGCAGAGTACATTCGAGGCATCTACAAGTACAAATGGCTCGTAGGTGTCGACCTTGAGCGTACAAGCAAGAGCGAAGACCCGAATGTTAACCCGGGTGCAATCTCAATGATTGCGATGTCTGCTGGTGAAGCAGGCGCTGTTATTTTTGATGGTGTTTCCAGTGTCTTGCGTTCACTTGAAAAAGCACTGACCGCGATTGATGTTTCACGTTATGTGGGTCTCAGCAGCTCTGACTCCCCATACTCTGTAGCAAACGACGCGAAGAATGAAGAAGGAACATTCGGGCTTGGTAAGATGCTCGAGGATATGTTCCAGCGCATGGGTCTTACTCCTGCATTCAGCGCTATCCAGTTCATCACTGCTAGTGTTATTGGGTTCATCTTCCTCGCGATGCTGCTGTACACCTTCAGCGGCCGTGGTCGTGTTCTCCAGAACGGCCAGGTTCGTAACATGGGTGTACGTATCATGGTGATGGTTATGGCGATCCCATTTGCGATCGCAGCAACCACTGCTATCGGTTCCATGACCAAGAACTTCGCTGATAACCAGTTTAACAGCGCAGCATCGATTAACGATAACTACATTTTTGACTCACTCAACTGGGCGGCTGCTACGAACCTGAGTTTCGAAAACGCGACCAATAACGCGTTGGGTGGTGCGGATGCTCTGGTACCGGGTGGTCTAAAGGATAGCGAGAACGCAGGTGGTATCTCCGTTAACTCGCTGAACACCATCTCAACCGAGATTCTGGGTGAAGCGGCCGGTGACGATGTTCGTACATCGAGCGCAGCAGATTTGCTGTCGAAATACCGCAGTGGTGAAGTCTCCGATGTCAATGACTACTTCGCTAAAATCTCGCAGCGCAAGGCGGGCCGCATCGCCGCAGCTTACACCTCGATTGGTGAGAGCCCATCGATTCGCGGACCTGAGCACTTGTCTACGGGTAACTTCAAACTACAGCCTAGCACCTTGTACTTCTTGTCCGAGCGAGCGTCACAGCGTGATAATAACTCGATCGATGAGGAAAACGATGGCGGAACTCCAGGCGACTCGCCAAACAGCGACTCGGGATCAGACACCGCTCGCAAGGTCGTGAAGTTTGGTGAAGCTGCTCGTCAAAAGGGTGTAGAGTTCCGCTGTGAGCGCTACACTTGCCACCGCTTGAAGTGGAATGACCCACAGACATACATCTATGGTGTCACCTCTCACACCGCAGCTACTCCGCAGACCAAGAACTCCGCGAACTACTTCGGTGGCGACCAGACCATGCAGAATGTGAGCCCGGAGAATGGTAAGAAGTCTGATGACGAGAAAGAACAGGATGCTCTGAACGCTAACGCACTGGGTATCGCGACTGTTAACCGCACCGCGGGTATCAAGGGAGCCGGCGGAAGCACTCCGTCACTGTCTACTCAGTCTGTCGCGTTCCTGCTACAATCCTCGTTCAGCAACGACACTCTGCAATACCAGGCTCTCCAGGCTTCCAAGTCGGAGTCCGGTTACAGCGACAGCACGATTAACCGTAAGGGCTTCGTGCGATTCACTGTTCCGAATACGGGTGACGCAGATCTATTCGCGAAGACCGCTTCGATCGCGATGATGTGGACGATGGCGGGCATGATTGCGGTTATTGCTCTCCTTGCGCTGATGCGTAAGGCTGTTCTTTCCGCAATCTTCAATATGATTAAGGGCTTCTTCTCGGCGTTGTTCCTCGGTAACATCGCGGGCTTGGTTAATTACGCAATTTACTACGCCGCGTTGGTTCTCTCCTTCGTGACAACCGTTGCATCTATTACATTCTCCATCCAGTTGGCTGACTTTATTGGACACGCGGTTGGTGCAAGTTCATTCGTCGCGAACTCGTACGACCTATTGCCGGAAGTCAATCGACCTGAGTATGACGGTTACAATCCAGTTGAAAATGCAACAACTGAGGTCGGCGGTCAAATCGCCGATGCAACAAACAGTGTTATCAACGCAGCGAACAACTTTGTTGGTAGTGTTGTTTCCGCACTAGTTTGCTTGATTCTCGCAGCAATCATGGCATGGCCTCTCATTAACATGCC
>Ga0079226_10004700_pt1 | contig 10430 bp, 9 predicted proteins | sample Poulit2014_FD_76345 | JGI IMG/M metagenome (GOLD analysis project Ga0079226, IMG submission 76345) | Agricultural soil microbial communities from Georgia to study Nitrogen management - Poultry litter 2014 | ecosystem: Environmental > Terrestrial > Soil > Agricultural land | place: USA: Georgia...
GCAGGAGAAAACGCCAAAGATGATTATCAAATTGAAAAATCTAAAATGGCAATAGCTCGCGGAGGAATTACAGGAGCTGGAATAGGAAAAAGTATAGAAAGAAATTTTTTACCACAATCTTCTTCAGATTTTATTTTTGCCATCATTGTTGAAGAAATGGGATTGATAGGAGGTTTTGGAGTTATGTTACTTTATCTGTGGTTGTTGTTTAGATTTGTTGTCATTTCAACAAAAGCAGATAGTATTTTCGGAAAACTTTTAGTGATAGGAGTGGGATTACCCATCATTTTTCAAGCTTTTATAAACATGGCAGTAGCTGTGCAACTTTTCCCAGTAACTGGACAAACTTTACCCTTAATCAGTGATGGAGGAAGTTCAATTTGGATGACTTGTGTAGCTATAGGAATTGTTTTAGGAGTCAGTGTAAAACGCGAAGAAAGCAAAGAAAAAGAATTAGAAAATCCTGAAAATGAAAATCCGTTAGAAATTTTAAGCGAAGCAATATGAAAAAACAAAAATTCATCTTATCGGGAGGTGGAACTGGGGGGCATATCTACCCAGCTATTGCTATTGCAGAAGAGTTGAAAAAACATCATCCGCAAGCAGAATTTCTATTTGTGGGAGCCAAAGACAGAATGGAAATGGAAAAAGTTCCTGCTGCTGGATATCAAATAAAAGGATTATGGATTTCAGGTTTACAAAGAAAACTGACTTTTAAAAACTTGATGTTTCCAATTAAACTGATGTTTAGTTTGTTGAAATCAAATCAGATAATCAAAGATTTTAAACCCACAGCGGTGATTGGAACTGGTGGTTTTGCCAGCGGACCTTTATTAAAAGTTGCTAATAAAAAGAAAATTCCAACAGTTTTACAAGAACAAAATTCTTATGCTGGAATTACCAATAAATGGTTGGCAAAAGAAGCTTCAAAAATTTGTGTGGCTTATGAAAATATGGAAAGATATTTTCCTGAAAATAAAATTGTATTAACAGGAAATCCTGTTAGAAAAGATTTGTTGGATATCAACTCTAAAAGAGAAAAAGCAAAAAAACATTTCAAGCTGAATTCAGCTAAAAAAACAATTTTGATTTTAGGCGGAAGCTTGGGAGCAAAAAAAATAAATGAAACTATTGCTGAAAATATAGATTTTTTCAAGCAGGAAAATGCACAGTTAATCTGGCAATGCGGAAAATTATATTATGAAGATTTTTCAAAATATGAAGAAGAAAATACAGTTCAAGTTCATCAGTTTTTAAACAAAATGGATTTGGCTTATGCAGCAGCAGATATTATTATTTCCAGAGCAGGAGCAATTTCTGTAAGTGAATTATGTATTGTTGGAAAACCAGTTGTTTTTATTCCTTCGCCAAATGTAGCAGAAGATCATCAAACTAAAAATGCAAAAGCTTTAGTTGATAAAAATGCAGCATTGGTAATTAAAGAAAATGAAATTGATGAAAAATTTCAAAGTGTTTTTAAAGAAATTTTGACAGCAGAAGATTTACAAAATCAGTTGTCAAAAAACATAAAAAAAATAGCAAAACCAGAAGCAACACAAGCTATTGTAAACGAAATAAATAAGTTGATTTAAGATGAAGTTGTTCAACCACATAAAAAATATTTATTTCCTCGGAATTGGAGGAATAGGGATGAGTGCGCTCGCTCAGTATTTTGTGTTGAACAAAAAACAAGTGGGAGGATATGACAAATCCAAAAGTAAAATAACTGAAAAACTTATCAGTTTAGGAATTCAAGTTAATTTTCAAGATGAAATTGAAAAAATCCCAACAGATTTTCTCAATGCAGAAAATACTTTGATAATCTATACTCCAGCTATTCCTGAGGATTTAAAAATATTAGAATACTTTAAAAGTAAAAATTTTCAACTTGAAAAACGAGCTGTTGTTTTAGGGAAAATTACTAAAGAAATGCCCACTTTAGCAGTAGCAGGAACACATGGGAAAACCACTACTTCAGCAATATTAGCACATTTATTAAAACAAAGCGGATATAAAATCACTGCTTTTTTAGGAGGAATTACAGAAAATTACCAATCCAATTTTATTTATGATGGAAAAGAAGCTTGTGTAGTTGAAGCAGATGAATACGACAGATCTTTTTTACAATTGTTTCCTGATTATGCTGCCATAACTTCAATGGATGCTGATCATTTGGATATTTATGAAAATGAAGAAGAGTTGAACAAAACTTTTTATGATTTTACAAAACAAGTTTCTTCTTCAGAAAAAATATTTTATAAGAAAGGATTAAGCTTAACAGGAAAAACTGTAGCCATTGAAGAAAAAGCTGATTTTTCAGTAGAAAACATTAAAATAAATGCTGGAAAATATCAATTTGATTTAAAATATAATGAAAAAACAATTGAAGGTTTTGAATTTATATTACCTGGAAAACACAATTTGATGAATGCTGGAATGGCTTTAGCAATGGCTTTAGATTTTGGCGCAGAAGCAGAAAAATTAAAAGCTGCACTCCAAACTTTTAAAGGTGTAGATAGAAGATTTTCTTATAGATTAGAAACAGAAAATTTAATTCTTATTGAAGATTATGCACATCATCCTGAAGAGATAAAAGCAGTTTATCAAGCCGCAAAAGAAATGTTTGCAGCAAAGAAATTGATGGTGATTTTTCAACCTCATTTATATTCTCGCACACAGAGTTTTGCTAAAGCATTTGCGAAAAGTTTATCAGCGTTTGATCAAGTGGTATTATTACCTGTTTTTCCAGCAAGAGAAAAACCAATTCCAGGAATTGATTCCGCTTATTTGCTCAGTTTGATAAAAAACAAAGAAAAAACATTAATAGAAAAAACAGAATTATTTGAAATTATAAAAGATAAAAACCCTGATGTTGTGTTGATGTTAGGCGCTGGAGATATAGGAAAAGAAGTTGAACCCTTAATAAATCAGATTTATGAAAATTAATTATAGGTTCATACAAATCGTATTATTAATCGGTGTGTTGATATTTTTATACAGTTTTTCTTCTAAGCGAAATCAAAACAGAGCATTAGGAAAATTAGAGATAGAATATACCAACGGAAAAAACATCTTTATTACAAAAGAAAACGTTGATAACTTGTTGATAGTTAAAAGTCAACCCTATAGGAAAAAATTAAAAGATAGTTTAATTTTGAATGATTTAGAAAAGATTTTAAATCAAAATCCGATGATAGCTAAAGCAGAAGTTTATCAAACAATAACAAAAGATTTAGGAGTAAAAATCACACAAAAAGAACCTTTGGCAAGAGTGATAGGAAAAGACATTTATTATTTAGATCAGCAAGGCGGAGAAATGCCGTTGTCTTCAAGTTTTTCAGCAAGAGTTCCTTTGCTTAACGGAATGGATTCAATAGGATTGAAAGAGGTTTTTCCGTTGCTGAAGAATATAGAAAAAGATGATTTTTTCAAGAAAAATATCACAGAAATACACAAAGAAAAATCAGGAGATTATATTTTATCACTTAGAAATAGTGAAATGAAAATCAATTTTGGTCAGATAGAAGAAATCGATCAAAAGCTGATGAATTTTAAAGCATTTTATAAAAAGATATATAAAGACGAATTATTGGATAAATATTCGCTTATAAATTTAAAGTTTACTAATCAAGTTGTAAGTACAAAAAAGGAAGCTTAATTTGTTTGTTATGGAAGAAAACACAATTGCAGTAGGTTTAGATATTGGAACAACCAAAATCGTGGCTATGATTGGTCGTGCCAATGAATATGGGAAATTAGAAATCTTAGGTGTAGGAAAATCCAGAAGTTTAGGAGTGCATCGTGGTGTGGTAAATAATATCACACAAACCATCAATTCAATCAGAAAAGCAGTGGAAGAAGCTGAATTGGATTCTGGTTTAGATATTAGTGAAGTAGTGGTGGGAATTGCAGGACAACACATCCGCAGTATTCAACACAGTGATTATATCACCCGAAAAGATGCGGAAAAAGTAATTGAAGAAGAAGATGTAAATCAGCTTTGTAATCAAGTGCATAAACTGGTGATGCTTCCAGGAGAAGAAATTATTCATGTACTTCCACAAGAATTTAAAGTAGATGGACAGCCAGATGTAGATGAACCTGTGGGAATGTATGGTGTTCGTTTAGAAGCAAATTTCCATGTAGTTGTAGGACAAATTTCTTCCATTAGAAATATTGGACGTTGTGTGAAAAGTGCAGGATTAGATCTTTCTGGAGTTACTTTACAGCCTTTGGCTTCTGCAAATGCAACTTTGAGCAAAGAAGAAAAAGAAGCGGGTGTAGCATTGATAGATATTGGTGGTGGAACAACAGACTTGGCTATTTTTAAAGATGGAATTATCAGACATACTGCAGTAATTCCTTTCGGTGGAAATGTGATTACAGAAGACATTAAAGAAGGTTGTTCAATCATTGAAAAACAAGCAGAATTATTGAAAATAAAATTCGGATCTGCTTGGCCAGGAGAAAATAAAGATAATGAAATTGTTTCCATACCTGGATTAAGAGGAAGAGAACCCAAAGAAATTACACTGAAAAATTTATCTAAAATTATTCATTATCGTGTAGTTGAAATTATAGAAGATGTATTCTTAGAAATTAAAAACTATGGATATGAAGAACAAAAGAAAAAATTAATTGCTGGAATTGTCGTAACTGGTGGAGGATCTCAATTAAAACATTTAAAACAATTAATTGAATACATCACTGGGATGGACACCAGAATTGGTTATCCAAACGAACATTTAGCAGGAAATACCAGCAAAGAAGTAAAAGAACCTCTATTTGCAACAGCTGTAGGTTTAGTTTTAAATAGTTTAGAAATAAACAAAAAAGCTAAATTAGAAAACAAGGCAAAAACAGTGGAAGCTAAAGAAGTTGAAGAAGAAAAGCAGAAAGAGGAAGAGAAAAAAACAATAGCAACACCTGATAAAGAAATAGATTTAGAAGAAGAAAAAACTGAGGCAGGAGCAGGAATAGAAACCGAAAAAGAAACCACAGTTGGAGCAGGAGAAGGAAATGGAGTAGAGTCAAAATACCGAAGAAATATCTTTGATAAATGGTTTGAGAAATTTAAAGAATTCTTGGATAATGCAGAATAAAAACAGCGTTATAAAAATTATAAAAACAGAAAATAAAAGAACCCCTAAAAGTTTAATATTATGAGCGATACAGAAATGAATATTCAGTTTGATATGCCTAAAAACAGATCAAATGTAATCAAAGTTGTTGGAGTAGGAGGCGGAGGATCTAACGCCATCAACTACATGTTCCAACAAGGAATTAACGGAGTAGATTTTGTGATTTGCAACACAGATGCGCAAGCTTTAGAAAACAGTCCAGTTCCTACTAAAGTTCAATTAGGAGTGCACCTAACTGAAGGATTAGGAGCAGGAGCAAATCCAGATATCGGAGAAGAAGCAGCTTTAGAAAGTTTTGAAGACATTAAAAACCTGTTAGATACCAATACAAAAATGCTTTTTATCACAGCAGGAATGGGGGGAGGTACAGGAACAGGAGCTGCACCAATTATTGCAAAACAAGCTCGCGAGATGGATATTTTAACCGTGGGTATTGTAACAATTCCTTTTGCATTTGAAGGTAAAATGAGAAATCAACAAGCGCGAATTGGATTGGAAAAACTTAGAAACAATGTAGATTCGCTCATCGTCATTGATAATAATAAACTTCGTGAAGTATATGGAAATCTTGGGTTTAAATCAGGATTTTCTAAAGCAGATGAGGTTTTAGCAACTGCTTCAAAAGGAATTGCAGAAGTAATTACACATCACTATACACAAAATATTGACTTGCGAGATGCCAAAACAGTATTGAGTAATAGTGGAACAGCTATTATGGGTTCTGCAACCGCTTCAGGAGGAAATCGAGCACAAGAAGCTATAGAAAAAGCTATGGATTCTCCACTGCTTAATGATAACAAAATCACAGGAGCTAAAAACGTATTATTGCTTATTGTTTCTGGAACTGAAGAAATTACGCTTGATGAAATTGGAGAAATCAATGATCATATTCAAGCAGAAGCAGGACACGGCGCAAACATTATTATGGGGGTTGGAGATGATGAAGAATTAGGCGAAGGAATTGCAGTAACTATTATTGCAACAGGCTTTGATGCAGATCAACAACATCAAATCACCAATACAGAGAAAAAGAAAATCATCCATACGCTTGAAGACGAACAAAAAGCAGTTCATGATTTATCGCCAAAAAGTTCTGGAAGTTCTACAATACCTAAAAGAAAATTAGAATTAGAAAATCCTGAAACAGAAAAAGAAGAAGAAAGAATCGTTCATTCTTTAGATGATTTTGAAGAAGAGGAAGAAGAAAAGTTTGAAGAAAACCCGATGAAGTTAATCCCTACAACGGAACTTATCAAAGATCTTGAAGTGGATTATCAAAAAGTGGTTTATGATGAAGAGGATTTTATTTTTATAGAATCAGAGGAAGAAAAAATAGAAGAGGAGAAAGAAGAAATTTCAGTAGAAAAAAATCCAACAGAAAAACCTTTATTCAGGTTTGATTTACCGATAAATGAAGAATCTGAGGAAGAAGAAAAAGCGGAAAATATCACTGAGAAATCTGCAGAAGAAACTTCTGAGGAAGATCATTTAAGTTTATTTCCTGGTGAAAAAGAAGAAGTAAAACGCTATAGTCTTGAAGATTATTTAGAAAAAGAAAAAGAATTAAACGAAGCTAAGCCAGAAAGCTTAAAAAATGAACCAAGATTAGTAAGAAATCAACCTGAACCAAAGCGAGTAAAAGCAGTAGAAGAAAAGATCGAAGTAAAAGAAGAAGAGGAAAGGAAAGCTGAAATCGATCCTTTAACCAGTCCGATTTCTGAACAATTAATTGCTCGTGCAGCAGAACGTAGAGCAAGAATGAAAAAGTTTAATTATAAATTCAGAAAAGGCAATAATATAGATGAGTTTGAAAAACAACCCGCTTATAAACGTGCTGGACTTGATTTAAATGAAGAGCGATTAAAAGATCAAGAAAAAAATAAACTTTCTCGATTAAGCATAAATGATGAAGACGGAGAATCTCAAATCCGTTCAAATAATTCTTTTTTACATGATAATGTAGATTAAGAAAAAGAAGCAAGCTAACCCCAAGAAAACGCAGTTATTTTAAATAATAACTGTGTTTTTGATTTTGTAAGAAATGTTTCTTGTCTTTGAAAATAATTGAATTGTCATATTTTTATAGATAAGAATTTATTCCTTAAATTCGCAATCTTAATATTGAGATTATGAAATTAGAAAAAGAAGTAATGAGTCAGCTGAAAACTGCTATGAAAGCTAAGGATCAAGCAAGATTAGAAGCTTTAAGAGCAATCAAATCAGCTATTTTAAACGCAAAAACAGCAGCAGGTTTAAAAGAAATGGATGAAAAAACAGAGATGCAATTACTTCAAAGATTGGTAAAACAAAGACTGGATAGTATGCAAATTTTCCAAAGTCAAAATCGTCCTGATTTAGCAGAAAAAGAAGAATCTCAAGCAAAAATTATTTCAGAATTTCTTCCAGAACAACTAAGCGAAGAAGAAATTGAAAAAATAGTAGATCAAATCATCACAGAAACAGGCGCAAAAACCATGAAAGATATGGGGAAAGTAATGGGTGCTGCTTCAGAAAAAACTGCAGGAAAAGCAGATAATAAAACTATCTCTGTAATTGTCAGAAGAAAATTAATGTAAAAGTTTAATTTTTAAATAGAAATTTAGGCCCTGTAGCTCAACTGAATAGAGCACTGGATTTCGGCTCCAGCGGTTGTAGGTTTGAATCCTGCCAGGGTCACTTTTAGAAACACTAATCAGCTAAAAAGAAATATTTTAGAGGGTTAGTGTTTTCTTTTTGTGTGTTTTTGAAAATTAAAGAAATAAAATGTTTAAGTTTATAAAGAATTACAACAACCTAATTAGAACTTAAAAGCTACCAATAGACGTTTTGATTATGAAAACATATTGCTGAAAACAATCAAAATTTAATCAAACAAGATGCTAATTATCTTTATTTACTTTAGAATTAAAACGAAATAATATTAAAGGAAGTGCTGTTGCTCGAGATTTGGTAAAAGTTCTTCAAGAAAAAGGTGTAAATATGAGCAATAAAGTGATGCGAATGAATAATGATTTTATTTTAGAGATACTTTAATTTTATTCAATGATAAAAATATTTCTCATTTAGCAATTTATTATTTTAAAAATTAAATTTACATGTGGTTTCAAAAATTACTCGGTTTTAATGAAGAAAATCCTGATCAAGTTAGAAGAAATATTATTATCGAAGGTGGAAAGTTAATTTCTAAGATAAATAGAAAAGAATACACTTATGGGAAATGAGAAACTCCATCTTTGGAGGAACTTCGAGAGGAATTAAAAAGTTTTGAATATGAAAAATCTAAAATTCGAATTGATGAGGTAGTTGCGGATGTACAGAAAATTCATGTTGAGAAAGAAAACAACAAAGCGTTGGTCCAAGTAGCTTCACAATTTAATTTATTAGAAATGATTGGACCAAGTCGAACACCAGAATTGGGAGTAGGAATTTATGAACGCGACAGAACTCAAGGACCAGCTTGTGCGATTGCTTGTGGAGCGGGAACCATTTATAGAAATTATTTCGTGTTAGTTAATGAAAAAATCGGACAGAGTAGGAATAATCAAATTGATTGTTTAAAAGACATAGGGGAATTTTTAAACAATAAAAATAATCGATTATGGAAAATGGAAAACGGTTATGCCTTGGCCTCTGAAGATGGATTAATCAAAATTAATAAAAAATTAAATCAATTATCATCAACAGAATATGATGATTTAAAAGGAAAGTTACGAGTAGGTGTGCAGTGGAATTCTGAAGTTACCATTACTGATACTAATAATTATATAACTCAAGTATTTTGCTCTGCTTTGCCAATATCTTATTCAATTGTAGATAAATACTTATGGCATTCTTTTGCACAATTGGTTTTGGAAGCTACTTATGAAGCCACAATTTTATTAGGATTAAAAAACTATATAAAAAATCAAAACAATCAGGTTTATCTAACTCTGATTGGAGGCGGAGTTTTCGGAAATGATTTGAATTGGATTCTAAAAGCAATAAAGAAGGTTATCGTAAAATATCAAGATTTTCCACTTGATGTAAAAATTGTCAGTTATCAAAAATCAAAGCCTGAAATTCAATTGTTTTTATCAGCGCTAAATAAAATTTTACAAGAAAATTAGAAATATGATTTGCATTGAAAACTGAAATTTCAAAAACAGTTGATATTTTCCAATAAGCTTATATAAAAAAGCGTTTACTGCTTAAAAGAAATCCTTATCCACAAAAATCTCTCGATAATCCGAAATCACTTTTTGAGCTAAGTCGTATTGTTGATTTTTTGAATGTTGACTTTTATAAGCTACACAATAAATTCCAGCGGCGTGAGCTGCTTTGATTCCGTTGGTAGAATCTTCAATGACAATGCAATTTTCAACTGGTTCTTCAGCTTTTTTGGCAGCCAATTCAAAAATTTCAGGATGAGGTTTGGAAGCGGTTAATTCGGCTCCGCTTAGTTTTCCGATGAAATAATCGTTTAGATTAAATCGGTCAAAAACCCAATTGATTGTATTTCTGCTTGCTGAAGACGCCAGCACCATTTTGATATTGTTTTGATGATAATTTTCAATCAATTTTTGCACACCTGGAATCAAATCAAATTCATCATCCGTATCAAATAAATGTTTAAACCTTTCTCGTTTTTTGTCGATGAGTTCCTGCGGATTACAAGATAATTCAAAAATTCTAACCAAATCTTGACAAACTTTCAGCGTTGCATTTCCGGTGAAAGAATTATAAAGCTCATCTGAAACTTTCATATCATAATGTTTGAACATTTCGAAATAAGCTTTTCGATGAAGAGGTTCCGTGTTCACAATCACTCCATCCATATCAAAAAGAGCAGCTTTAAAAAACATGTTTTTTTTTTGCAAGTTTAGTTAACTATGTGGAATTGAACAAGTGTGATGATAAGATCACTGTAGGTGGATACTTGTTTTCCAATATTATACCAGCTCTGAAAGAGTAAATTCACAAACCCACCGGAATCAGTTGTTCGATTAATAAAATGTTTCAATGATAAAATGAATAAACTGTTTTATGAAGATTGAGAGTTTTTATAAGAATGAAAAGATCCACTTTGAATAAGTTTTATTAGCAAAGTTCCAATCAAATTTTCTTGACATTAATTAAGGATGAAGTAAGAAAAAAGATGATTTTTTCATTCTCAATTATATGTAATTCCCCCAAATCTCTTTACCTTAGTCAAAAAAAGATTTGAATTACGTTTCTGTTGAAAATATTGCCAAAGCTTATGGCGAAAGAGTTTTGTTTGAAGAACTTTCCTTTGGAATTAATCAAGGACAA
>Ga0079226_10004701_pt1 | contig 10430 bp, 5 predicted proteins | sample Poulit2014_FD_76345 | JGI IMG/M metagenome (GOLD analysis project Ga0079226, IMG submission 76345) | Agricultural soil microbial communities from Georgia to study Nitrogen management - Poultry litter 2014 | ecosystem: Environmental > Terrestrial > Soil > Agricultural land | place: USA: Georgia...
GCAGGATTTACAGCGACGAAGAAGTAGTTGGTTCATGCTTATAGTTCGCTGGAACTGGCATTTACGTGTGTCAAAGGGGGATACAGAAATGTAACCACAGTGCACTTTAGTGCCAGAGGTGTGTACAGGATTTTCGAGAACTAGGGGAGTGGTGTCTAACTGGGCCTTGTCCCGTGGCGTTTTTTAGATACGGTTTAACGTCATCGAGACTTGCGAGGTCTTATGATTCCTGGCGCTTGAGTAGCACAATCTTTTTCGGATTGAGCTCGCTGAGCTGCTTGTCGATGAGTTTAGTTAGACTTGCGCCTTCTGTTCTGAGGTGCTCTGCTTGGCTTTCCATTGCAATAGCCAGGTGTCGGTGGCCTCTTGTGGTCAGGTATAGAAATGCCCTTCAATAAACACCAGTCTCTCGTGGGAGTCATGGCTTGTCTTCTGAGAGTGAATCGACGATCCGCATGGTCTCAACTGAGGTTCGCACAACTTTTGCTATGAGATCTACGATGTATCGGGGGTTATCCTGCTCCGCAGCCCAATCATTAGGATCCTTGACTATCCCTGAAGCTTTATCCTTGGTAATTCGATATCGATCAATAATCCACTCCACTGCCGAACGTGAGCCGAGCATGTATCGAGAAGTATCTTCTGGGATATCGCTGATTGTTACGTGCTTGTTGTAGATGAGCTTCGTAACGTCGTTGATGTTCTTGCCGGTATCGGGCTCTTTGGTCTTTGCCCAGCGCATTTTCGAAACGCGCCAGATTGAGGATTCATCGCTGTCGAACGAATTTTTTATCTCGATGTTTAGTGGGTAAGGTTCGAGGTCCTCATAATTTATGTGCAGCTCAAGTAATTCTTGTCCCGCTGCCGCAAGCTGCTCGAAACGTTGCCTGTCCGTTGGCGTCTCTATATGGGGCAGCATTTTCTGCAGATCCGGTTCATAAGCATTTCGATACTGAGGATCGTGGAGCTGACCGTAGACAAAATGGAAGATATCGTCTCGGGAAACATCAGCCCCCAACGCACCGCGGTAAATCTTGGTTATTTCATCCGTGATGTTTTCAATCCGTTTGTATCCCGCGATCACTTCACCAGGTGTCCCATAGCGGCTCGACTCTGCTGTAGAAGCTGAGCCCAGGTCCCCTAAGTTAAGCTCGTCTTCAGCCTGTTCGACCGGTTCCCAAGTGAACCGCGGGAAGAACTGATCCGTCTGCCCGAAGTAATCCAAATTCGGCAATAATTTCGTGGCGTTTACTGAAAAGGACGCATTAGGTTTAGGACTGGTGACTAAAATCCCGACATTGTTATGTTCTGGAGTCGGGAAAATACGTGGAAGCTGATAAACACGGTGGTTCAGGATTGGATCGAAATATACGTACTGCGCGACAAAGGGACGATAAACAGATTTTCTTATCGCGCTTTCTCGGAATGATAAAACGTCGCCACGATCTAGCGTCTTCAGAAGACTGGAGGACCATTTGATTTTCGTAGTATCAACGTATTCTGGATAATCGCTTAGGTTCTTGGAATTCACGCCCATTTCGACTGCAGCATTGTATGTATCTATGTGCAAACAAAGCGCCGAAACTAGAGCTGATCGTGAGAAAGAATATGCCCAGGCGTCCCGATTGGTTTGCACACCAGAAGAAAAAGATTGGAAAAATGTGGTGCCGCTTTTCTTCTTATCTCCGAGTGCTGGCCAGGTGTAAAAGTGTTCGGAGCGTTGGTTAAGCCAGTCGCCGTATTTATTGGGTGTGATGCTGTCCCAGGTGCCCTCGCCTACCGTTGCGTGTTCTAGGATTTCGAGTTTCTCGTCGGCAGAGAGGTAGTCCCCGATGTCGCGGTAGTAGATCTTACACCCGGTGGTTCCGGGGATTTTCACTCCGATCGTAATAGCGATCGTCGTTCTTCCACCGTCGCGGAAGACGTTGCCGGCTTCTTTCCGGCGAAGCTCACCGGCAGTCCGTGCGTTGCCTCGTAGGTTGAAGACGTAGACCTCATTGAAGTCTTCTGCAAAGGAGTTGCGTACGCCGTCGCCGGTATTGGCATCAATCCAGCCACCGTTGGTAACAAAGGCGACGATGCCGCGGTCGCCGATGCGGTCGGTGGCCCATCGGAAGCCGCGGAAGTATGAGTCGTAGAGGCTGTTTTTGTTGGTCGCGGTGGACTTTGTCACATAGGTGTCTTCGATACGGCTGTCGAGGGCGGGGTATTTGAGGTTGGCGTTCAGGTCATTGGCGCTGGTCTGTCCGACTGAATAGGGCGGATTGCCGATGACAACGTGGATGGCTGCGTTGTTCTGGCGTTCGATCCTTGCGTTATTTGCCCTGAACGGATCCCCTTCTAGGGTGCCCGTGTCCTCGGTGGTTTGGAACGTGTCGGCTAGCGCGATGCCTTCAAATGGTTCGTACTCAATGGCATCAGCGGGTTGGCCTGCTCTGTGGTGCTGGTCCTCAATAAGGGCGTGATAGGTGCTTTCAATATTGACTGCTGCGACGTAGTAGGCCAGGAGCATGACCTCGGTGACGTGGAGTTCTGAGGCGTACTTGCGTGCGAGATCATGGGGATCGATCAGTCCTGATTGCAGTAGTCGGACCATAAATGTCCCAGTCCCAGTGAACGGGTCCAGGATGTGAACGTCTTCATCGGTGAGGCCTTTGCCGAAATGCTGTTTTGAAAGTTCATCAGCAGCTCGCAGCATGTAGTCGACGATTTCGATTGGGGTGTAGACGATGCCTAGGGCGTCGGCTTGTTTCCGGAAGGCTTTGCGGAAAAAACGTTCGTAGAGTTCTTTGATGACGGTTTGCTTGCCGGAGGCGCTGGTGACTTGTGATGCCCGTACGCGGACTGATCGGTAGAACGATTCCAGGGGCACGGTTTCGGCGTCGAGGTCCCGATCCGCCAGGGCATCGGCCATCCTAGTCATCACTTGCGCCACAGGGTTCTGGGACACAAAATTGTGTTCGGCAAATAGCGCATCGAAGACGGGTGCGGTGATCAGATGCTGCGAGAGCATACTGATAGCTTCATCTTCAGTGATGGAGTCATTCAGATTTGCCCGTAAACCCGCGACGAAGGTCTTGAACTCGGCCTGGATCTTTGGGGACGCGTGGTCTAACAGCGCGTTGATACGCAGGATTTGGGCTTGGGCAATCTCGGCGACGTCGTCGGCCCAGTCTTCCCAAAAGGTTCGTGTGCCCACTTTATCGACCAGCTTGGTGTAAATGGCTTCCTGCCACTGTTCCAAGGAAAATAAAACTTGCTGGGTTTCAATTTCTGAAGAGCTTTGGTCGTCTCCGGCTAACGGACCGGTGTGGTCCATTTCGACTGGTAAATCGGAGACGTCGCCGTGGTTCAGATCGATGGAGTTGATGATCGCATTGAATCGATCATCATGGGCGCGCAACGCGTTCAGTACCTGCCAGACCACCCGGAACTGCTTACTATCATTCAGAGCCTCAGCAGGTGGCACCCCTGGACGGATAGCGACCGGCAACACGATGTAGCCGTAGTCTTTCCCCGGTGACTTCCGCATCACGCGGCCCACAGACTGGACAACATCCACCATCGAGTTGCGAGGATTGAAGAAGATCACCGAGTCCAATGCTGGTACATCCACGCCTTCAGAGAGACACCGAACGTTGGACAACACTTTGACCTGTTGAGGTTCTGTATCAGCTTTCAACCACGATAATGACGCAGTCCGGGCCAATGCGTTCATGGTCCCATCGACGTGTTTTGCTGAAACCTGTACATCGAGGTTCCGTGTGTCGACGTACTCTAGATCCGGGTTTCTATTCGCTAGATCAGTGGTATAGGCGTCAATGATCCTAGGGAAGGAGTCAACGATTTGCTCTGAGGTGCGAATATTTTGGGCAAATGCTACCGCACGTTGCATAGGAGCTTCTGCACTGCCAAACCCGGTGCGGGTGTCTTGTTCTTTCCCAGACCGTTTCGCTAACGCGTTCCAAGCACCAATCATGGTGGAAGCTAAATCCAGCGTCAGCTCTTCACCTGGATGGGCGTACATTTTGGCAGACAATGAGCTGGCGGTGACTTGCTCATCCACCGTCATGACCACCACTTTGTAGTCGGTCAGCAAACCCTTCTCGACGGCCTCCCCAAACCCAAGCCGATGTAACTCTGGACCAAAGACCGCCTCATCATCCATGGAGGCTAGTTCAGCTGAGTATTCTTCAGCTTTGTCTTTGACTACATCGTCAAACAGTCGAGGAGTCGCAGTCATGTACAACCGTTTGGCAGCCTTGACATATTTCGGGTCGTGGATTCTGGTGAAGCTTGAGGGGTCCTCTCCCGCTAGTGTGACTCCTGTTGTGCGGTGGGCCTCGTCACAAATCACTAGATCGAATGCTGGTGCGCCAGCTTGTTGGGCTTCATACACTGCTTGCAAGGACTGATAGGTCGAAAAGATCACTGTGAGACCATCAGCTTGACCATACTGGGCCATTTGGGCGGCGATGGTTTCCCCGTCGGTGGTAACGGGGATCCCCACATCGTAATCCGAGATGTCTTCTGCAGCGTTGGAGACTTTGGCATCTGAGCAGACAGCGATCGTGCGCATTGTCAGGTTGGTTTGGGCTGCCCATTCCCGTAACGACTGTGATAACAAGCTAATGGACGGCACCAAAAACAATACAGTGGCACGGTCATCATGTTGTGCCGCCATCATCTCGGTCAGACGGAGTGAGGTGAAGGTCTTGCCAGTGCCGCATGCCATGATCAGTTGTCCACGATCGTGGGTAGTAAACCCGTTCATGACTTTGTCTATGGCTTCTTGCTGATGCAGGCGCGGGCTGAACGTCTCTTTGAGCTCTGGCCGGATCAGGACGCCAGCTGGTTGGGTGGCAATATCCCAGTTCATCGGGGATTCGGCAATATCAGCTAACCCAATGCGCGCGACTGGAATGGTTTGATCAGCCAACATTGTTTCAGCATTGGCAGACCAATTATCTGTCGTAGATATCACCAGCCGATTGGCAAACGTGGTTGGCCCGTCTGGAGTCGTAAACCGGCGACCGGACCGCTCAAAAAACTTGTCTAGCTCACTCTTGGGCAACCAGGCGTTCTCTTGATAAAACTTCACCTGCACAGCAGTCCAAGAACCATCCTGGCGGTTGCGAGCAACAATGTCGATGCCAGCGTCCGCGGCTCCGTCATTGTATGGCCAATCTGACCAGTGATACACCTGATCAAACTGCAGCGACTGCGCCGGATCCAGCTGCAAATACTTGACCATCAAATGCTCAAACTCAATCCCAGCTTTCGCGGGGGAATACCGTTCGCGCAGTTCAGTCATCACATCATAAATCGAAGCCATACCTACTATCATGGCATACGCAGCATCGAGCACCAGTGAAATTAGCGCCGACATACTCCGTACGTGAGGAGATCATGCGCGCTGGAGCGGCCCGACCCACCCTAGCGTCAAGCAAGGAAAGAGAACGATTAGAAGCCTGACCGTAAGACAGTCTGGGAGTCGCTCCTACGGAGCCCCACCTTTGAACGGAACTTTCACTAGGGCCGCCTACAACGCTGCTTTCCTGAGTCGCGGGGCATTGTGCCTTCTGGCTCGCAATGACGCACCATGCTGAAGTGTTTCGAAATATTCCCCGATAGCTGCTTCTGGAATTTCTTCCGCGCGTGATTGATTTTGCTGGGATCGGCGCCAGGCTCGTCTCCATGGTTCTTCCTTGTGGGTCATTTCACGAAGTGCCCACCCTGTTTTGTCGCCGTATGTTCTCAAAACTGCATTAGCAATTTTTCTGTCGAGACCGGAGAGATTCGTTCCGTCTCCCCATTCCCAACTCTCAACAGCCGCTCGGCGCGAGTGATATCTATAAATCGCAGGAAAGACCGGTCCGTGTTTCCATGCCTCAATACGATCCGGAACTATGGGTTCACTTGTGATGGCCAGCTTCCAACCTTGGCAGTAGTACATGAGCTTTTGAAGTTTAAGAGTGCCCACAGGGGTTGGACCCAGGGCAGAGACAAGGTAGGCCGCCAGATCGTGCGCTTGTTGACTCGCGTTATTACGATCAATCCGGGATGTTCCTGGAGTGGTTCGGCGTGTCCCCATGATTCCCTCCTTGTCCTTCGTCCTCAGTATCTAAATACTGAGAAGCTTCGCCAGTGAGCGCGAGCATCGCATCTGCTATATCTTCTGCGGTACCGCTCTTATTGAGATTATCCATTGCCGTCGCTGAGATTGACAAGAGCATCGCAGCAAATTCTAATACTTCTGAATAAGTCGGATCGTTCGGCCAGCTTGGCTCTAGGCTATCAACTGTAATGATGCCCCACGCCTTTTCGTCGCCTGTCTCGGGATCTTCGACGACTATGGGCACTCGCACGGCCGCACGCCACCTGTTGATACCGGACTTAAATTCTTTACGGTTGGTTTCACTTGTGGCGACCATCTTATCAAAACATTCAAACATTCCGCTTGCATTTTCACTGTTGCGCTGGAAAGTCCTGTTACGAGGCCTAAGCCGTGTCGTTCTCGGATGATGGGCTACATAGATTATCCCTTCTTGTGAGGTAGCAGCCTGCTCTTGAAGGGTTGGATCGTGTGCTTCTGCATTTTCCTGTTGATACAAGCATACCCGGGGCTCGAAGTCCCCAAGGTCTCGTACCGTGTTGTAAACGGTTTCAAGGATGCGGTTGCGAAATGCGACAATGGTTTGCTTGTCGCCGATTTCCACGTCAAACTCAATGGCATCTTCAAACCGAGGTTTCCAGCTCGTCACGGCATCCCTGACACCTCGTCGGCGTTCACTATCCAAACGCTTTTTGGATGCATGGTCTGCGACCATTGTGAGAGCAGTACCCACTGCGGTTACAAAGGTGCAAATTATGGCCATCACCATTAGCCAGTCATGTTCTGGCATGATTCTCGACAGCAATATAAAGGCACTGGCGGCGGCGCTGACGGCAATCAACGTACCTCTAGCCCACATGCTCCCGAAAATTTTGGTGTACAGAGGACTAGGCTCATGACGATTCGGTATGACGCTTGTTTGCGCGGCCTTGGTCTGCGACATAACACTCTCTGTAGGACAGGTGTTCGTGGTTACTAAATGATCTAGCTTAGCCCTCCCTCGTCGCTACCTAGGTGGCATTGCAGGGAGCCGTCATAGGTTAGGACGCCCGAGAAACAAGAAGTAGGTAACTCGTCATTGAGGGGCGCGGTTAGTCCGGCTCAAGTTGTCTTTTCCGAAATCAGCCATTCCAACTGCAACGAGACGCGTTAGACGAAGAAAAATAGATTTTGAAATATGTTTGGGCTAAAGGTCTCGTAGTCCTCATTTGGTCCGCACGATTTTCAAAACCTAATGAAACGAGTCAACTGTAGCCAACGGTCAAAACCGCATAATCATGCGGAAGCCAACACTATCCAACTACCGTAAAAACGATAAGTAGGGTTCTGGATCATTTCGTTGTCACTGAGGTCCACGGTGTTGGTATCTGCTGGAGTTCACCGATTGGCCGGCCCCCTGGTGTTGGGGGACCGTCTCGTAGGTGTAGTCAACGAGTTCGCCATCGTCGTTGAAGGCAAGGTGATAGATACGTTCGTCGTCCTCATTTGGTATGAGCTCACCGTTTGTGGTGACCCATTCCCAGGTGGCAAGAACTGAAACCGTACAGTCTTGCGATTCGGTGTAGTTGTTAATTTCGACGCTGGGTTGTGAGGTTGCCTCAGAGTCTGCTGCGGTGTTCCACTCAGTGCCTGTGGCGGGTCGTTCGGGTGTAATAATATTGGCGGCGAGTTCGTCAGTCATGAGATATCGGGCGCGTTGTTCGGCAGCGGTTCGGTTGAAGTCCTCGGCTGGTTGCCAGGTTGTCATGACTTCGGCAGCTTCCAGAGCTGCTGTTTCATAGTCTGCCTGTGTCATGTCGTCTTGGTCACTGAAGGCATAAACAGTCAGGAAGGTCACTCCAGCCAGAATTGCGACGATGGCGAATGCTGAGAAAATGATGCGAATGTTCGGTCTCATAGAATCCCTTGCTCTTGAAGGATGGGTTCTGGGTCGGTGGCGTGGTCGTAGGTTGGTTGACTGTCGTCAGCTTCTGCCAAGTTGATTTGGAAATGAAGGTGAGCACCGGATGAGTTGCCGGTGTTGCCTTCGGTGCATAGGCCGGAGCCGACAGCGACGGTGTCTCCAACCGTGACGCTAGTGCTTCCTGATTGGCAGTGGTGAAATTGGAATACGAGTTCTGCCTCGTCGGTCATGCGCCCGACGACGTATTCACCTTGGAATTGGTTTGTTCCCGTTGCGGTGACTTTTATGTCCGTTGGCGCGATAATTTCAGTGCCGCCGCCAGTGCTGAAATCTAGACCATGGTGGTTGGTTGTGTATTCGTTGCAAGCTGCTTCGGCGGGGCATGGGCGTGGGCCAAAGCCGGAGGTGGAGCGGCCACCTGGTAGGGGATGGGTCCATTCACCGGTGCCGAGGTCGCCAACGACTGAGCCAGCGCGTTCGGTGCAGTCTTCAGAATAGTCAACGTCTGCGTTGCCCATGATGATTTGTACGTAGTTTTGTGTTTCTGGGTATGGGGTGATTCCGTTGTATTGTTGAACGGCTCCTGGTCCTGCGTTATAAGCAGCGAGGGTGAATTCTATTTGTTCTACGTCGTTGCTTGCCACGTCAGTAATCATGTCTTGGAGGGCTGCGAGGAAGCGGCCACTGGCTGCGATGCCGTCGAATGCGTTAAAACGGTCTCCGCCGTTGCCATATTCGGCCCATGTGGCCGGCATAAACTGGGCAATACCACCAGCTCCAGCGTCGGATACTGCGTCTTCGTCATAGCCGGATTCTTGAGTGAACAGCGCGTGCAGAATGGACACGGGTAGTCCAGCTTCATCGGCAGCGTCTTCAACGGCATCCTGATATTGGGGTGGAATGCCACCGGTAGCACCGGAGGTTATACACGTCGCATCGGCGGTGGTAGCCGTTTCGGCCGCGTCGTCGCCAGATTGGCCGGATAATGCGCCACCCATTCCTAGCATCAGAGTCATGACGAGTCCGGCGACTAAAACGAGTACGCCACCTAGACAGCCAATTGCACCTATTGCTTTACCCATGAGTCCTTCCTCGGCTCTACAATTCCTCTTGGTCTAGAGCCCACGTGCCACAGATGCTGCGGCGGCAAGCCATGCGCGTTGTGTGGTCGGGTGCAGTGCGGAGAAGGTTAGTGCTCCATCGACCATGGCGGGGTCGTAGGGGATGGGTACGACTTCGCGCGCGAGGAGTTTGAAGCCTTTCACTTTCTGGTCGACATCAGATTTTGTGGCACCAGCAACGGACTGTGATACGACGACAACAGCGTTATCGGCCAGGCTGGTGCCTTGGTCGCCGGTGTTGGCCAGGTCTTCCAGCAGAAGGGCACCGCCTTCTGCGGTTTCGTCACTGGTGGTGGTCGCGACGACGAGTTGGTCGGTGTGGTCGATCATGCGCTGCCAAAGAGCATCGGATTCGTCATTGCCCGAATCGATGATGATGATGCGGTAGAACTTGCTGGTCACTTGGTGGACGGCGTCTACGTCGTTTTGGTTGAAACGCTGTTTGTCGGCCAGGACTTTGGGTTTTGAGCGCAGCACATCAAAGCGGTCGGTGGTTTGGTGGTGGACAAAATGGGCGAGGTCGGCTGATTGTGCGCCGGTGGCCAGTAGTTGCTCGGTTTGCGGTAGCAAGTCCAGAATGGTGTTTTCGTGACCTGCTTGTTCTGTTCGCCAGCCCAGGGTTCCTCTGAATTGGTTATTGTCCCAAGCCAGCACGCCGCCACCGCCGTAGCGTGCCAGGACAGCAGCCAATAGAATAGTGGTTGGGGTTTTGCCTGCGCCGCCTTTGCCGTTGACGACAGCAATGGTTCTGGGTCCTGGCCAGTGCTGGGACACGGAGTGGATGTCGTTGCGTTCGGCTTGTTCTTTTGCCGATGGTTTTAGTCTGATGCCTATGTTGGTGAGTGCTCCGCGCCAGCCTTGTTCAGCGGGGCTGTTGTGCTGAGTTTCCGTCAGAAACGATTGGCGGGCTTGGCGTCGTGTACGGGGCTGCTCATCATCATTGGTGACCTTGGTAGGGATTGATTCTGCGTGAACTGCTTGGGTTACTTCCTTAGCGGTGTCTTGTCCGTTTTTATGTTGCTCCCATGTGGGCGGCATGAACTGGACAATGCCACGTGCTCTATCATCCTGGTGTTCGTCGTTCATGGTGTGCTTCCCGTCATCGTCTGCGGTAGGAGAGGACTGTGTTGGTGCTGGGTCGAATTGCTGTGTGTTGATCCCTGGCATCTCAGACGTCAGAACAACCGGTGTGTCCGACCTATTGGCTAGGATCTGGCCTACATCGGCGGGGTGGGTATGTGACGCGGGTATCGTTTGTCCGTTGTCATCGGTGAGTTGCCAGTCGTGATAA
>Ga0079226_10004702_pt1 | contig 10430 bp, 8 predicted proteins | sample Poulit2014_FD_76345 | JGI IMG/M metagenome (GOLD analysis project Ga0079226, IMG submission 76345) | Agricultural soil microbial communities from Georgia to study Nitrogen management - Poultry litter 2014 | ecosystem: Environmental > Terrestrial > Soil > Agricultural land | place: USA: Georgia...
AGAGGCGATTGCTTCTTTAATTAGTGCTGAAGAACTGCATGAAGATTATGTAATACCGGCTCCTTTTGACCCTCGAGTAGCACCGATTGTGGCAGCAAGTGTTGCCAAAGCGGCTATGGAAACGGGTGTAGCGAGAATTGAAGTTGATCCTGAAGAAGTAGCTGAAAAGACAAGACAATTGAATGATATGCACAATAACCAACAGTAACAATTCACTAGCACTTGTATTTCAAACGTCTTAACAGAAATACTTATGGTAGTGAGGTAGAATGAAATACGTATGATGAAATGCATGAAATGAACGAACATGATAAAAGATTCATGCACAAAGCACCTACAGTTCCTATTGAACGCACCTATATAAGGTGTACTGTAATATCGTGCAACATCTGAAGGAAGCGTAACGTAATATACACGTGCGCTCTTTCATAGTGGGAATGTGCCATGAATCGAATATGTTCTTAATTATAGATGAATGTTTCGTACTTTTATGTGATATAAAGGAGGAATACCTTTGCTTAAAGATATATTTGGTAGAAGAAAAAAGCATTCTTCTGTCTCAAACGAGCAAACAAAAAATGATATTCCAGAAGGTTTAATGAAAAAATGTCCATCATGTAATAAGATTTTTTATGAAAAAGAGATGGCGAAAAATATGGAAGTATGCCCTAAATGTGGTTTTCACCATGCCTTAAGTGCTTGGGAACGCATTCATAGTTTATTTGATGCAGATACTTTTGAAGAATGGGATGCACATGTACAGACGAGCAACCCATTAGATTTTCCAGATTACTTGGAGAAAATAGAAAAAGACCGAGAAAAAACAAAGCTCTCTGAAGCTGTTGTGACTGGAAAAGGTATGATGGACAATCGCCCAGTTGCTTTTAGCGTAATGGATTCTCGTTTTCGCATGGGAAGTATGGGATCCGTTGTAGGAGAAAAAATCGCACGAGCAATTGAGCGAGCAAAAGACGAAGACCTTCCATTTGTAATATTCACTGCTTCTGGTGGTGCTAGAATGCAAGAAGGTGTCTTAAGTTTAATGCAGATGTCAAAAACATCCATTGCGATTAAACGATTTTCCAAGGCAGGTGGTCTCATGATCTCTGTGATGACACACCCAACAACTGGAGGAGTTTCTGCAAGTTTTGCATCTTTAGGAGATTACAACTTTGCTGAACCAGAAGCATTGATTGGATTCGCCGGTAGAAGAATTATCGAACAAACGACACGTGAGAAATTGCCAGATGACTTTCAGACGGCAGAATTTTTATTAAAACATGGTCATATTGATCGTGTCGTGCATCGTCATGACATGAAGAAGTTGTTATCGAAAATTATTAACATGCATGGTAAAAGTGAGGTGTCCTCATAATGCAATTACTTGAGTTTGAGAAGCCTGTCATTCATTTAAAAGAAAAAATAGAAGAACTAAAAAAATTAACAAAAGATAGTGAAATTGATTTAACAGAGGAAATTAAAACGCTAGAAAAGAAACTAGCGGTATTAGAAGATGACATTTATGGGAATTTAAAACCATGGGACCGTGTACAAATGGCTCGTCATCAACAACGCCCTACTACTTTAGATTATATCGAGCACTTATTTGTGGATTTTATTGAATTTCATGGGGATCGTTTGTATGGTGATGATGAGGCAATTGTTGCAGGGATTGCTATGTTTCATGAGCGTCCAATCACAGTCATTGGGCATCAACGTGGGAAAAATACAAAAGAGAATATTCGTAGAAACTTTGGTATGCCACACCCAGAAGGATACCGAAAAGCATTAAGGCATATGAAGCAAGCCGAAAAGTTTAATCGTCCTATTATTTGTTTTATTGATACAAAAGGTGCTGAGCCCGGTAAAGAAGCGGAAGAGCGTGGACAAAGTAGTGCCATTGCTCAAAACTTAATGGAAATGGCAGGACTTACGGTACCAGTTATTTGTATTGTTATTGGAGAAGGTGGAAGTGGTGGAGCTCTTGCTTTAGGTGTTGGCGATAAAATTTACATGCTAGAGAACTCAACGTATTCTGTCATATCTCCAGAAGGTGCAGCTGCCCTTCTTTGGAAAGATGCTAGCCAAGCACAAAGAGCAGCGGAATCGATGCGCATTACTTCTTATGACTTGCAAGATTTACACGTATTGGATGGTGTGATTGCTGAACCTAGAGGTGGAGCACATCGAGACGTGGAATTTCAAGCAAAAGAAATTGAAAAAACGATTACACAGGCGTTAAAAGAATTAACGAACCTCTCTGTAGATACATTACTTGAAAACCGATGGGAAAAGTATAAAAACATCGGAGCTTATGAAGAGGGAACTGAATAATTACACTTGAAGAGAGGTTGGCATTTGTCAACCTCTAGCTTTATTTACTCGTTTAAATCCATTGTTGGAGGAGAAGAATAGGAAAGAGGGAGACAAAATGAAGCGAATTGCTGTTTTAACAAGTGGTGGTGACGCCCCAGGAATGAATGCAGCTATCCGTGGAATTGTTCGTAAAGCAATTTTTCATGGTGTAGAAGCTTACGGGGTGAAAAATGGTTACCAAGGACTCATTGACGGGAACTTCTTTCATATGAATGTTGGTGCGGTAGGGGATATCATTCAGCGTGGTGGTACCATGCTACTATCTGCCAGATGTGATGCATTCAAAACAGATGAAGGTCAGGAACAAGCAATCCAGCAGTTACGTAAAGCTGAAATCGATGCTCTGATTATTATTGGCGGAGATGGTAGTTTAATGGGGGCTCTTCAACTGTCTGAAAAAGGATTCCCTTGTATTGGTATACCAGCTACGATTGACAATGATATTGCTTGTACAGACTTTACGATCGGATTTGATACAGCACTAAATACCATTATTGAAGCAGTGGATAAAATACGTGACACTGCTACATCTCATGAACGTACATATGTAATAGAAGTGATGGGGCGAGATGCTGGGGATTTAGCATTGTGGGCTGGAGTTGCAGCTGGTGCTGAGAGTGTCATTATTCCCGAGAAAGATGGGGAGTTTTCAGATATTATTCACCGGCTTAAACGAGGCTATGCCCGGGGGAAAAAACATAGTATCATTTTAGTTGCAGAAGGTGCTGGAAGTGCTATTGAATATGCGGAAAAAATTCAACAAACAACGAAACTTGAAACAAGAGTAACCGTTTTAGGGCACATTCAACGTGGTGGCTCTCCTACGGCCAATGACCGAGTGTTAGCTTCTAGATTAGGTTCACGAAGCATTGATGCACTCCTTGAAGGAAGAGCCGGGGTAATGGTAGGAGTCGTTCACAATCAGTTGGTTGAACATCCGCTCGATGAAGTACTAGCACAAAAACATCATACAAGTTATCAATTATATAAACTAACGACCGAACTATCCATCTAAAATCACAAGGAGGATTTACCAATGAGAAAGACAAAAATCGTTTGTACGATTGGACCCGCTTCAGAATCTGTTGAAACATTAACCCAATTAATCGACGCAGGAATGAACGTTGCACGGTTAAATTTTTCACATGGTGATTTTGAAGAACATGGAAATCGTATAAAAAACATCCGAGAAGCAGCAGCAAAAACAGGACAAACAGTAGCCATTCTTTTAGATACGAAAGGACCAGAAATCCGTACAGGGAAATTTAAACATGGTCAAACAATCATTGAAAAAGAACAAGAAGTTGCTATCTCTATGGAAGAAGTTGAAGGAACCAATGAATTGTTTTCGGTCACGTATACCGGCCTGTATGACGACGTCCATGTAGGCTCGAAAATCTTAATTGATGACGGGTTACTTGAACTTGAAGTCATTGCTCTTGATGAGGATACACGTCTCATTCATACAAAAGCATTAAACAGTGGAGAAGTGAGCAACAATAAAGGTGTAAATGTTCCAAATGTCAGTGTTAATTTACCAGGTATGACTGAAAAAGATGCATCAGACATAGAATTTGGAATTCGCCAAGGTGTTGATTTTATTGCTGCCTCCTTTATTCGTAGACAATCTGACGTTCTTGAAATAAGGAATTTGTTAGAGAAACATGGAGCGCCTAACATGCATATTATTTCTAAAATAGAGAACCAAGAGGGAGTCGATCATATTGATTCCATTTTAGAAGCGTGTGACGGTGTGATGGTTGCCCGAGGAGATTTAGGAGTAGAGATTCCTGCAGAAGATGTACCACTTGTACAGAAGGATTTAATCTCTAAATGTAATGCTGCAGGAAAACCTGTCATTACTGCAACGCAAATGCTTGATTCTATGCAAAGAAACCCACGTCCTACGCGTGCAGAAGCTTCCGATGTTGCAAATGCTATTTTTGACGGAACGGACGCAATTATGTTGTCAGGGGAAACAGCAGCAGGAGATTATCCAGTTGAAGCAGTTCAAACAATGAATGATATAGCCTTAAAGGCTGAAACACGACTAGATCACAAACTTTTACTAAAAAACCTTTCCCAAAAAACAATGATGTCTGTGACAGACGGGATTAGCCAATCTGTTTCACATACGGCGATGAACTTAGGTGTTAGTGCGATTATTACATCTACCGAAAGTGGCCATACTGCTCGAATGATTTCGAAGTACCGACCGCAAGTACCGGTTGTTGCAGTGACTATTGCTGAAGAAGTGAATCGTCAACTAGCATTAGTATGGGGTGTACATGCAGTAAAAGGGCCTAAAGTAAACACCATTGACGAAATGCTTGAAGTAGCAGTAGATCAAGGACTAAGTACAAAGTTATTTGACCGAGGAAGTAAGGTCATTATTACTGCAGGCGTACCTATTGGCGAAAGCGGTACGACAAACTTAATGAAAGTTCATATTATAGGTGATGTGATTGCAAAAGGGCAAGGAATTGGTAGAAAGACTGCTTACGGAAAAGCTGTCGTAGCTGATACTGCAGAAGATATTAATCAAAAAATGAATGATGGAGATATTATCGTCACCATTGGAACAGATCGAGATTTGATGCCTGCAATCAATCGTGCAAGTGGAATTATAACAGAAGAAGGAGGACTTACCTCTCATGCGGCAGTGGTGGGATTAAGTCTTGGAATACCTGTGATTGTTGGTGTTGAAGGAGCTACTAAAGCGATTAAATATGGTGAATACATCACAATTGATGGATCCAAAGGGGATGTTTATCAAGGACATGCAAGTGTTCTATAAAATCCGTGTATGAAAGGAAGAGATACGTGCGAAAACTAATACTCCTGATACTCGTAACCGTTTTTCTTGAGATTGGAACATTTATCTTAGTTGGTAAAGAAATTGGTGTGTTCCCTGTATTTATTTTAATTCTTGCGACAGCATTTTTAGGTATGGGACTTGTTAGAAGGCATGTACAAGTTACAGTTGTCCAAATTCGACTGGAAATGATGCAAGGAAAAATTCCTAGAACACAACTAATGGATGGACTTAGTATTTTGATTGGTGGAATTTTATTAATCATTCCGGGATTTATTACAGATCTCATCGGATTACTGTTTATCCTTCCACAAACACGATCGTTTTTCAAAGATAGAATGTATCAATTTATTAAGAAGAAAATGGACGGTCAAACCATTACCTTTCGGCGATAAGTTAAGAACCGGTAATATATTTCCAAATAAGATGAAATGTACCAGCTTGATAAATTCCTGAAAGAACAATAAGGGTTATTGGAGCTAGAAGCATTCCAATCACCCCCCAAAGTTGGAAGCCAATAAACAGTGCGAACAAAGTTGTGATTGGACGTAAATTCAAATGAGCCGAGATTATTTTCGGCTCTATGATTTGCCGTAAGATGACGACGATTGAATAAATGATACTTAATTGAATCGTTATTTCATATTCACCTGTTAAAAACATATAGACGATCCAAGGAATAAAAATCACACCTGTCCCAATATAAGGTAAAAAGTCTGCAAGAGCTGCAAAAGCTACAATGGTAAAGGCATGATTGATACCAATAATGGTAAGTCCGATAAAAAGCAGTACACACGTGAGAAGGACGATTTTTATTTGCGCCTGTATATATCCTAAAAATGTCCGCTTAATATGAGATCCAACATGTAAGATATGGTGAAGCATTTTCTTTGGTATGATAGATTGTACTTGATGTATATATGTGTCAAAGTCGATGGCTAATAAAAATGTAGCGATGATGATGAAGCCAATCATTGCAATGGATTGTGGGAATATAGATAGGATCGTTGGAACACTTTTTAATAGATACTGAACAAAAGTTGCTAGTATATCTGTCATTTCATTTAAAAATCCATATATATTTTGTGAGATGTTTTCCTGATGGACAGTAGGTAATGAAGAGAAAAACATCGTAACTTTTTCATACATAGGTAGGATATATAGGTGAATAAAGTGTTCAATAGATGCAGTGAAAAATTGAATATAAGTAGGTACTTTATCTGCCAAATATGCGGAACCTTGAATCAGTTCGGTGATCACAAAGAAAATCATCCAACTGATGAAACCTATCATACCTAGTAAAATAAAACATGTACTTATGATTCTAGGGATATGGTATCTCTCCTGCACAAAAGTGATGAATGGATGTATCAAGGTGGCTAATAAACACGCAATGGCAATAGGATAAATGATATGAAACATATATCGAAAGAAGAAGACAGCTCCTAATAATACACTTATAACTACACATGCTCGTCCAATCCTGTGCAATGTTTTCTTCTGCATGTCTCTCCCTCACTTTCAGCAACAAAGCATCTAATGTATTGTATGAGATAGAGGATTGGATTAGACATGTCTTTTTCATGAAAACGAATGAACAATCATTCATTAGACGCTTTTTATAGATCATGAGATAAATTTAAACATATATTTTAAACGGTTTCAATTCACATTTACGATTAAATGTTCTATACTCTACATAAAGGTCAACAATATATTCTTCTGATTTAATTTGCAGGAGTGAAAATTGTTTAATACAAAATAGATGAAAAAAGGAGAGGGTTGGTTATGTCATCGAAAAAAGGACTTGAGGGAATTGTCGCTGCGCAATCGGCGATCAGTTCAATCATCGATGATCAACTCACGTATGTTGGGTACAAAATTGATGATTTAGCAGAAAACACGAGTTTTGAAGAAGTAATATATTTATTATGGAATTTAAAACTCCCTACACAAACAGAATTGGATGCTTTTAAAGAAGAAATTGTCACACACATGGAAGTTCCTGAAGGTGTGATCAATCACTTGCGTTCATATGACGTTTCAAAGGTACACCCAATGGCGGCATTACGTACGGCTGTTTCTTTATTAGCAATCTATGATGAAGAAGCAGATGTAATGGAAAAAGAAGCAAATCAACGAAAAGCGATTCGATTACAAGCACAAATGTCTACAATTGTAGCGGCATTTGCCCGTATTCGTAAAGGGTTAGAACCGGTGAAACCTAAGAAAGATTTAGGGTATGCAGCAAACTTCTTGTACATGTTAAATGACAAAGAACCTGAAGCAATTGAAGTAGAAGCAATTGATAAAGCACTTGTTTTACATGCAGATCACGAATTAAATGCATCGACTTTTGCAGCAAGAGTATGTGTAGCAACACTTTCAGATTTATATTCTGGTGTTACATCTGCTATTGCTACTTTAAAAGGGCCACTTCACGGTGGGGCAAACGAACAAGTCATGAAGATGCTTACTGAAATTGGTGAAGAAGAAAACGCAATTCCTTACATTAAGAATAAGCTCGAAAACAAAGAATTAGTGATGGGAATGGGACATCGTGTTTACAAGGATGGAGACCCACGTGCCAAACACTTGAAGAAAATGTCTGAAGAATTAACGAAACTTACAGGTCAACCAAAGTATTACAACATGTCAGTTGACATTGAAGATTTCATTAAGAAAGAAAAAGGATTGCCTGCAAACGTTGATTTCTATTCAGCATCTGTATATCATAGTTTAGGAATTGATCATGATTTATTTACACCTATTTTTGCGGTGAGCCGTGTATCCGGATGGATTGCACATATTATGGAACAATACGATAACAACCGTCTCATTCGTCCACGTGCAGAATATATTGGACCAGAGATGCAAGAATTTGTACCAATCAAAGACCGTAAATAATCCATAACATCTACATCAATTGTTGGGTGTAGAGGCTTTTATATGCATACTATTGATAGGTGGATATTCAATAAGTGAATGGTCCATAAACATACATACATGTTTTATGGTACTATATAATGTGATTGAAAATGACATGAGGGGGCTTTTACAAATGACACAAGGTGAACAAATTGTAGTAGAAAATGGGAAAATGACAGTACCCAATAATCCGATTATTCCTTTTATTGAAGGAGATGGAACAGGACCAGACATCTGGGCTTCTTCTAAAAGAGTACTAGATGCTGCGGTTGAAAAAGCTTATAACGGCGAAAAAGAAATTGCATGGAAAGAAGTTTATGCTGGGGAAAAAGCATTTAACAAAACTGGTGAATGGCTACCAGCTGAAACGCTAGAACTCATTGACCAATATAAAGTTGCCATTAAAGGTCCTTTAACAACACCAATTGGCGGAGGATTCCGTTCGTTAAACGTAGCACTACGTCAAGAATTAGATCTTTATACGTGCTTACGTCCAGTACGTTATTTTGATGGTGTACCTTCACCAGTTAAACGTCCTGAAGAAGTGGATATGGCTATTTTCCGTGAAAACACAGAAGACATTTACGCTGGTATTGAGTGGGAAAAAGGAACAGATGAAGTGAAAAAAGTTGTTCAATTCCTAGAAGATGAAATGGGTGTGAAAAACATTCGTTTCCCTGAAACATCTGGAATTGGAATTAAGCCAGTTTCTGAAGAAGGAACAAAACGTCTTGTACGTGCTGCAATTCAATATGCAATTGACGGCGGACGTAAGAGTGTAACACTTGTTCATAAAGGAAACATTATGAAGTTTACAGAAGGAGCTTTCAAAAATTGGGGATACGAGGTTGCTGAAGAAGAGTTCGGCGATAAAGTATTCACTTGGGGACAATATGACCGTATTGTAGAAGAAAAAGGAAAAGATGCTGCAGACAAAGCACAAAGTGATGCAGAAGCAGCAGGAAAAATTATTGTTAAAGATGCCATTGCTGACATTTTCTTACAATTAATTTTAACTCGTCCAAAAGACTACGATGTTGTTGCTACAATGAACCTAAATGGAGACTATATCTCTGACGCACTTGCTGCACAAGTAGGTGGAATCGGAATTGCTCCTGGAGCAAACATCAACTATGATACTGGACATGCTATTTTTGAAGCTACACATGGAACTGCACCTAAATATGCAGGACTTGATAAAGTAAACCCTTCTTCAGTTATCTTATCGGGTGTTCTCATGCTTGAACACTTAGGATGGAATGAAGCTGCAGATTTAATTACTAAATCAATGGAAGAAACAATTAAATCTAAAGTAGTTACGTATGACTTTGAACGTTTAATGGATGGAGCAACTAAAGTTAAATGTTCAGAGTTTGGTGATGAACTCATTAAAAACATGAAATAATTGAGACATTGAGAGGGGAATTTCATGGCTATTCAAAGACGTAAAATTTCAGTGATCGGTTCTGGTTTTACAGGTGCGACAACTGCACTTTTACTTGCACAAAAGGAACTTGGAGATGTTGTACTTGTGGATATTCCGGAAATGGAAAATCCAACAAAAGGAAAAGCACTTGATATGCTTGAAGCTAGTCCGGTACAAGGTTTTGATGCTCGTATTTACGGAACATCTGATTATAATGATATTAAAGATTCACATATTGTTATTATTACTGCTGGAATTGCACGAAAGCCTGGAATGAGTCGTGATGATTTAGTAACTACAAATGCAACAATTATGAAGTCTGTGGCAAGAGATATTGCCACACATGCACCTGAAGCTTTCGTTCTTGTGTTAACAAATCCTGTAGATGCAATGACATATACGATTTTTAAAGAAACTGGATTTCCAAAAGAACGGGTGATTGGACAATCTGGGGTCCTTGACACAGCACGCTTCAGGACATTCGTTGCAGAGGAATTGAATCTTTCTGTAAAAGATATTACTGGATTTGTGTTAGGAGGCCATGGAGATGACATGGTACCTTTAATCCGATATTCTCATGCAGGTGGGATTCCCCTAGATGCATTAATTTCAAAGGAACGTCTGGATCAAATTATTCGCAGGACTCGTACAGGTGGCGGAGAAATTGTTAATTTACTTGGTAATGGTAGTGCATATTACGCACCGGCCGCTTCCTTAACGGAGATGGCTGAAGCAATTTTAAAAGATCAACGACGAGTCCTTCCATCGATTGCATATCTAGAGGGAGAATATGGGTATTCTGATATTTGTTTAGGAGTACCGACAATTCTCGGAGGAAATGGAATCGAAGAAATTATTCAACTACCTTTAACAAAGGAAGAACAA
>Ga0079226_10004703_pt1 | contig 10428 bp, 5 predicted proteins | sample Poulit2014_FD_76345 | JGI IMG/M metagenome (GOLD analysis project Ga0079226, IMG submission 76345) | Agricultural soil microbial communities from Georgia to study Nitrogen management - Poultry litter 2014 | ecosystem: Environmental > Terrestrial > Soil > Agricultural land | place: USA: Georgia...
CCCCGCATCCGGCAAGGTTACTGCCAGAATGTGAGCGGAACGCGGTAGCTGCCTGAAGCTGGCCCTAGGGAAGTGCATGCAGTCGACATCTGAAAAGCGTGCAGCCGCCTTTTGAATCTGACATCTCAGTCTTCTCGGTCAACTGCTGACTTCTTATAACTATGTCTTGTAACCTCGAGTGTGAATCGGTGCACTCACCGTTAGTTATGAAACACTTTGGAGCCTCTCGATGGGGAAACTGATCGGATACGCTCGCGTATCGACCCGGGACCAATCCACTGGCCGACAGCAGATTGATCTGCTCGCTGTCGGTGTTCGTCACGACGATCTTTATGTCGACCATGGCGTCTCTGGCGCTCGAGCATCACGGCCCGAGTTCGATCGAGCGCTCAAGGCCCTCATCGACGGTGACACGCTTGTCATCACCACGCTCGATCGTCTGGGCCGATCAACCCAGAACATGCTGGACCTTGCCGAAGAGCTCCGAGGTCGCGGTGTTGGCCTGCGGGTGCTGAACCTTGGCGGTGGTGATGTGGACACGGGCACCCCGATGGGTTCGATGATGTTCACCGTCATGGCGGCCTTGGCTCAGATGGAACACGAGATCAAACGCGAACGCATTACTGATTCCATTGCCAAACGCCGGGCTGCGGGACTCAACCTTGGTGGCCGTCCCCGCCAGATTACAGATAGTCAGATACGGAATGCAGTCCGTTTGGTCGACAGTGGTGAACCGGTCGCGCAGGTGGTCCGAGATCTGGGAATGTCGCGGGCCAGTTTCTATCGTCGCTCACGTGCTCTTATCGACGAGCATGATTCTGGGCAGAGGGGCATGTCAGGACTGGCTGACTAGAGATCAAGTCAGGCGCTCTGCGATCGGGTTGTCTCGCTCGGGGAGTTGCTCGATAGCGTGGAGCATAAAAGGTTCCTTCGACTGCGGTTAGGATCTTTGTAGTAGTCGAGTTGCTGATAGGAGTTCCGGTGCCGGAGAGTGTTAGTGCGATCGTGTCCCGACTTTCAGAACGACGCTCAGGTGTCTCGGAGGCGACGATCCAGTCGGACATTCGAAATCTGATCTTGGCTGCGGGACTCAACTTGACCGATGACGAAGTTGAGGAACGAGTCGACCTCGAGACACAGGTGGGCGACGGTTCGCGTCGCCGAATCGATGTTGAGGTGTCGACCACGGTCATTGAGGTGAAGAAGGATCTGGATCGGTCGAGCATCCTCGCTGATGGTGAAGTTCAACTTGGGGGTTATGTTCGTCAGCGAGTTAAGCAGACCGGTGCACGGTTCTTTGGGATCCTTTCGGATGGTCGGCGGTGGCGGCTGTACGTGCCCTCCGTCGAGGCATCCGATGCCGACCAGGCCGAAACCGCGCTGTTATTTGTTCGAGAGTTCACGCTGAAGTCGGCAGCGGATGAAACCAAGTTGCTGGAATGGTTGGGAGCGATTCTCTCCCGAGTGAAGGGGCTCTACCCGTCTCCAGACCGCATCGAGCAGGTAATCGGAGCATCATCACCCACTTATAAAGCCGACCACCTGTCTCTTCAGGCACTCTTCGACGGCGCACAACAGTCCAACGACCGCAAACTTAGGACGCAAGTTCAGCTGAAGCGAGAACTGTGGTCGAAGCTCTTGACCACCGCATTCGGCGAAGACTTCACCGGATCATCGTCCTTGTTCGTCGACCACACGCTGCTGGTGCTTACCGCTGAAATCATCGCGCATGCCGTTCTCGGTTTTGACATTTCCAAGGGCGGCGATGTGTCTGCTGAGGAGTTGGCGAACGGCCGCAAATTTGCCGACGCCCGAATTTATGGAGTGGTCGAGTCTGACTTTTTCGATTGGCCGCTGAGTGTTGAAGGTGGTCGCGAGTTCGTTGCTGCATTGGCCAATCGTTTGTCTCGCTTCGACTGGGCCCACGTTGACCACGATGTGCTCAAACACGTTTACGAGTCCGTTGTAACAGCCGAAACCAGACAACAGCTTGGCGAGTACTACACTCCTGACTGGTTGGCAGAGCGCATGATTGCAGAGGTCGACTATGATCCTCTGGAGAAGCGTGTCCTCGATGCGAGTTGTGGTTCAGGGACATTCGTATTCCACGCTGTGCGGCGATACCTTGAGCGTGCGGAGGCTCATGGGAGTAGCTCGTATGATGCGATCGCTGGTGCGGTCGAACATGTCTTCGGCATGGATATCCATCCGGTCGCTGTTGCACTGGCTCGTGTGACCTATCTGTTGGCGATCGGTAGCGAGAGGCTGAGGAAGCGAAGGCCGGGCTTCTCGGTGCCGGTCTACATTGGCGACGCTGTTCAATGGGAGCAGTCAGCAAACCTGTTTGCCCATTCCGATGTGGTTGCGATCACAACAGCAGGGTCACACCTGTTCGACGGTGGGGGCGTGCTGGGTGACGACGACATTCAAATCCCCGTCTCAGTGATGCGCAACACTCAACGATTCGACGAGATCATGTCCCGGATTGCTACGGAGATCTCGATATTCCGGTCTGACAAACAACACGACGCTCGAGATAACACGAAGTATGTCGGAATGTTCCGGAAGCATCTCCGCACGATACTGAACGTGAAGAAGTACGATCTCAGCGACGAAGAGCGCATGACACTCGCCGATACTGCTGCCTTGATGTACGAACTGCACCTTGTGGGCCGCGACGGTATCTGGGCCTATTACGTGCGAAACCTGATCCGTCCGGTGTGGCTGTCAATGACGATGAATAACGTTGACATTCTGATCGGGAACCCACCGTGGCTGCGCTATTCCAAGATGAACACATGGATGCAGACGAAGTTCCTCGATCATTCGAAAGACCACAATCTGACTCTTGGAAGGCTGGGCACCTCTGGGCGCGATCTGGCGACGCTGTTCGTAGTCCGGGCGTGCGAACTCTATCTCCGCGAAGGCGGCGAGTTCGCTTATGTCATGCCGCACTCTGCGCTGACACGTAAGCCTAATGTGGGCTTTCGGGCAGGCAAGTGGGCTATGTCATCGGAGGCATACCCTAACGAGCAGCGCGGCAATGCTAGGTTTACAAAGGTGTGGGACCTCCAGGACGCCTCTACAGGCTTCCCCATCACCTCAGGCGTAATCTTCGGCACTACGACAACTGGACAACCAACAGCAATGCCCTCGAAGGCAACAGCCTTCATAGGTCGGCTCAACCCGGCCTCACAACCGTGGGTGACGGCAGAATCGGCCATCACGACGAAGAATACGAAGCTTGCCCAAGTGACCAGCGACGATCTACCAAAGTCGCCATATGCTAAAGACTTTCGGCAGGGCGCGATTCTCGTGCCCCGCAGACTCATGTGGGCGGTGCACGGCGAAGCTGGCCCTCTGGGCACACCTGGGGACACAATCCCGCTGATATCCCGGACATCAACGCTGGATAAGGATCCATGGCGAGTGGATCCGATAGTTGCGGTCGTCGATGAAAAGTTCGCATTCGACGGTTACCTGGGAGAGCATCTACTTCCGTACCGTGTGCTCGAGCCGGCCACTGTCGTGCTACCAATCAAGGACAGTCGAATACTCTCAAACGAAGAGGCCTCACGTGAGCAAGGACTCTCCGAGTGGTGGAACGAAGCCGAACGGCTGTGGGATGAGCATAAGAAGCCGGGTACCGAGGATTCCTTAGCCGAACGAATTGACTACCACGGTCAACTCAGCGCAGAGCTAATCGGTCCCGAGGGGTATCTGGTCATGTATCCGAAATCAGGCAACAATATCGCAGCTGCCTGGGTCGCAAGCCATGACGCGGTAGTCGACCACTCTGCTTACTGGATGCATGCAAGTTCCAGAAATGAAGCGCGCTACTTAACGGGGATACTTAACTCGACCACGTTGGTTGACCGAATACGGCCGTTACAGGCCGTGGGCCTCTTCGGAGCCAGACACTTTGACAAGTACGTTTTCTCGGTGCCATACGGGAGATATGACGAAACCGACGGACGGCACCAAAAGTTGGCCACGCTAGTTGAGCGTGCTGAGGAAGTAGCGGCCGCTGTCGATGTTTCAAGCGCAAAGACGTTCCAAGCTGCACGGAAGCAGGTGCGTGGAGCCCTTGTTGAAGATGGGATCGAAGCGAAGATTGAATCGATGGTTGAGGAGATTCTGCCTGAGATCTCAATTGAAGAGGACGAGCTTGACAACAGTGACGTGTCCGATCAAGTGACGGATTCGATTGCATAGCCAGCGGGATTCCTCGAGACAGGTGGCCTACCTTCAAAGAAGACGCGATCTGGTAGTGAGCGTGAACGACGACTTAGCGTCCGTGTTGCTCGTGGTGAGGCCTGCTGTGTGCTGACGACATGTTCAGGTCTCGACAGGGCATTGACGCGAAACCTATCCGTTCAGGCCGTGGATCGTTGAAGGTCGGCGCATGGCCGCAGAATGGATTCGGATGAAACGCTCAGTTTTGACGAGTGAGGTAGACTCGATGTCAGCTCGACTTCGACGCGAGTCTCCCGATTTCTACACTCATGTAACGCCCAACCTGTTGTCTCACAGTGGTGTGCGTGCCCGAAGATGAAGGGCGAACAACGCACACAGGTGGATAAGAGTGAGACCATTCACGAAGCTTCATATCGGTAACGTCAGCGAGTCCATCCGTGGAGTTGAAGTTGTCGAGGGCACCGCGAGGCTGAGAGGAAAGCGCACCCGGCAGTCAGATGCCGAATCGCTCGGTGACTACATCTTTCATCGGTACTTTCCGCCGTCGTCGGTCAACGTGGAGGTGACCTGGCAGGGTCGACAGGCCCGATTCAGCCTCCGACGTCAGCCTTGACGGCTGACAGACTATGCAAGGTTAGCGTTCGGGCCCGGCGTCTGTAGACGGACCCGAAGCGCTAGTTGACGTGGTGTGTAGTTCAGCCTCGGAGATCGGTTGATGGCGTGGACGAGGTGCAGGCCATTCCCGTCGTGGCTGAGCACCGGTCCAGTCAATGGGCTCAACGACAGGAAGGGGCATCGAAGCTTGGCCGATTTCGATGTCCTCTGGCCTCGGCCCGGCCTGGGCCGTGACAGCAACTTGAAGGCGATCCCAGTACGGCCGTAGGTAGTCTCCGTGAGGCGGCTCCTTGCCAGCGAAGGTGTCGGCTTCAGTCTGGTCCGAGACTGCACGCCAAATGATGGCAGCGTCGACGACCTCGCGATGATTCGCAGAGTTCTGGTACTCGTGGGTCAAAGCGACGTACCAGTCGGGCTGGTCGCGTTCAAGGACAGCACGTCGGGCCGCAACCTGGTCAACGAGATCCGCCTGTAACTGATTCCAGATTCGATACTGTTCAGGGGTTTGGGGATCAACAGCCACGACCATGCCTGCCGGGCCAGCCGTTGACGGCGAATTAGGCTTCTGACACTGCTCCACAATCGATTCCACAGTGACATTGCCGACAAGGACTCCGTTATGGGTGCGGGCCGGATCGGCGTGAATGAGCTGCTGCCACTGCGGTGACGCCATCACCTCAACTCGCGCATCCTCGGACAGATTTTCATCGAGCCACTGCCGGGTCCGGGTCAACTTCGCCGCCCACCCCATATAGGTAGCCTCGTGACAGAGCCGACCCACGTCATTGGCCCACCCAAGTTCGGCATCGCGGACTTCGTGGGCAGATCGTTCCGCCGTGGACCGGGCAACCACCGATTTGATGTAGAAGCGCGGATCGTCGAGGACTTCACCCTCATCATCAAGAGTCTGTTCCGTCAGCTGCATCCGCCAATCCTCCGGCGTGGGACTACCAGGATCGTCGAAATCCACGTAGGCGTGATTGCCGTTCTTACCGCGAGTCATGGCGACATAGAACAACTCACGACTCAGCTTCGGTGTCACCACACAGTGCCCACTGTCCACGGTCACGCCCTGACTGCGGTGAGCAGTGGTCGCATACCCCAGCTCGACCGAGGACGCGAGATAGTCAGCGTCGAGAACAATCGACGGCATGGACTCGGCTCCGGAGTGAACACTGGCGACAGCAGACCCGTCTGGTCGGATGTCCGTGATCGTCAACCGGGTGCCATTGGCCACGAACGCACCATCGGAATCTCTCAACGATCGGTCATTGCGGCGGGCCAGAACGACATCACCGACTCCGGCCGCCACATCGGCTCGCAGAGTCACGGTGCGTTCAACATTGACCTCTCCGGCCTCGGCCCGATCGGCATGAGCGCGAGCATTCAGCTCTGCCACAGTCTGATTGTCCGAGGCAATGAGAATGGACTCCCGGCCGCGGCCGACGTCGGCCTTCCACGCCAGATACGCACTGTCAGCCGCGTCAGTATCAGGGCGACCATGAATGCGGCCCTCCGCGGCGTACTGGTCGACCACATCGACATCACCATCACGCAACTTCAAAGACGCTGCCTTCTCCCATTCATTGCGGAAACGCCAGATCATATCGAGCTTCGAATGCTCCAGATGACGTTCGACGTGGCCAAGGAACCCACCCGCATCAACGGCCTCGAGCTGGGCCGGATCACCGACCAGGAGGATCTTCGCTCCGGCACGTTCGGCCTGCCGAGAGATCTCTGCCAGGTTCGCCGTCGACACCATCGAAGCCTCGTCAATGATGATCAATTGATCGGACTGAAACGTGTACTGGGCCTGAGCCGCGTAGTCGGCAGCAAGTTTCACCTGCAATGCCTCGATGACCTTGACCAGATTCGTCCGCCGATGATGGGGAATCTTCGACAGCTGCGCCGTGAGAGCATCCAGACGCTGCTCTTGGTCAGCTACGCGTGCAGCTCTGCGAGCAGCACCTTCACCGACGCTTTCGTACAACCATTTCGCCACATTGTCGGTCTCAACACCGATCTCATCGCCAAGAACACCGGCAGCCACCGCCGACGGGGCCAGACCGATGACCGTGCCCGGGCCATGGACCGAATGCCAGGTCGCGCTCATCGCCCCCATAGTCGTCGACTTCCCGGTCCCTGCCGGGCCGATGACCGCCGAGATCCCCGCCTCAGACGCCAGCACGTTCTTTGCCGCCGCCAACTGATCAGACGACAGGGCATGACCGTCTGCGGTGCGCCAATTGTCGAGGGTGCGCACATGCTCAGGATGAGAGGACAAGTTCGGTGCCCCGGTCTCGGTCACCCGTGAGATGAGATGGTCCTCATCGGTCATGACCGTCTCAGTGGTGTACACGCCAGCGTGCTCCTGGTGGTCGAACACGGACCGGTCACCGGCAGCGACCGTCGTGTCCGGACCGTCCGGCGCGATTGACCGGTCAGGCGTCAACGACACCGACTTGGCCAAAGCCTCGGCCACCACCTGGTCAACAAGTTCCTGCCGGTCGATTGCGGTCGGACACCTCACCAAACGCAGCACCCGCTCGGCCGAGGCCCGCACGTTGGCGCGAGTGAACGTCGTCCGGCGCAGAGAGGCATCGGTCAGGGACCACGACGCCAGGCGGTCACGGACGGGGTCGGTCACCATGTCCGCGGTCACTGTCCGCACATGGTGTCCAACCGCGTTGCGGACTACCGACTCCGGGTCGATACCGGAATCGATCGTCCGCTGCCGCCACCACGACAGCTTCTCCGGCAGAGTGACGTTCTCGATGGTGTCCTTGTCCGGACGGTTCTCCAGGGTGGCCTGCTGCCGAATGACGAGCACCTCGCGCGCGGTCGGTTGGCGACCATACTCATCGATGAACGCTGCGACCAGCTCGTCCTTGCGTTGTCGGATGAGCACGGACCGATTCGAGAACTCCTCGATGAGCTCGTCGGGCACCCCGGCAAGCTCAACCCGATTCGGTGGCTCGTATTCGCCGCTGGGCTGGACACCCTCGGCCTGCTCGATGAGTGTGTTGATGTCGAGATCAACATCTGTACGGGATTCAGCCACCGTGCCTGCCGCTTCGGCGAGCCGGTCGAACAAGAGACTGTTATACATTTCCGAGATCGCCACGACGTGCCGGTGCAGGGTGTATGAATCCAATGTCACCCACGACTGATCCGAAACCCGCTGCACACGATTGGAGATCACCAGATGAGTGTGTAGCTGAGGATCACAAGCACGAGAGTCCCAATGATCGAACGCTGAAGCGATCACCCCGGCCACATCCACGTGGGCGACTCCACCATGACCAGCTCGAGACTGGATGACATTGGCCTCGATCCACTCCACCGTCTCGAGCATCGCCTGCCGGTGGGCCGCATAGAGTCGCCCCTGGAGCTCAGGACCAGCCAAAGCCCATACGGCCGAGACCGACTTTGGCGGCGAGAAGGTCAGATCGAAGCCGGCCACACCTTCCCGGTCACGCTTGGCGGCATGACCGGACGGTGTGACCGCCCCATCGGGAGCCGATGTCGACGTCATCAACGCCCGCCCCAGCGACCGGCCGGTCACGGGATCTTCGACCTTCTCGAAAATCGCCCGGGCATCGGCCTCGGTCACTTCCTGACCGACCGACAGCCCAGCCAGATCGGACAGGCCCGACCCAAGCCAGTGACCGGGCGGGGCCTTGGCCTCCGTGTAGTAGGACGTGAGATCCCCGGACACCCCGTCGCCGGTCGCGGCGTGCTCGAGGTAGTAGGTGATGGACATCTTCGAAATGGACACGGTCACAACGGTCAGGCCCCTCGGTCAAACGGTCACGGGTCACAAGGCGGTGACCGGTCAACGTGACCGGTCCTGCTCGGCCAGTGTCGACCGGGTTTGTCCGCGCTTCCAGTCCACCCACGTCCGGACAATCGTCCGGTCACCGGCCGGAAGCTGACCGGACCGACCGGACACCGCCTCGGCCAGACGACCGGCCAGGATGTCCCACTGATCGATGACCGCCTGGACACGCTCGCGCTCGGCGGTCAGCTCCTTGATGACCTGACCAGCCCGGTTATGGTCCTCGACGACGGACACGTACCGGTCACGAAGCGCTTCGTAGTGGCCGGTCAGGATCCGGACGCGTTCGTTCGCCGCCTTCACTCGCGCCTGCAAGTCCACGATCCGTCGCGCGGCCACCTCGAGGTCCGACCGGTCAACGTGACCGGTCATCGCCTCCGACAGCTCACTGCGCACGACCGCCAGCCGGTCACGAGTGGCCACCAGAGTCTGCACCCGAGACATGATCGCCCGTTGAGCATGAGCCAGTTGCCGTCGCTCCCGCTTACGGAACTTCGACTCCTGCCGCCGCTCACGGCTGCGCTCGGCCGCGATCGTCTCCCGAGCAGCCGCCAGCTTCGACTCTTTCCGTCCCAGGTCGGACCGCAGCGCATTCAACTGCGCCCGCAACTGGTCAGTCTCGGTCATCGTCGTCTTAGCCCGCTGGGCACGGGCATGATGGCGTTTGCCGCAGTTCTTCGTGCAGAACAGCCTGCGCTTCGTGGCGGTCGCCGGCAGTTCGCCACCGCATTCCAGGCAGAGTCTCGAATCGTTCGTCATACCCCGACTACACGATTTCACCGCCGCGTGCATGTCATTGGGTCCACGCCGAAACGGACCGTATGCACCTTGGTGCCAGACGTGTGCTGTCCTTTTGGCTCTGAGTGCGTGTGGCGGTGACTGGAGTGCGGCAGCGTGACGTTGTTGAGGACGTGAGCGGCGCGGAGTGCTGGATTTGGATTGCTTGAGGATTCTGAGGTGGTGGGAGCACTTCTGTAGTGTGACTGCATGTCGATCGAATATCTGATGGAGCAGAAGTTGGAGAAGGACCGTGCTGCGGCTGTGCAGGCTCATCAGCAGCAGGTGCCCACCACACCCAGTGAGGCGGCGGTCGTGAGGAATGGGCATCGGCAACTGATGGCACTTTCGCCGTACTTGCACCCATGGGCGGGCTTGCTCGGGACGGTCGACGTCTATTCGGTGAACACGAGCCTGCGCTCGGGCATGCCGCTCGACCGGCGGGCGTCTGGGGCAACCAGCGACTGGTACGGTCTGGGTTCCCAGCTCGAGTATTATCAGCGAACCACCAGTGTGTTCGCCGACCTCTGACGTCAACTCGCGTTCGACGAATCAATAGTCGTCCATCGGGGCCTCGGCTTGCCCGACCAAACGAAGCCGGACGCTGTGGATGTGGCCAACATTGGAAAGCACATCACCTTCGGCCACCGACCGGACCTCTACTTCACGGAAAAGGGGTTTGGTTTCGCAACTCCGAACCGTCTGGATGCCCTGCTCTACGACGGTGCCGACCGACTCCCCTCCACACCCCCGCCTCAGCTCGTGAGGCTGGAGCTGACAGCGTTCAGCGGACTGGCGATTCCCGCTGTCGAGCACCGCAGCCGAGAACTGTTCGAGCACATCTATGACGATCGATTTCTTCGAAGCTCAATGTGTCAGGTGATCTTCCCTCCGAGCACCGAGTGGAAGATCACCGACGTGCGGCAGGGCGCGGAAACCGTTCCCGGAACCGGTACACCTGTCACGGTGGTCAAGATGACCCAGGCGTGGCCGAAGTGGAC
>Ga0079226_10004704_pt1 | contig 10427 bp, 8 predicted proteins | sample Poulit2014_FD_76345 | JGI IMG/M metagenome (GOLD analysis project Ga0079226, IMG submission 76345) | Agricultural soil microbial communities from Georgia to study Nitrogen management - Poultry litter 2014 | ecosystem: Environmental > Terrestrial > Soil > Agricultural land | place: USA: Georgia...
CGGCAAGCAGCCACCCGGCCGTGGCAAGTGGATCGCGCACAACGGTTCCCAGCAACTCGTCCAGACCGCCCTGCGCGAGTCACAGGTGCCGGCCCGGGACTGACCCCGCACCGTCGTCTCCGGCCCCTCCTTCACCGGAACTTTGCGTGCCACCCGGGTGCCCGACGGGGTCAAGGAGAGCGTGAGCCTGATCGTCCCCGAGGGTTGGGTGCGCGCTGGTCCCCACTCTGTGGTTCGGGTTCGAGGAAACCCCCACGGAACGACGGTGGCACGACTTCCGGGAACTCATGACGTACCTGGCACCACCGGATGGGAAGAAGCAGGAATCGTCGCGGAGGTGGACCCAGCGGTTCTTGTCCCTGTTGACCGTGTGCCGTTCCTTGACCGGGCGCCTTGCCGTGGTGCACGTCGAACTCGTGCGTGGTGACCGCCCCCTCGTGGGAAGAATGACCCGGAAAGCTGTACACAACCGTTGTTTGTTTGTACAGAACACTCGTTCTGAAGATGGAAAACAGCCTCCGAGCCCTGTGCGCAGATCGTGACGCAGGGTTCACGCTGATTCTTTTTAGCACTCCTTACTGCATGTTCTCCATATTTCCCGCGATCAGAGCGCACCCCCAGGGCAAGGGAGTTGTTTTTCCGGACGGCTTATTTAATGTGCACTCTCAAATCCCCTTGATTGAAAACTGGGGAATCTGACTATTCTGTGGTCATGAAATTCGCAGCGACGAGAACGAAGCCGAAAAGCGAACCTTCGATAAATCGTCCGAAGCCGATCGATCTCGATCAGGTTCCAGAAGTAGAGAAACTCATGGAGGTTCTCGGGAAAGGAAACTTCCTGCGGGATCAGGTCGAGTCCAGGCTCGGTCGGAACAACATCTGGGTCGGCCCCACGAACACAGGGGAGAGCGTGTTCGTCAAGCGCCTTCTCGGGGACAGGCCCGACGTTGCCAAACGGGTGCGACGTTCTCTCGACATGCAACGCGTGCTGGCCGACCACCCGGAAGGCGCTGACGCGGCCCCCGCCCTCATCGGGCACGACGTCGACAACGGCATTCTGGTCTTCGAGAACCTGGAGGAGGCACAACCTGCCGGTGACCTCATGGTCGAGGACCGGTTCGACACGGAACTGGCCATGCGCTGCGGGAGGCTCGTGGGCCAACTGCACGAGACAGAACCGACCCCCGAGTTGGACGAGAGCCGACCCCTGTTTCCTTCGGAGGAACTTTTGGTGGGCGTCCCCGTCACCATGTTCGACCGGCTGGGTAACACCGAATTGGAGGCCTGGCGTCTGCTCCAACAAGACCCCGAACTCCACGAGGGTGTGCTTCGGCTGCTGGCGGCGGAGGACGTGGCACCGAAGACACCCACCCACTGCGACCTGCGGGTCGACCAGTTCCTCCTGGTGGGAGAACGACTCCTCATCACAGACTGGGAGGAGTTCCGTCTCGCCGACCCGGCCCGTGATGTCGGGGGATTCGCCGGCGAGTGGCTCTACCGAGCGATTTTGGACATCGTCACCTCCCGCGGTGATGCGGAGTTCCTCGACATCGACTTCACACAGGAAGTCGTACTCACCCGAGGCGTGGAGAAGTTTCTTCGTTTGAGGCCCTTGGTCGAGACCTTCTGGCAGGGCTACCTGGAAGTACGAGGAGAGGTCGACCCCGAAATCGCCGAACGCGCCACCGCTTACGCGGGGTGGCACATGATCGACCGGCTGATCGCGGCGGCCGCACAGCGCCCCCGACTGTTGGGCATCGAACGAGCCGCCGCCGGAATCGGCCGTACCGCGCTCCTTGCCCCGGAGCGATTCGTGAAAACCCTCGGGCTCGGTCCTGTGGACGACTGAACCGGTTACAGGGGGTGCGTTCTCAGGCCCTCTGAATGATCACATATTCCCTGTTTTCGAGTCAGTCGATTCAGATATACAAGAAAGGTTCCGACATGGCGGACAGCACCAAGAAGACCCAGGCCGACGACAGCTCCATCGTCGAACTGGTCTCCGGTTTCGACTCCTACGCCCAGGTTGACGAACTCAACCAGGTCGCTGTGGGTGAGGCCCCCGAGTCCAGCGTTCCCTGCTCGATCTACTTCACCGTCGGCGGCGTCGCGAGCGCCACCGCTGCCAACAGCTGCTGATAACTCATATTTCAGGTAGCTGGGGGTCGACTCCCCTCTCGGGGAGTCGACCCCCAGCAAGCCAGAGAGCGGGTGATAGAAAAGTGGAAACCCCGGAAAACAAAAACGAGTTGAAGATTTCCAGAGAGATTTTCCGGCAGAGTCCCGGGACGGTCATCGCGATCGCCCTGCTCGCCGTCCTCTCGACCGCGGGAACTCTCGCACTGCCCTTGACGGCGGCCGCGTTGATCGCCGCGATGCAAAATGGGGAAGGGGTGGTTCCCTTCACCCTGCTCATGGTTGGGGTGGGTCTCGGTGGCGCCCTGGCCTCCGCTCTATCCACCTATCTGTTGTCCCGTGTCGGTGAACAGCTGGTCGGCACGGTCCGTACCCGCTTCATGAGGCACACGCTCAGACTCCCTCTCCACCGGGTCCAAAAGGAAGGGAACGGGGATCTCGCCGCCCGATTGGGTTCCGACGGTCTCCAACTCAAATCCATTGTGGACGTCGGAGTCATGCAGCTTCCCATGGCTGTGGTGACCCTTATCGGCACCATAGCCATCATGGCGTGGCTGGACTGGGTCCTGCTCATGGTGACTCTCCTGTCCTTCACCCTGTCGGCGTGCGGTGTGGTTCTGGTCGTTTCCGCGCTGCGCCGGAGTTTCCTCCACCTCCAAGACAACGTCGGCCACCTGAGCCAATCCTTTCTGTATGCCTTGGAGGCACTCTCCACGATCAAGGCCTACCGCCACGAATCCGCCACCTCGAAGCGGCTCGGTGAGCTGGCCGACCGAACCACCGAGGCCGGAATCCACACCTCCAAACTGGGCTCTCTTCTCTTTCCCGTGATCAACCTCGGCCAGCAGGTTGCACTGCTGACGGTCATCGTCGGTGGCGGTATCCGGCTGGCCGGTGGCCAGATCGACCTTCCCGTACTCGCCGCCTTCTTGCTCTACCTCCTTCAGTTGGCAGCACCCCTGCTGCTGTCCGCCATGGGTCTGGGCAGTCTTCAGGCCGGCATGGCGGCACGTAAGCGCTTCAACAACATCCTGACCTTGCCCACCGAAGCCGATGAGGATCCGCAAGAAGGGGCTGTCCTGCCCCGCCGTAAGGGCGACTTCGCACTGACCTTCGACGGGGTCGAGTTCTCCTACGGCGAGAACAAGGTCCTGAAGGGTGTCGACTTGTCCGTACCCGCCCATGGGACGACCGCGATCGTCGGGCTCTCCGGGGCCGGCAAAACGACCGTCCTGGCCCTGATCGAACGCTTCATCCGCCCTGAGAGCGGACATGTCGAGGTACTGGGGCGTGACGTCTCCCAATGGCCGGTGCACGAGCTGCGTGGCCGGATCGCCTACGTGGATCAAAGTTGCGTTCTCTTGCGGGACACAGTGCGCGCCAACCTGGCCGTCGGCTCAAACACCCCGGTGTCCGACGAGCGCCTGTGCGAGGTTCTGATCGAGGTGGGCTTGGACGAGTGGGTACACAGTCTGCCGGACGCTCTTGACACCGAACTCACCAACGGTGTGGACGCCTCCGGGGGGCAGCGGCAGCGTCTGGCCCTGGGCCGCGCGATCCTCGCGGACAGCGAGATCGTCCTGCTCGACGAACCCACCTCGCATCTCGACAGTGTCAATGAGGCCAGGCTTCGCGACACCATCGCACGGCTGGCCCAGGACCGAGCCATGGTCGTCGTGGCACACCGCATGTCCACGGTGCAGGAGGCCGACCAGATCATCGTGATGGACGCGGGCCGGGTCGTGGCTCAGGGAACCCACGGAGACCTGGTACGTGAGTCCCCCGAGTACAGCGACCTCGTCAGCGGACAACTGCTCAGTGACACGGTCTGAACCGCTCCTCGCCCCCAGATTGAAAGGAAGTCCTTCGATGGACGTCTCGGTCAGCCTTCCTCTGATGCCCAGCAGACCCGAGTGGGCGGTCCAGTTCGGTGCCCTGGCCCAACGAACCAGCACTCGACGACTGTGGTGCGGGCAAGGGATGACCCTGGCCCAGCACCAGGTCCACGCCTATCTCGCCGGCATGGGGCTGCGCCTGTCGGCCGGGGTCGGTGTCTCCCTGATGCCCTTCCAACACCCTTTGGATGCGGCACTCCATGCGCGTTCCCTGGCCGCCATCACCGGGGAGCCGATGATCGCCGGGTTCGGACCGGGAGCGCCCGCTCTTCAGAAGGCCGTTCGCGGGTCCGCCTACGAGAAGCCCCTGCGCGCCACCCGTGAGTATCTTCAGATCCTGCGCCCACTCCTTGACGGGCAGAGCCACGCACAGGAGGGCGACTACTTCTCCTTCAACGGTGGCATGTACCAGATTCGGTCACCCAGGGTCGACCTCGGTGTCGGTGTCCTGCGTCCCGGCATGGCACGCCTGGCCGGTGAGGTGGCAGATGTCGCCATCTGTTGGTTGACCCCGGCCTCCTATGTCGAGGACGTACTCGTTCCCGCGCTCGAGAAAGGGGCCGAGCGGGCCGGCCGTCCCGTCCCGCGCCTGGTCGTGATGGTCCCCCTGGCCGTTGACCGACCCGGCCGCGATCCGGTGGCCTTGGCGCGCACCCCCCACGTCAACTTTCCGCATTACCAGGACATGCTGCGACGGGCCGGGGTCACCGTGGACGAGGACGACGCCGACGTGACCCTGCGCTCGATGATCGAGAACGAGGTCTTCCTCTTCGGAAGCCCGGCGGCGATCGCCAAGCAGATCGATGAGTACCGCGAGGCGGGCGTGGACGAGGTCGTCCTCAACACCACCGGGGTCGCCCTCCGCGAGAACGGTCGAGCCGCGGTCACGGAGTTCGAGGAGATATTGCGAGAGGTGCGGTCATGAGCGGCAAACCCACGGCGACGGTCGAAGATGTGTCCGGTGGTCACGGAAGACCCGAGCTCTCGGTCAAACGCCTACTCCTGGTGGGCACCGGTTCGGTCAGCGTGTCCGAACTCCCGTTCTGGCTCGGTTGGCTCAACGTCAGCTACCCGGAGTTGGATGTGCGGGTGGCGATCACCCGCAGTGCGGAACGCTTCGTCACTCGTTCCTCGCTGGCCGCACGTTCGAACAACGACGTCTTCCTGGACGCGTGGGCTGACGAGGGCGTGGCCGAGGCGAGCCATGTCGAGCTGGCCGATTGGGCCGAGGCCGTCGTGGTCTACCCAGCCACGCTGAGCTTCGTGAGCCGACTCGCGCTGGGGGCTGCGGACTCCCCGGTCCTCCTTGCCTGCCAGTGCACTCAGGCCCCGGTCGTGCTGGCTCCCGCACTTCCCCCCGGGGGTGTGGACAGCGCCGCCTACAAGAAACACCGCGCCGAACTGGAGGCCCGGCCGAACACCGCGATCGTGTCGCCGCGAGCGGGGATGAGTTTGGTGGAGCGCAAGCGCACGGGTGCCGTGCCGCCGCCTCTGCTGAACGTTCTCCAACTCACCGACACCTTGTATCGCGACATCGGTCCCGGGCGTGCCAAGAGTTCCCTCCTCGAAGAAATCGACGACACCATGCGGGATTGGATTTTGGTATGAGCACACGGACCGAACGGGAGCAGATCACTTCCTACGGAACTTCTTTGCTGCGCACCGTGGTGGAGGAGGACGACGGGCACTACCTCTGGACACGAAGACCGGGAGAGTCCGCTCCTGCGGGTTTCCGAGCACTCAATCCGGAGACGATCGGTGTACTGGAAGGGGCGGGACGGGGAACTCGTACTCACATGGTGGTCGGTACCGGTGATGACAGTGTCCGCCACTACACCGTTGGGTACTGGGAGTCGGCCGCCTTCGGGGTACTCCGGGAAGGCAGCGGCATCTGCCCCGACCTGGTCGAACCACTGCGTGGTCTGGGTGCGGCCCTTCGGACGGCACACGGTGCCACCCCAGCTGCCGAGGCAGGCCCTCCCCCCGGACTGCTACGTGTGACCGACTGGTTGGCCGGGCGATCCGAGGACAGTGTGGCCTCTCACGCCGCGCAACTGCTTTCTACCCGCCTGGGGGTGGAGAACCAGCGCAAACTGCTCTCTTGGTGTGAGGAGGCCATCGAGGACCACTCGGCCACTCTGCACGGGGCTCCCGGTTTGGGTGCGCTCATCCTCTCACCGGAGACCGGCCGTGCGGAAGTCCTGACCGGTGAGGACGTCTCTGTGGGTCCGGCCGCCTGGGACATCGGCTGGATCGTCGGAGAGCTGCTGGAGTTCCAGTGGCGTACCGGCACCGAGTCGCGCGATCCGGCCTGGCGGTCCTTGGTCACCGCCGTCATCGACGGTTACGGCAGTCACCCGGGGGCGGCACTGGACCGGATGGCGATCCTCAGGATCACTCTGCACCTGCACGACTTCCTCACCTTTGTCGGCTGGCACGAGGTCGAGTTCGCTCAGACTTCGGACTTTCTGCGGTTCTTGGCCGATCGAACGTAGCCATGTTCTTCGTCTCGTCAGCCTTCGAGAAACACTCTTTGGGACCACATCATGAGTAACAGTGTGCGTGCGGCGAGGAACATCACTCGGACTGTTCTGGGCAACGGGCTCAGGGTCCTGGTGGTACCTGCCCCGGGGGCACCCAGCGCCGCCGTGAGTGTGCATTATGGAGTCGGCTTTCGTGACGAGGCGCCGGGACGTACCGGCTTCGCTCATCTCTTCGAGCACCTCATGATCCAGGGCAGCGGTGCCATGGGGAAGAGGGAGTACTCGGAGCGTTTGGGATATGCGGGCGGGTCCGCCAACGGGTCCACGCACTACGACTACACGGATTTCCACCAAGTCCTACCGGACTCCTGGTTGGAGCGTGCACTTTTCAGCGAGGCCGAGCGCATGCGTGCCCCACACCTGACCGAGGCTTTCCTGGCGGAACAGCTCGCCGCGGTCGGTGGAGAGGTTCAGGAGAGGGTGCACGCTCGGCCGCACGGTGGTTTCCCCTGGCCGGCCCTACCCGGGATCCTGTTCTCCTCGTTCCCCAACGCTCACGACGGGTACGGAAACCTCACTGAACTGCGGAGAGCGTCCCTGGCCGAGTGCACGGACTTCTTCGAGCGCTTCTACTCACCCGGTAACGCGGTGCTGACCGTCGTCACCGCCCAGGAGACCGATCGTGTACTGCACTCGGTCGAACGGTGGTTCACACCCTTGGAGGCCCGACCATTGCCGAGGGCTCCCCACCTCTCCGAACCCGAACTCACCGAGGACCGCTTTTTGTGGCACACCGACCCCGGGGTCGAACAGACCTCGGTCGCGGTCGGTTACCGTTTGCCGGACCCCTCAGAGGGGTTGGACGCCTACTTGGCGGCCATGACGTTGGCTGCCCAGGTCGCCGACTGGGACTTGGCGGGGGTCCGGGCGCGCGCCAAATGCGGGTTCTTCGGTCCGTTGGACACCCGTACCCCTGATGCTCTGGTCATCACCGGACAGCACTCGGGGGGTGTATCCGCCCACACGTTCGCAGAGGAAGTACGGCGTCGTCTGGGGCAGCTCCCCGATCAGGACCGGGTGGCGTCCGTCGCCGAGGTCCTCTCCCTCTCCCACCGGGGGAAGAACGATGACCTCCTCACCCGCTGCCGTGGTATCGGCCGCATGGAAATACTCTTCGGTCTCGGGGAGATGTTCGACGAACTGGCGGAACGACTCTCCCGTGTGACCGCGTCCGATGTGGCCTCAGTGGGCCAGAACCTGGCTCGACAGCACCACGCCGTGGTGGAGTTGACCCCCGGCCCTGAACGAACCCGGAGCACTCCCCCGGTACCGAGTGACCTGAGCGCCCTGCCCACTGGGCAGCCGGTGACTCGGAAGGAACACCGAAGCCGACTGCCCTCTCTCGGGGTGCAGACGACCCCCTCCTTCGAGGACTCTTGTGAGGAGACCCTGCCCAACGGGCTTCGGGTCCTGGCTGTGCGTAGCTCCGGTTCACCCCTGATCGAGGCCCGGTTGAGGCTGCCCGACACCGCCTTGACCACCGTGGATTCGGAAGCGCTCGAAGTCGTGGCGGCCGTACTCACCGCCCGCGTGACCGAAGAAGGCCACGCAACCGGGGAAACGGTGCGCCTGCGAGCGCGAGGTGACGGTGTCCACGTGGCTCTGAGTGCCACCGTCCCACCCGAGCACGTGGGCTCCCTCCTGCGTGGTCTGTTCCGTGCGACGTCCCCGGAAGCATTGCGGTCGGAGCAGGTCGAGGCGGCACTCACCGAAACCGCACCCCGACGTCACCTGCTTCGATCCAACCCGGCCGTCGGTCTGGACCTGGCAGCAAGACGCCGTTTCCTCGGGCTTCCGGTGTCCCAGGAGTCTCTCTCGGTACCGACCACGCAGGAGATCGTCCGGCTCCATCGAAATTGTGTGGTTCCCGAAGGGGCCGTGCTGGTCCTGGTGGGGGACCTGGACCCCGAGAAGCTGGTGTCGGAGGTCTCCCACGTTCTGTCGGCGTGGACGGGGGACGCGGTGCGGCCTCCTGTCACGGGGACATACCCCACTGAAGGCGGCTACTCCGTGCACAGGGCGAACACGTCCGTGGCGATGCTCAGGTTGTTCGCCTCCGAGCGTGGTTCTGCCGGCACCGAGGCCGCTCGCTACTTGGCCACCGGTCTGTTCGGCGGGTATCCGCGCGCCCGCTTGGCGGAACTTTCCACACATGGTGGCGGTGCCGTACCCGGTTTGGTCGCGTTGGCCGGCCGGGACGTCCTCTTCGGCCGATCGCGGACCAGCATTCAGGCCGCGCTGCCGGCCAGGAGTGAAATCGAGGCGCAGCACGCGATACGGGCGGTTCTCGCACTAATGCGCGACACGGACACGTGGACGCTCACGGAGGATCGGGCTCGCGACGTCCGTGAGTTCTGTGCGGGGCAGTTACTCACGGTCTTCGACTCTCGCTCGGCCCTGGCCGATCACTTGGTCCGGGTCCTGAGCCGTGGAGAGGGACTCTTCGATCTTCTGGAACTCCCCGAGCGTTTGTTCGGGACCCACCGGGAGGAGATCGCGGCCGCAGGCCGTGACCTCTTCGAGGCCTCGTGCCACTTCGGTGAACTGCTCGTCCCGAGCGGGAGCGCCAAGCAAGACCACTTCCTCCGGGAAACCTGATCGGTGCCAAAGCAGAGGGGCCCTGTGGCCCCACACCAAAGAACAAGGACAAGGAAAGGAGGAGCGTGATGCGATCGACCGTGGTGCGCTGGGCGGAACCGGGTTCGACCGCCCCCGGAATCGACATCGTCTGCCCGACCTACAACCGCTCCGAGCAGATCGGCCGCACGATCGAGAGCACCCTGGACCAAAGCGTGCGCGATTGGCGTCTGATCGTCGTCTCCGACGGTTCCACCGACGACACCGAGGACGTGGTGCTCTCCTACACCGACCCCAGAATCTGTCTGGTCCGGTCGGAGCCGCACGGGCACCCTGGTGGTCCTCGCAACATCGGCCTGAGGCACGTGCAAGCCCCCTACGTCGCCTACCTGGACCACGACGACCACTGGCACCCCGACCACTTGTCTACCCTGCTCGGGTCGCTGGAACAGGGGCATGACATCGTCGCCACCGGTGCCGTCTACATCGACGCCGAACAATGGGAGTGGGGACGTACGGAGCCCCCGGACCTGGTCTGGCATCCGGACCTGCAAGCGGCCTTCGCCCTGTTCGAACCTTCCAGGGTCGGGCACCGGCGGGGAATCGTCGAAGAGGTGGGCGGTTGGACCACCGATTCCACCGGTTTCGAGGACTGGGATCTGTGGTGGCGCCTGGGACAGGCGGGTCATGACTTCCGGCCGGTACTCGACAGGACCGCGTACATCTACCGAGGCAGTGACACCCGGACCGAGTCGGTGCGTTCCAGGTTCGCGGTTCGCGTGGGTGTGACCACGAACGAGGAGACGGCGCGCCGGAGCCTCGAGACTCTGCGCGGTTCGGCGTCCCAGGAGCATTTGGCAGATCTGTATGCGGCCGACTTTGCCGAATGGTGGGACCGCCTCGGGGCCTCCACCAGGTTCGCCGTACCCGAAGGTGTGTCCAGGAACGAGGTGCTGCGCGCGCTGAAGGGCCGGTCGGACGCTGCCAGGAGCCACGTTTTCAAGGAGTTGCGTTACGCACTCCAGGGAGAGGGTTGTGTGCTGTACGACCCGGCCTGGTGTTCCAGTAAGGAACACGCCGCCCACATCGGCGAGATCATGGCGACCCGAGACCGACGGCAGCGGGCCTACCTGAGCGAACTCCTGGAAAGGTGAGTATGTGCAATGAACACGGCGGGACCATGACGGTCCCGCCTGTGTGTTCTGTGAGGTCGAAACACGAGTGTTGTCAGGCCCAGTCGTCACCGTCGGAAAGACTGGGTGAAGTCGTTTCGAGA
>Ga0079226_10004705_pt1 | contig 10426 bp, 7 predicted proteins | sample Poulit2014_FD_76345 | JGI IMG/M metagenome (GOLD analysis project Ga0079226, IMG submission 76345) | Agricultural soil microbial communities from Georgia to study Nitrogen management - Poultry litter 2014 | ecosystem: Environmental > Terrestrial > Soil > Agricultural land | place: USA: Georgia...
ACCACAGCTATCGCAAGACACAACAATGAATTTATTATGTTGGATATCAAAAAACTTGGAGAAACCTGTGCCGGTTGTCGCAATTTCCTTCTGACTCGCGCGCGTGCCACCACATTTAATACATCCTTTTTCTTCCATACCTTTCATGTCCCCCCCTCACATTTAAAGTCCCATTACCATTATACTAAAGATTCGCTTTGAATGGGGATGCTTTTTAATTTTAATAGGGGCTAAATCAACCATATTGGATAAATGTGACCTATTCTAAAAAACTCAAATACGGATTTTCTGTCCTGTTTCTGCACTTTTAATCGCTGCAAATACCATGGTCATACTGTGTATGTTATCTGAGCTGTCTGTTTCTGCTTTTTGACCAGATTCAATCGCAGCAAACATGTTATCGAGACAGCCGAAATGTTCTTCTTGATGGTGCCAAACATTTGGAATGGCAATATCCTGGACTGGACTTATAAACCCGGCATCTTTTGTTGGATCGACCACTTCACATTTTAAATCGTCATGTCCGTCCCACACGACAGAGCCTTTGCTTCCAGTAACACGCCATTCGGATTCCCATGATGTATTCAAACCTTCTGCACACCATGACCCGTTATATGTAAATGTGACACCATTTTGCATCTCAAAAATACAAATTGCTGATGCTTGCCCATCGTACCATGATCCCGGTGGATTATAGGCATGACAATAGACGGAGACAGGATCAGATGCAATCATATACCGTGCCTGATCAAATGTATGGATGGCCATATCGACAATTAAAGGATGTGCCATCACTTCACGAAATCCCCCAAAATGTGGTCCTAAAAAGAAGTTTGCATGAATAGAACCGACTGTTCCGATCTTGCCACTATCTAAAAAATGACGGATCGAGCGGATGGGTTTTAGAAAGCGCCGATTTTGCATGACACTATATGTTTTACCCGTTTCTTTAACGACGTCCAAAATATCTTTAGCATCATCTAATGATTCCGCCATTGGTTTTTCACCGAACACATGACAGCCTGCTCGTAAAGCAGTGGTTACAACGTCATGATGACTTGCCGGAATTGTAACATCAAATACGATATCCGTATCTACCGTTTTCAGTGCTTCAGAGAGATCTGTAAAAATCGGCGCATTGATTCGTCTCTTCCTTGCTAACGCTTGTGCTGACTGTTCGGAAATATCGACAAGTCCAACGATGGTCGCATTTGCTTTTGTTTCCACATAGTCCAACCACACATTCGCCATCGCTCCACAGCCAACTAAAATAATATTATGTTTGTTCATCGACTCACCCTATTTTATAAAATTTAATCATATATGGGCATGTTATATGAATCTTACACGAAATACAATTGAATCGTTGATATAAAGTATGATTTAAAATCAGCGCTGAATTCATCCAATAGATATACACCTTCTACCAATCATTTGTGCAGTTTTTTCGTGCGAGATGATCGGTAGAGGTGTTCTACCAATCAGTTGCACTGCTTTTTCGCGTGAGATGATCGGTAGAGGTGTTCTACCAATCATTTGTGCAGTTTTTTCGCGCGAGATGATCGGTAGAGATGTTCTACCAATCATTTGTGCAGTTTTTTCGCGCGAGATGATCGGTAGAGATGTTCTACCAATCATTTGCACTGCTTTTTCGCGCGAGATGATCGGTAGAGGTGTTCTATCAATCAGTTGCACTGCTTTTTCGCGCGAGATGATCGGTAGAGGTGTTCTATCAATCAGTTGCACTGCTTTTTCGCGTGAGATGATCGGTAGAGGTGCTCTATCAATCATTTGTGCAGTTTTTTCGTGTGAGATGATCGGTAGACTTACTCAAGCAAGTAAAGTTCCGGGAATATCATGTCAGTGGGACCAGTCGGAATCGCCCACACCATAGCACATATCGCCCCTCCGCCTCACCGTCAAAATTGCCAACTACGACACACACTTCGCAAATGACAGCAACATACGAAAAAGACGTTTTTGAGTTGTCTTTTAACCCAAAAACGTCCTTTTATTTGAATGTGTACAGGTTCATTTTTATTATGTTAGGTATTCACAATTCAACCGTCAATTGCTTTGTTGTTTGCTCTGGCGTAATTGTGGCGCCTGCCGCTGCCGTTGTCCACGTTCCACTTGAGGTGGACTGAATAGACGGGATATTTACAAACTGAATGTGGTATGGCTTGTTTTTTGTGTCAGCTTGTATGTCGATCGTTTGTCCTGAGCGTGTAGCTGTGATGGTGCCTGCGATATCGCCGTCTAGATCGTTCACGGTGGCGGATGCGCTTTGGCCATCTTCAAGCTCATAGATTTGGAATGTGATATCGTCCATATAGTCATAGTCAGGTCGATAATCGTTGGCTCCGACGGGTAGAATTGTGTTTGATCTCACAAAGAGTGGAAGACTCATATAATCATAGTGCTCCTTAAACCATGTGCCACCTTCTACAACGTCACCTGAGATCAGATGGGTCCATTTGCCTTTAGGTAGGTAATAGGTTACCTCGCCAGTTTTGTTAAATATCGGTGCGACAAGTATGTCAGGACCTAACATGTACTGGCAGTCGAGCACCTCACTTGTTGGATCTTCTGGGAATTCCAGGAGCATCGCCCGCATAACCGGTACACCTGTCTGATTGTTGTTAATTGCGGTGTTGAATAAATACGGCATGAGACGATTTTTTAAGTTGGTAAAATGTCTGGTCACGTCAACGGCTTCTTCATCAAATAACCATGGAACTCGGTAAGAAGAACTGCCGTGAAAACGACTGTGACTTGATAACAGTCCGAAAGCTGTCCAGCGTTTAAACACATCTGGTGTTGCCGTACTTTCGAAACCGCCAATGTCATGACTCCAGTAGCCAAAGCCGGATAGTGTTAATGATAAGCCACCACGCAAACTCTCAGCCATCGCTTCATAGGTTGAGTCGCAATCGCCGCCCCAATGCACAGGGAACTTTTGTCCGCCGGCTGTTGAAGAACGGGCAAATAAGACAGCTTCATTTTCACCTTTTTCTTCCTTCAGAAGATCAAAGACCACTTGATTGAATAAATAAGCGTAATAATTATGCATCTTTTGTGGATCTGAGCCATCATAATAGACCACATCTGTTGGGATCCGTTCACCGAAATCCGTTTTGAATGAATCGACACCCATATCAATCAAGACCCTTAATTTGTCGTTATACCATCTACAAGCGTCTGGGTTTGTAAAATCGACAATCCCCATGCCGGCTTGCCAAAGGTCCCATTGCCAGACATCACCATTTGGCTTTTTAATTAAAAAGTCTTGTTCAACCGCTTCATCAAAGAGTTTTGATTTTTGTGCGATATACGGATTGATCCAAACACATATGTTGAGACCTTTGGCTTTTAAGCGATCCAACATCCCTTGTGGATCGGGGAAGTTATCTTTGTCCCATTCGAAATTACACCATTCAAATTCTTTCATCCAAAAACAGTCGAAATGAAATACGGATAACGGAATGCCGCGCTCTTCCATGCCATCAACGAAATGGTTGACCGTTTCTTCATTATAATCCGTTGTAAATGACGTTGTGAGCCATAAGCCAAAAGACCAAGCTGGTGGAAGTGCCGGCTTTCCTGTTAAATCTGTGTAACGACGAATCACATCTTTCGGTGTTGGGCCATTGATAATATAGTAATCTAAATATTCACCGGCCACACTAAACTGTGATTTAGAGACAGATTCTGAACCAATTTCAAAATTGACTTCCTCTGGATGATTGACAAACACACCATACCCTTTACTACTTAAATAAAAAGGCACATTTTTATAAGATTGTTCAGAACTTGTCCCGCCGTCTTTGTTCCATATATCAACGGTTTGACCGTTTTTTACGAAGGGGGTAAAGCGTTCACCTAGCCCGTAAATATTTTCGCCAACGTCCAAGTTTAGCTGCGCTCTCATGTACGTCTTGTCATTGGGACCTTCAATCCAGGCCAGTCCTTTGGCATCTCCAGCATTGATTTTTGTATTACCATTATAAAAATTCAAGCCAAAATCATTTTTATCAACCGATACTTTTAAATCACCACTTTGTAGGGATATGTCTGCATCATTCGCCACGATGTGTGGCTGATCGTCCGTTTGCGCGATGTAGAAGTGTGGCCCTTTATTTTGCCTTCCTTTATAATGCCACGTCTGAACGCGCACCACATTCGCCATCGGTGATGATAATTTAACTGTTAACAATGGGCCATCCAGTGTGTCTCCACGATGATTGATGTCTTTACACGGGGCATATAGCGTGATGCCGTCGTCTGATTGTGATACATCGTGTACTGTTCGCGGAAAGTGAATGTCATACCCTTCTCGTGTCATCCAATTACCATTTGTGAATTTCAATGAATGTCTCTCCTTCTACCTATGTTCTGATTTTATAAAGCAAAACGCAATTCTGGGGAATTTTCTCCAACCCGAATGCTGATCGAACCATTCGGATTAAAAACACATGTTACTTTTTTCGAGGTCATGTTTGACTAATCGTTTATCTGAGAAAACATACGCATGGCCCAGTTCATAATCGAACGAGCCATGAGTAGAGTTTCTTATTTCGTTCCCCACAATTCCATAATATCTTGGGTAATCTTCGTCATTTCTTCGTTAGCATCTTCAATACCAGCATCGATTAAATCTTCTTGTACTTCTTCCCAAGCATCGTCAAAGTCTTCTGGATCACCTAATATTGCCTGCGTAATTTTTTGTTCCGCGATATCATCTGCTTTTTGTTGAATAATTTCTAAATCACTACCAGATGGAATCGTGAAATTTGCAGCCCTACCATGATTAGATGGTTCTAACTCCTCTTGTGCGGGGAACCAATCAATCCAGCTCTCCATATCATATTCCGCAATCACTTCTTTTTCAGCATCCGTATATTCGGCAATAATGTCTTCCTGTGTATCAGGTGTAATGGACTGCCCATTTGAATCAACAGCACCATTACCCCACTGCGGAAATGGATAAGTGTAATAGCCAACTCCTGTTTCTTTGGAATAGTCTGAATCACTCTTTCTACGCTCGCGGTCCTCTTCATTCATAACCCGCTCGCCATCAATAATTTCGTAGTTTTCCCCTTCGATACCCCAGTTCAACAAAATTTGCGCTTCCTCAGAAGCCAGCCAATCTAAAAACTCAAATGCTTCATCTTGATGCTCACTTGTTGATGAGATCGAAACACCCCAACCTCCAGCATATCCATAGTCTTTAAGCTCTTGTGATTTATTTTCCTCACTAATTGTTACGGGTAAAGGGGCATACGTTCTCCAGTCTTTACCATCAGACTTTAAAGCACTTTCTGCATCGTCATAGTCCCAAGATGCATCCGTTAATCCGAGTACCCGACCAGATGAAATTTTAGATATATACGTATCTTCTGTATGTGTAAACGATTCTGGATCAAGTAATCCGACATCATGCATATGATTCAACCATGCAAAATACTCTTTAATTTCTGGCAATGTAAACTTATACGTTGCTTCACCTGCATCATCAATCGACCATTGTCCATCACCTGGAATTCCTAATGCTTCACTTGCTTTATCCCCTACTGTAATCAACCAGCGCCAATCACTGCCTAATAGAGTAAGTCCTATTGTTTCCTGGCCGTCAATCTCCGGATATTTTTCTTTATATTCCGCGAGCGCATCTTCAAAATCATAAATGGTTTCTATTTCTGGATAACCAAGTTCACGTAAAACTTCTAATTGAATCTGTGCCGTTCCATCTGCCTCCCAGCTTGCTTCTTCAACACCATACGTACCAACCGTATAAATGCCAGGATCATCAACAGAATTTCTTAAACGATCAATTTGATCGCCATACATGGCTTTTAGGTTGTCACCTTTTTCTTCAATTAAATCATCAAGCTTAATAACCCCGCCAGCCTCAATCAACTTACCAATATCACCTTTAGCATAAATCATATCCGGATAATCACCACTTGCGATCATAAGCGGAATGGCTTGCTCATCACCACCGACAGGATGTTGTAAATCCAATGTGATCCCTGTTTCTTCAGTGATCTTTTTTGCAACAGGATCATCAAATGATTTATCCTCAGTCAAATCTGCGTTAAAAAATGATAATGTAACAGGTTCTTTTTCTTCACCATCATTATTACCGGCATTTTCCCCGTTACTATTGTTTCCGTCAGTTTCTGTATTGTTGTTATTAGCATTATTGTCATTATTATTGCTTGAATTGCCACATCCAGCAAGGACGATGATTCCAATAAAAACAATTAAGACAAATCGTAAGATAGACAATCTCTTTTTCAACATGTAATCTCCCCCATTTTTTTAATTTTCTTATTTAACCGCACCTAATGTCAAACCTGTTACAAAATACTTTTGCAAAAATGGATACACAAGTAATATTGGAACGGTTGCAATAATCGTAATAGCCATTTTTAAAGATTGCGGATTCGTCTGTTTGGCAATAAACTCTGCGTTTTGACCCGTGATTCCTGAGTCACCTGATGTACTGGCATTATCTAAGATCTTCATCAATTCATATTGCAAGGTTGTTAAATTTTCATTTGATCGGGCATATAAATAGGTGTCAAACCAACTGTTCCACTGCCCAACTGCTAAAAACAAACAAATGGTTGCAATAACGGGCATTGATAATGGTAAAACGATACGCCAGAAAATCGTGAAATCATTTGCCCCATCAATTTTCGCGGATTCCTGCAATGCATCTGGTAAGCCATCCATAAATGAGCGAATAACGATGACATTAAAAGCACTGATCAACATAGGTAAAATGTAAACAGAAAAAGTATTGATCAAGCCCAACTGTCTGATGAGCATATACTCCGGAATCAGGCCACCACTGACAAACATAGTCACAACAAGTATGATTGCCACTGGTTTGTTAAACACAAAATCTTTGCGGCTTAATGTATAAGCTAACATCGTACTGGCAATAATGCCCGTCACCGTCCCAACGACGGTCCTTAATACAGACATACCAAAAGCTTTTAATAAGCGATCATTGCTTCCAAATATTTCGATATAGTTTGCAAACGTAAAGTCTCTCGGTAAAATATGAATGCCACCTTTAGCTGAATCTACCGCATTATTTAAAGATATTGCTAATATATTAAGAAAGGGGTATAGCGTTATAACGATAACGACTATCATACCAAGTGTTAATAAGATATCAAAAAGTGTTATTTTTTTAAGTTGTTTCACAGTTTATCCTCCTCTCTCCTCTGTTTTAGTATATCCCGCCATCCCCTGTCTTCTTAGCGAGGTTATTAAATATTACAATGAGAATGATACTAATTACTGATTTGAAAATACCAATTGCTGTACCAAAGGAATACCTAAACATGCCAATCCCGTAATTCAGCGCATATAAATCAAGGACGAGTGCTTTTTCTGCTACAATATTGTTTCCTAAGAGCATTTGTTTCTCAAAACCAATATTAATTAAATTTCCGATATTTAAAATTAATAAAACGATGATAACCGGCCTGATGCTTGGTATTGTAATATGCCACATTTGCCGCCAACGACTAGCACCATCGACTTTAGCTGCTTCATATAATTGTGGGTCAATTCCGGCCATCGCAGCAAGATAAATGATCGCATTCCAACCTGTTTCTTTCCAAACATCTGCGACTGTGACAATGCCCCAAAATAAGTCAGGTTTTGCCATAAATGAAATCGGTCGATCGATAATATTAAGTGACATTAATAAATTATTCACAACACCATCTTGAGATAGCATCGTAATCACAATATTGGCGACAATCACCCAAGATACGAAGTGCGGTAAATAGGAAACGGTCTGAGTAAAACGCTTAAATTTTAATAAACGAACTTCATTAATGAGTAGCGAAAATCCAATGGCTGAAATGGTTCCAAAAATTAAGCCCAGTGCGCCCATCCCTAGGGTGTTTTTAATCGCCTGATAGAACAATGGCTCATCAAATAGATCTTTAAAATGCTTCAATCCTACCCATTCTTGTTGAAAAATACCTTGTGCCGGATTATAGTCTTGAAAGGCCATCACCCAACCAAACAAAGGAATATACTTAAAAACAAAGAGCCAGATAACAAACGGTAAGGCCATTAATACTAATGCTTTTTGATTTTTAACCTTATTCCAAAACGTACCTAATTTAGACTTCTTTGAACCGATGTTGAGCTCATCTGATTGTGCCAATTTGATTCTCTCCCTAATACAGAACTAAAGTGCTTACATAAAACATTACATGACACCGCTTCCATTTTATACACTAAAAAAAAGTGGGAATTTCATATAAAAATTAGTGGTTATTGAGGGGATCATTAGAGGGTGGTGGGCGATTTCAGTATGAGCATGGGCGATTTTCAATTTTGTGTAGCCAAAAATGAAAATCTCCATAAATTATGTTCATTTTATGGAGATTTCGAATTGTCATGTAAAATTGTTCAAGCATCATTATTCCTGCTTTCTAAGTTCGTCAATCATATTCGTGAAATCTGCTTTTTCCATTATAAAATCTGCTTTTTGATCGTTAAATACAGCATAATGATCGTCATCATAATCAACGAATTCGACGGTAATGTCCTTTGTTTCTGTTTGTTCGTCCGAAATAGTATAAGTCATCATAGCGTCAGGTTTTTCGTAGACAGCATCTGTTACTTCTTCACTAATTGATAAGCCAGCAATCATTTTATATAAATCACGGAATGTTTGGTCCTCAACGCGTTTCTCATCTATAGAAAATGTTGGGTCTTCATCGTCCCCATGATGTTCCACAGTCACAACGATCGGTTCGGCACCGTTCATCTGAATCTCCAACGTTTCTAAAACGTCAACAGCAATAATTTTTACAAACTTTTCAACGAGCTCAAAGGCTTCATAGCTATACGGATGTAAGTTTTCGCTGTCAATGGTCACAACGGAGTCTTCACCTTTTAATTGTGCATAATAGCTGTCACCTGTTGCCCGATCTCCGATGAGGATGATTTCCTCTTTATCATTGCTTCTGAAGCTGATTGTAAAATCGGGATCTGCCAAACCGTATTGTGCCAAATCACGCTCATCTTCCGCGATTGTGTCGATCCATTCCAATGCTTCAATTCCAGTCAGCATCGCTTCCATCTGATCATATTGCACACTATAAACATGATGATACGGCTGGTGCATATACCATCCACTTAAGTTGGTCCGCACCTCTTCCTCAGAGTAAGGTGTGTCAGGTGATAATTCAATGGTTTGCACGCCATTATCAATCGTAATGTTATTAACCTGCTTTGCTGTCAGTTTTACAAGTGATCGATCATATAAATCTTCTAACTGCACGGGCAAAGCTTCAATCGGATCATGATCAAGCATAAAAATAGCGTCAGAATTTGAATAAGCACCATAGTAAGCTGAACCATCTTCTGTTAGATCACCAATGAGGAGTGTTTTTTCTTCGCCTTGATCATCTGTCAGGCTTATTTCTTTTTCGGCCTGTGTGACACCCGCTCTATCCTTGGAAACAGTATCATCCGGTATGCCAGACAATGACGTGACGACGGACATCAGTTGGTCAATTTTCCCTTGATCGACCGTCTCCTCAGCATCCAGGGCCTTCCACTGTCCCGATTCATCGCGGTCTAGCGTAACCGAATCACACTCACCCTTTAATGTTAACTTTTGAAAATCGTCATCTTCAAAAATGGCGAACGGTTTTTTTTCCTCTGTTGTTGTCTGCACATGCTCACCAGCAGCGCCTGTGCTCACATGTTGCTTAACAAGAACACCGATGCCGACCAGCGCAATGAGACATATCATTGTTATAACACTGATCACTTTCATTGAATACTGTTTCATGTTTCCACCTCCTGCTCTGTTTGTGACATTTCCGCTTCCATATAAGCAAACGGCTGTTGAAGATTATACATTAAAAAGAAACCCGTTAAACTTACAATAAAAAGTGTGCCTAAACCAGGTACATGGTAATAAATAAACCCAAAGGCAACGAGCGTACTTATGTTCAGCAATGTTGCTTTTGGAAATTTAAAATTCGCATAAATTGCGATAAGGAACACGTTTTTAATTTTCACTTCGAATCTTGATATAATCGGGAATGCATAGCTCATAATAAACAAACATACGATAAGTAAAATGAGAAACAACGGTGAAAAGATGTTCGAACGATTGACGGAATAAAAAATATCAACAGACAAAATGAGCATAATTGTTAATTGAATGAGCCAATATTTTAACGCTGGTAATACGTTCATTTTATAGGTTTTAAAATATTCCGATGTTGGGTTTACTTGTCCTTCCCGGATAAGTTTCCCCATTGTTGCCAATACCGCTACAATCGATGGTCCCATAGGAATAAGTGTCACATAAAACAACAATATATTCTCAAAGACAAATTCAGCGGCATAAAAAACAATGAAAAATAAT
>Ga0079226_10004706_pt1 | contig 10425 bp, 7 predicted proteins | sample Poulit2014_FD_76345 | JGI IMG/M metagenome (GOLD analysis project Ga0079226, IMG submission 76345) | Agricultural soil microbial communities from Georgia to study Nitrogen management - Poultry litter 2014 | ecosystem: Environmental > Terrestrial > Soil > Agricultural land | place: USA: Georgia...
GATTTTGGCAAGGTGTTTTTGCGTGAAGTGTATAAAACACCTTATATGTTCTACGGCACAGCCCAGAGCCACCCGAAAGTTGCTTACTATGACGGTGTGGTTTATCAGTACGTGCTTAACGATAGTGCAACGGCTTTTAATAGGGTGATTTTACCTTTTGAGCCTTTGGTACTTAATGAGCCCGTCGAGTAAGTCTCAGGCTGTATTTTGCTTGTACTGCCGCAATCGCCGGGATGGCCGGCGCCTACAGGAGCGAGTCCATGCTACGGTTAACCAGCAATACTGCAGTTTCCTGTAGGAGCGGTCCATGACCGCGACTGGAAATTCGTAAACCATGTTGGGTGTTTGCTGTCACATTTAATCCAGCCACTTTTGCTTGAGTACGCAGTGCAGCACCGCCGGTGCGACTGATCTGTAGGTGTTTACCACGGTGCTCAATACGGCGCTGCTTGCCGTATTTATTTTTCTTGCCGAGATTTAAATAGCTCATAAATTAAAATTATTGATGCTGTATAAAATGAATGAAATACAGGGGACTCTATTGATGATTGCGATTAAATAGTCGTTAGTAGAAGCGCTGTATAGCTAAATTAATATTACTTTGGGTAGTTGTTAAAAGCATGTTCAGTGCCAAGGGTTATAAGAGGCGGTGGCATGAAGAATGGTGTGAGTGAATCAGAGCTGGCTGGTTAAAGACCCTATACTCCCGTGAACAGCTCACGTATTCTTCTGCGGGTTTGTTAATAATTTTAAGAAAAATAAGTTGTTCTAAAAACTGTTGTATACAGTTTCTATGCTTAATTTGGGCTTAACCGCCTTGAATTAACATGCTGCAACTTGCGCAATATTCCTTGGAGAGACGTGTTCCTTATGCCCATTAGCATTGTGTTACTGCTGGCCTCGATTGGTGTTTTATCGCTATTTTGTCAGTGGTTGGCCTGGCGTGTGCGCATGCCAGCCATTGTGTTTTTGTTAGTGGCAGGGATTGCCTGTGGGCCGGTGTTAAATTATTTAAATCCGGATGAGTTATTTGCTGACTTGCTGTTCCCTATGGTGTCGCTGTCGGTGGCCATCATTCTTTTTGAAGGCAGTCTCACCCTGCGTTTTTCAGAAATACGCGGTCATGGCAAGATGGTGCGCAACCTAATTGCGGTGGGTTCGATAGTCACCGGGATTATCGGTACCTTAGCGGCGCGCTGGGTGTTAGATATTTCTTGGGAAATCTCGCTATTGTTTGGCGCTATTTCTGTGGTGACAGGGCCAACGGTGATCGCCCCTTTGCTGCGCTCAGTACGGCCCAGCGCTCGACTGGCGAATATTTTGCAGTGGGAAGGCATCATTATTGATCCAGTGGGCGCGTTGTTAGCGGTATTGGTTTATGAAGGCATTGTCTCTTGGGGGCAGGGCAATGTGTTTAGCCATTCTCTATATATTTTCAGTACCACCCTTGTGGTCGGCACCGTGCTGGGGGCAGCAGCGGGCTATTTAAACGGTTTAGTACTGCGCAAACACTGGATTCCACAATACTTGTATAACGCCGGCACCTTAACGTTTATGTTAGGGGTGTATGCCTTATCCAATGAGATTGCCCATGAGTCAGGCCTGTTAACAGTGACCATCATGGGGATTTGGATGGCCAATATGAAACAGGTGGACGTTGAGAGCATTTTAGAGTTTAAAGAATCCTTAAGCGTGCTGTTGATTTCGGCGCTGTTTATTATTCTTGCGGCGCGTATTGAGTTTTCAGCCATTGCTGAGTTGGGTTGGGGCTTGGCATTGTTGCTGGCAATTTTGATGTTGGTGGCGCGTCCTTTAAGTATTTTTATTTCAGCCATAGGCACCACACTCAATTGGCGTGAAAAACTATTTTTAAGCTGGATTGCCCCGCGCGGTATTGTGGCTGCCGCTGTGTCTGCACTGTTTGCATTCCAGTTGCACGACAATGGTTTTGCCGGTGGGGATACCTTGGTGCCACTGGTATTTATGCTGATTATCGCCACGGTGATAATTCAAAGTTTAACTGCGCGTCCTTTTGCAAAATTATTAAATGTTGTTGAACCAGCAGAGTACGGTTTTCTTATTTTAGGCGCTAATCCTGTGGCGCGGATGATTGCCAGTGAGCTGACCCAGCATGAAGTGCCAGTGGTGTTGGCTGATACGAACTGGGAAAACGTGCGCCAAGCGCGCATGGAGAACCTGCAGGTTTATTTTGGCAATCCAGTGTCTGAGCATGCGGCCAATCAATTGGATCTCACCGGGATTGGCAATTTATTGATTATTTCGCCGTATAAACAAATGAACTCGCTGGCCACTTATCATTTTCTTGATTGGTTTGGTGAGCATGACAGCGTATTTAGCCTCTCCGAGGGGGAACAGGATCAACAAGCACGTTATCAGCCCGCTGAGAAAATACAGCGCACCCGCGGTTTATTTGGTGGGGTGAGTTTTGCCAAGCTGGCCAGCTTAGCCAGCCAAGGTTACACGGTGAAAACCACACAGCTGAGCGAAGAGTTTACCTATCAAGATTTTGTTGATAAACACCAAAATCAAGCCCTAGTGTTATTTATCTTAGACAGTAAAAAGCACATTACTCCAGTCAAGTCGATGAGAAATATTGAGCTTGCTGACGACACTACATTGATCAGCTTGGTGCCTGAAAAAACAGCGGAAGAGCGCAAAGAGAATAAAATCGAAGACCTTAAAAAAAAGGGTCAAGTCAAACTATAAGCTGATGTTGGGGCGGGCTGATTAAAGCTTGCTGGCAACTGAGCACAGTGCCATCCAGCGCGCCCATACCGTTAATGTGTTGCGCGCTTAACCGGCTAAGTGATGTTAACGGCGTGGGTTTTCTCAGCTCAGCTCTGCTCTGTATGGCGGCGGTAACTATTGCGTCCAGCTTGCTTGGCTTGATACATAGCGCTGTCGGCACATTGAATCAACGTATCCAGCGTATGCGCATCTTCAGGGTACAGCGCCACTCCGATAGAAGCAGAAATGCTCACAGTGCCTTGCTGTAATGTAAAAGGTTGGGCAAGGGTGTGGATGATTTTTTCAGCCACTGTGTGTGCAGTAGTGCTGTCACGGATATTGGTTAAGATAACCGTAAACTCATCGCCACCTAGGCGGGCAGCATGATCTGCACTGCGAATGTTGCTGTTAATGCGTTGTGCAACTTTAATCAACAGCTCGTCACCGGTTGCGTGGCCAAAGTCATCATTGACCGCTTTAAACCCGTCGAGATCAATATAGAGTAGCGCGATTAGAGAGCCCTCTTGTATGGCTAACTTAAGTGCTTGGGTTAAATTTTTAACAAATAGTTTGCGGTTGGGTAAGTCAGTGAGGCTGTCGTAATGGGCTTGCTGCCACATGTGTTGTTCTTTTTCTTTGCGAGCGGTGATGTCTTCTTTTACCGCAACAAAGTGGGTGGTTAGCCCCTCGTCGTTGTCTATTGGAGAGATTCGCGCCATCTCCCAAAACAGTTGTCCGTCCTTGTTTTTGTTGAGCAGCTCGCCCTCCCATACCTGACCGCTTTTCAAGGTGTTCCACATTTCTTGATAAACCGTTGGGTCGGTTTTACCAGATTGCCAAATACGTGGGTTTTTACCAATAACCTCTTCTATTTGATAGCCGCTCAGAGCAACAAAGCTGGGATTGACATACTCAATCTTGCCCTCAGCATCGGTGATAATGGCAGCAGCGGGAATATGCTCAACTGCACTGGAGATTTTGAGCAGTTGAACCTCGGCTTGCTTACGCTCGGTGATGTCACTAAAAGAGATGACCGCGCCCACGACTTGTTCGTTAACAAATAGTGGGCGGGCGTGGTATTCAACGGGGAAGCTGCTGCCGTCTTTGCGCCAGATCACATCGGTATCATCATGAATGATGCGTCCGGTGCGTAATGTTTCTTGTAAGGGGCAGTCCTCACGTTTGTGCGCTTTACCATTCAGCGTGCTGTGATGAATGAGGTCATGGACAGGCTTACCGATCAGCTCTTCGGCATCTTGTCTGCCCAATAAGTGTAAAGACTCAGGATTGACCAGAGTACAGAGCCCCTCACGGCTCATAGCAATAATGCCTTCACCGGCTGACTCAATAAACAAACGTAATTGTGCCTCAGCCTGTGCCCGCTCATGCACTTCTGTACGCAACTCAGCGGTGCGCTGCTCGACGAGTTGTTCGGTTTGTTTTTGAGCAGTTTCTAGGGTTAATAATTGTCGACGGTAGCGTGACAAGGTAATTAACGTCAGTGAGGCGAGGGCTAGCCAGACTAAAATATGGGTCAGTATGATGCTTTTTAGCTGGGGTTTCTCTGTGAGTAATAGGGGCTCAACAGCAAAAGACACACTTAATCCACCACGTACATCACCCTCTTTATAAGCTTGGTGTGCGTGACAATCTAAGCATGCTTTTTCCACATACAATGGAGCCATAAAGCGAAATTGAGCGTCACGACCTTCTCCTATAATTTCGCTTGCGGCAAGTCCGTCATATTCAAATTTTTCCAGTTGGGCGCGTTCCCAAGCGTCTGGTTCATTGTTTGGGTTTAATGGTTTCAGGCTCGTTAAGTGCATGTGCAGTTCACTTTTTTGAGTGACCACATCGATCAGCTGGCGCGTCATGTAAGCTGGATTTATGAGAGTTAGCGCTTTGCCAGAGGGGGTGGATATATCACGTTCGAAGATATCCAAGTAAGGGTTTGGCTGGGTTTGTGCGTCAACTGGAGCGTAGACACCGCCGTGCTGACTATTCCACAAACGTAATGCTTCAATGGTTTTAAAAACAAAGTGAGCACGGTCATTGGCTAAGGCAAAGACCTTATCTTCCAGCTGTGCGTGGTTCCACAATAATGAAGCAAGTACCAGGGCAGTCCATAAGAAGAGTGGGATTGGCCAATAACGGTATTGCAGGATGAGTTTTTTCATTGAGTAATGGTTCCACTAAAAAACCAATTACTGATGTATCCAAAGCAGCAAGGGTTTAACTGTCAAAGGTGTAGAGAACGCATCAATAAAGTTGGCATACTTATCTAATTGTGCTGATGATTTTACACTTTTAATGGATGTTTTGTTATGCCGTTATGGTTGTTTGGGGACTTTAGTGTTATTGCGTTGTCATCCCTATTTAAATTGGCCTGTAAGTGCAATTACAGGCTTGGGGTTGATTTTTGAACGGTGACAGTTCTCCTATGGGTCAGCGCTCACTCTTTAGGTACATTTTGCTCATCTGTGCTCTGTTCTTGCAGTGCTTGCAGTCGGCTGCTTAAAAAGTCGTCGTAGCCTTGCTGCACCAATTCAAAGGTTTTATTGATTTCAGCTGCAATGGGGCTGCCTTCTTCCATGACGCCAAGGCCGCTTAAGATATCCACTGCTTCGGCATAGCCTTTTTCAAAACCGCCGCGAATAACCTCAACGAAATCATTTAGCAGTTGCTCGGGGTCTTTATTAGGGTGCTGCCGTGCATAGGCATCAAAAAAAGCGGTGGACTGCGATAAAATACGTTCTGCAGTGGCTTCTGGGCTGTTGTCTTGTTGCATCGCCGCTTGAATAGCATTGGGGCCAAGCTCGGGTGCAAGGTGCTCATTGATGCTGTCAATGGCGCTTCGATAGAGCAATGCCATGGAGTTATCTCCGGCACTGATGGACACATCGAGCGAAGCTTGCAGAATCTGTGCACCACGCTGAGCATGCTGACTTTCTGGGCTGCTAACTGGTGTTTTCTGAGTTTCATTTGGCGCAGGGCTTTGGGTACTGCTTTTTGCAGTACTGCTGCCAGGCTGCATAGGGTTAATGGGCATAGCCATAGGGTGCCTCCTTATAATAATCCAGCAATCGGCTGGAAAGGTGGTAATTACCCTATGTATCGGTGGTAGGCAGAAAAAGTGAAGGCTTTTTGAGAAAAATTTTTAAAGGGTGGAGGCGATGTGTCAAGTATTGCTTACAGCACGCCCATATCAGGCGCATGGCGCCCTCCTATAAGCCCAGCAGCGCAACTCTTTAGGCTGAGGCTATGCCTCCGATCTGTGAGTTTAATGCTTGCACAGCAGTGTATCCAGCTTAACAGCTGCAGCGAGTTGGCTAGGTTAAGGGGCTAGGGCAGCTTGCAAAACCACCCATTGCTGAGCTGGCAGTGGGTGGAGTGATGTTTAAAAGTTTTTAAGGGGCTTTTTCCTGACCTGCGCTGACGCCCAGTTTAATGGCCGCTGTGGCTTGTCGGTCACCATCGGCAGCCACCAGCTGTTGGCCGTCGTGGCGCATCACAAAACTGACCGGGCGGCTGTCAGGGTCACTGCTCTGGATAATCAGCCCCAGTAAATCCCCTTTCAGGAATGCTCGGGTCAGTTGTGCGGGCTCACCATCGATCCAAACCTTTCCGGTGACTTCTTGGTATTTTTGCTGCAGTTCGGCACGATAGGTTTCGCCGCTGCGGGCTTGCCACTCCCAGAGCCCGGCCACTTTGGCAGGTACAATCCATTTATACAGGTGAGTACTGCCATGGCGCTTGCGCTCATCAGGGGTCCAGTCACCCATATCAAAGGCGTGGGAAATAATGCGTGTGCCGGGGCGCAGCTCATCTAGCAGACGGGGTCTGAGTTCCACGTTAACTAAATCGAGTAAGTATAAAGTCACTACAGTGGCATCACTGAATTCCGCTTCTAGTAGGTCGTCTTCAATAAAGTCCACCATAAACTCAACGCCGCTGTTGCCTGCGTACTCCATTGCTTCGGCAATCCGCATAGGGTCCATATCAATCCCAAAACCGCGGGTATTGCGCTCTAGTGCAGCGGCAACAACAATGCGGCCATCGCCACAACCTAAGTCATACAGCACATCGTCGCTGGTGACCTCACCAAGATCCAACATGGCGCGCACAATGTCTAGATCAGTGGGCACATAGGGTACATCTAAAATAATATCCGCTTCTTCTACGGAGTAATCGTCAAAGTTTAGATCGCTAAAGTCGGGGTCTGACAAGAAGTACTCTTCAGAGTCATAGTCTAATTCTTTAAGCTCATCGAGGGAGTAATCATCAAAATTAAAATCTAATTCATCGTCCAAGGAATACACCAAAAATAAAATGGAGCAGTATTGCTTGGCAAAACGTGCAGCAGTATGTCTTTTGTTTGCTTGACTCTGCAGAGTCGTTAAAAGGCATACAGTTGCAGTTTGCAGAAGCTGCTCGTGAGATAAAAGAGAGTGCCAGTGCTTAGACTATAACATCCACTGGGTAAGGCACTAGAGCTTAGCGCTCCAAGTCAGGCAATTTTAAGAATTTATCGCCCAACAGACTGGCTGCGAGATGGCCCGTTTTAACATAGATCAGCGCACCTTGCTCTTGGGTGAACGGAGTGTGGCTGCTGCCGATGGGGTTTCTTAACCAGCTGCCGGCGGGGTATTCACCGTACTCATCACTTAGCAGACCTTCCAGCACTAAAATTTCTTCGCCGCCCGGGTGGCTGTGTTGCTTAAACTGAGTGTTGGCAGCCCAACGCACCAGTGCGGTATTGATACCCTTGTATTCATGCAAGGGCAACACTGATACACCCTCGACTAAGCCAGGTTGCCAGAGGCTGTGCTGGGTGTTGCAAACCAGCTGTGTATGATCACCTTCTGCAAACTGCCAGAGCTTAACCAATAATGTGCAGCCTTCTAGGGTAAAGGGTTGGTGGGATGTGCCCGGCGGATTACGCAGATAAGTGCCTGCAGGATAAGTACCGTGTTCATCGGCAAAGACCCCATCGAGCACCAGAACCTCTTCGCCACCGTTGTGGGTGTGCGCGCTATAACCACTGCCTGCGGCATAACGCACGATGCTGGTGGCACGTGCCACTTCACCACCGGCCCGATCGAGCGGCATACGAGTCACCCCAGCCAGCGGTGAGTCAATAAATTCATAGTCCTCGGGCAGAACCACCACGCGCTGACTGAAATCGCTGTTTATTTGCATGTTAAAAAGTTTTCATAAAATGGTTGAAGCACAGTTTGTTGCCGTCAGCGTCTTTTACATAAGCGCCATAAAATACCTTGGCAATGCGCTCACCTGGTGCGCCGTCGCAGCTTGCACCGAGCGCCAGGGCTTTTTTATAGAGGGCATCGACTGCATCTTTACTGGGTTGGCCAAAGGCAACCATGCTGCCGTTGCCAGCCGAGGCAGGCTCGCCGTTAAAAGGTGTGCAGATGGCCAGCAAAGGCTGCTCAGCCATACTTTTACCGATGAAACAGATGCGCTCTCCATCCATCACCAGCTTAGCGCCTTGATCTGCGAACAACTCACAATAGAATTTTTTCGCAGCCGCTAAATCACTGACCCCTAAAGTGACGTAACTGATCATTTATAAACTCCTACAAAAACAATAGCGTGGATAATGCAATGCAACACAAGTACCACACCGGTTGTATGAGAGTCTACGCAGTATTTTAAACGGAGTGTGAATGCCTTAGCACTGCTCTGACATTTTATTGCACATTTTTAGCAGCGGTGTATGGACACATCATCACCGCTGCAGCACGCCAAGGCCAAAAGTACGTGCTCGTTTAGTGGCCAATGCTTTCTCTGGTGTTGATCCCGCTGCAATAGACGTTATGCTTTGATGTACCTTGTGCATTGGTGGCGGGCAGGCATTGCTTTAATCATTGGGTGGGTCACAGATGCGACCAGCGCGGCCTTGGAACTAAGCGAGCTCCACAAAGAGGCCTGTGCCATATAAAACGCAGGTAAAGCATAGGGTGCTAAACTGGCTGTTAGAGCGCTAACAGCCGTTCCACCTAAAATGGCGTGTCAGTTTTATCCAAATAAGAGTCGCAACGAGAGCTGAATGATTTTCTTACCCTTATACCGCACAGTCGCCCAGCGTTTGTCGGATGCGGATTGGCCTGAGTTTTTTACTTCGGCCACTGTGCCGCAGCTGGCCGCTGTGCTGTTTATCCAGAATGCCCAACAAATGACCGAGCAGCAGCCATCAAACGCCGCCATGCAGCGTCAGTTGGCGAAACTCATTCAAGCGGGTCAGCAAGCCAATCAAAAAATCCCCCAAGCTTTTCAGAAATTACTGGCTGAACAGTTTTCCCGTGAGCAGTTTTCTGCAGGTTTAGGGCAGTTGGCGCCGCTCAAAGTCAGTTTATTAGATGATGAACATCCAGCCGACGAACAGCGTTATTTGGATGACGAAGGAGCATGGTTATTTAACTTCAGCGCTGAGTATCAACACGAAGTGCAACCCCTGCAGACGCATTACTTCAAAGAGTATCAGGCAGAACTGACAGTGACCGATCCGCAAAACCGTGCATTGCGGGAGTTTCTGGCCGCTGCCGATGAGTCCTTTAATTTGCAAGGTTATGCGGGTTCAGGCAAAACCCACTTGCTCAGTCGCTTTGCCGAGCGTTTAAACCCGCAGCGTACTTTACTCTTAGCGCAAACTGGCGGGCAATTGCAAGCATTGAAAAATAGAGCCGGCCAGCACTTTCCAGCCATGACCTTTGCGCAAGCGGTGGCGCAGGTGTTGGACAGTAATTTGCTGTCTAACAGTTGGCGGTTAACCGATCGGGCGCGGGGGCAATATACTTGGCAAGTCGCTCATGCGCAGGCGGCGCAATGGTTAAATCTGCCGAGCATTGGAGCCTTGTCGCCAGCCCAAGTGGCCAGTGTTAGTCAGCGCACAGTGGCCAGCTTTTGCTACAGCACTGCAGCGCAGATTGATGTTGTGCATCTGCCGGCGGGCATTGCTCAGCAGTTAAGTGAGCTGGACAGGGCGGTTTTATTGGAAGCTGTTAATCAGTATTGGAAGGAGTTGCTGCGTCCCTCAGAGGCCCATATACGACTGCCGATCCGTGGTTATCACCGCATTAAATTGATGTCACTGACAGGCGAAGTATTGGACCCACAATACAGCCATATTATTGTCGATGAGGCGCACGATATTCCAACCCCGATGTTGCAGATTTTAGATCGCAGCCCTCAGGCAGTGATTACTTTAAGTGATGAACTGCAAAATTTAAACGGCATGGCGCCGGCCCGTAACGGGATGATTCGACAGCGTTACATCACCCAATCAGTACGCCTTGGTAAACAGGTTGAAAACTTGATTAACCCGCTGATTCAAGCACACCCGGGCGCCACTAAAGAGTTGTTTGCTGGCCGTGCTGATCATTGTACACACGTGCAGCATTACTCAGCTTGGCAGTTGCCCAGTCAAGCGACCACTATTATCGTGGCCGATGAGTTTGATTTGTTTGCGTGGTTTCAGCGCTTAACCCATGCCGGTGCATCGTTTCGTTTAGCGCGAGCGACGTTTAAGGACTTTATGACCTTTGCTCAAGATTGCATTGAGCTGTATAGCAATGGCACACGGCCTAGGCATGGTTTGATTTTTCGTTATACCAGCTGGGATGCATTAAGCGCAGCCATGTCCATTACCCCTTTTTTTCA
>Ga0079226_10004707_pt1 | contig 10424 bp, 5 predicted proteins | sample Poulit2014_FD_76345 | JGI IMG/M metagenome (GOLD analysis project Ga0079226, IMG submission 76345) | Agricultural soil microbial communities from Georgia to study Nitrogen management - Poultry litter 2014 | ecosystem: Environmental > Terrestrial > Soil > Agricultural land | place: USA: Georgia...
AAAAGCGCCCAGAGAATATCAAAACAAGATGTATATAGCTGTAGAAGAAGATCGGTATCTGGCTATGGATTATTATAGAAATGAATTATTTCTTGAAGACTTTGGAACACGAGAAGAAGCGGTTAGATATCTTGAAAGTCATTTTGATTTGAGTTATTCGATTAGTGATTTATATAAAGACTCATAACAAAGTAGACAGTTAGACATTGCCTTAGAAATGGTCTGTTTAGTTATTCAATTCTTTGTTTTCATCAATAGAAATATTTGAAGAAAATCAATCAGTTTAATAATGAAATTCAGATAGTTCCTGATAAAAATGAATGAGAAATTTAATATTTAGGACGATTTAATAGAGAATATTCCCATTTGTTTAAAAAAATAGTAATAAAATGTATAATTAACGTAAACGGTTGATAAGGATGATGCGGTGTTATGACTAGGGTAGATGAGTTAGAACTTAAATTTGATAATTTACTCAGTGTTACTCATTACAAACTAAATGGCAAAAGCAGTTGGAATCTGATGGAGAACTGGATGCATTTCTTTATTGAAATAGGAAAATTTTTTCAGGATAGCCCCGATGGAAACCTTATAATTAGCTACATAGACGAGGAATTACCTGCATATTTTTTAAGTTTAGGAGTAGTACTTCAATCTTATGATAATTATATGAATAAGGAGGAGGATTTGGATAATTATTTTTTGGATTATGTAAGTTCCAATAAGACTATTTTAATTGATATGCAGGAATTTGGTTGGCGTAAAGGTTCGATAATAGGAATAGAAAGAATAGAAAGTTTAAGTGAAAAATTTAATCCTTATTTGACTATACTCGTTGATATACCGGGTCAATCTGAAGTGAAAGAAAGAGTCCCTAGAACATTGTGGGAAGAAAGACTGAGGGTGCCTAAAAATTATAAGAATACAGCGGGTAGTAAAGTTATATTTAGTGAGTATATTGATTACACTATAAGGAGCCGTTATGGTGATAAAATAAGTAGAAAGTTACTTACTAATAATGAATGCTTTGTTAATTTGATAGGTAGAGAGATATCTGTTAAATTTGAAAACTTTATAGAGAAGATGGAGCTTAAGTTTTATGATAATAGCGGCACGACTATTGATAAATTAATTTATATAAGTGGCAAAGAAAATAATTTTTCAAATTTAAATATATATAAAAGTCAAGGGGACGAAAATATTAATGAGGCAATAAATATATATGTTGGTGCTACAGCGGGACTGGCCAACTATAATCTGGGAAATAAAAATATTTATCTTTTGAATAGGAAAAAAATAAATACAGAAAATAATTATTTGTTGGTAGATAATTTATTAAAAAGTAGCAATCAACAACAAGAAATGACTTCTGATATCGAAAATTATTTAAAAAATAAAGGTTTAGATGTTCCGAGGGGGTTAGAGTTATATGGATATTACCAAAATGAATCTTTTGACTAATTATGATAAAGAGCCCAGAAAAATTTTTTCAGAACCCGTAAATTCAGGAAAAATTAATTCATTTCAAAATAATTATTGGAAACTTAAAAAAGTAATAGATATTTCAGAACACAGTGAGATTAGTTCAAACTTTGATAAATTAACATATTTCAGAGCAATAGTATTGTCCACTTTGAGAGATTATAAAGATATATTTGAGGAAAAATTTGTTGGAGAAGATTGGTCAAAATTGACTGAACTTTTTGAACAAGTTATTGATTTAGACCCTGGTTATACATCACTCGTCGAAGAACTTTTTGAGTTTGTAAAATTAATTAAATCAGGTAAAATTGAAAACTTGTTATTCATAAAGTTGCTAGAGGAGCTTAAAGCAATAGCTTCAGCATCAAATATTGTAATCGTAAATAATTATAGAGAAAACATTCAATTTGAATGTAGTCATGATATTTCTTTACTTACACCATATCAAATGATGAAATCAGAAATTATATATGACTATATTTTTTTCATAGGATCTCCAAATAAGTATAAGTCATTTAATTCTATTTTCTTAGGTAACAAAATTAAATATCTATATTTTGATTTTTTTAATGGAGACATGAAGATAACAGGAACTTTTAGTAAAAGCTTAAAGACTATATCAAATATAAATGAAACTATAGAAATAAAAAAAATAGAAAAACACATAACTAACAAAGAATATGAACAGGCAGAAGATATACCTAAAGCTAATTTGTCATTATGGGTCAATAGATATGAATCAGCTATTAATAAGACTGATGAGAATATGTTAGGAAGAGTATTACAGTTCGAAAACAATAAACATATGGTATTTCCATTAAACTCAAAAATCAGGACTGTATACATTGAAAAGGATAGCTCCTATTTAAAAATGAAATCTAAAAGCTTAAATCATTTGTTTGAAGGGGATTGGATAATAATTAAAAGATTTACCGAGAACCAGTTCTATATGAAAAGATCTAAGGAGTTGTTTGGAGAAGAAAGATATGAAAAAAATTTAGATTTAATAAAAAGATATAAAGAGAGTTTAATGAGAAGAAAAAGGGATTTTGATACTTATAGCAATTTTAGAAAGGAACTGAAAAAAAATAATATTGAAGTAAAATCAGACACTGTTTTAAGAACATGGACAGTTATGGATGTTGTTAAACCCGGGGCTTTAAAAGACCTTCTAAAGTATTTAAATTATTCAGATGAAGTAACAATGAAGACTATTAAAGCTGCTAATTTTATAAATAAAGCTCATGCTAAAGTTGGTAGAGAATTATCAAATCACCTAAAAAAAATTATTTCAAATATTGATTTTGAAGAGATTTTAGAAACAATGGAAAGAGATCACTTCTACATTTTTAATATCGAGGGCGTAGGCGAGTTTGTTCTTGAAACAGTAAGGTATGTTCATCATGAAGCGATAGAAGTACAACCAAAGGATTTATATAAAATTTTAGATACTATTTGAAGCAGGGGGATATTATGGATATAAATTTAGTTAATCGAGATAAATTGATTTCATCTATTGAAGAAGAAATAATAGGACCTGTGAAAAATTTTAGTTTAGCCAAAGGGATAACTAGAGAATCAGGAGAATCAGAAAGTCATCCAGATGAATATTACTTTTATGAACATAATGGAATTAAGGAAGAGATAATAACTTCTGGAAAACCAAGTAGAAAGTACGCAGCTGGACTGCTCTATCCATCCTTAACTAATAATGAAGTTGTAGATGGTAGAAAAGATGAAGAGATAGATTTACTTAGAGAAGAAAATAGTAACAAAGCAAAATACAATCAAGAAGAAAAGGAAGAAACTATTGAACAACTAAAGGCGACTAATAGTTATAAAGAGAGTAATATGGGTTTTTCTTTTGCTATAAATAATGAAGTGAAAGAATTAGAAATAAGATTCGACTGTGGTGTTTATAGAGGAAGTAACGATTTTAATGTCACTCTCCAAAAATCATCATATTCAGATAAACTGTCAAAATGGTGGTTTAGGGAATCCTTGAAACACAATTTAACTATTGATTTAATGCGACATGAGACATTGAAAACTGAGATATTGACACTGTCTGATTATAAAAATAAAACAGATGAAGAATATAAAGTTAAATTTTATTCAAATGTTAGAAAAGTGAGGCTAACTAATACTGATACTTATATAAAAATAGTTACATTAACTGTAGAAAATATATCAAAAAAAGATGATGAAGAAGAATGTATTTTATTTCAATGTAACTTAGAAGCGAAGTTAAATAATGGTTTCTATTTTATACCTTATCCAAAGGCATCAGAAATGGAAGCTAAAATATCAGATGAAGATAAGCAATTTGAAATGCTTTATCTTTCTGAAAACAACTTTGCTTTTGGTCATAATTGCTCTACAAAATGGGAAACGAAAGCAACAGACATAGATAGTATTTCTACTACATTTTTACCAGAATATGAAATTAAAACAATGACACCTGATATAAAGAATGGGAATGGAGAAGATATTGAGGTTTATCATGGAGACTTAGTTGCAGCAAAAACACCGTCTGAATTAACTGAGATATTAGAACCATTGATTCACGGTTATGAACGATGGTTTGAAAACCTACAAGTAACTAAAATAAATTCTTACTATGAAGTTGTTAAACAAAAGAACTTAGAATATATTCAAGAAGCAATTAACAGAATAAGGAAGGGTTTAAATTTACTAAACAATGAACATAATTTTAAATGCTTTAAATTAGCGAACTTAGCTATGTTAATGCAGATGAATACGGGTAGAACCACTAGAGAATTTAAATATAGTGAGAGTAATGCTCTAATCTATGATAAAGAATATTATAATCCATTTGAAAATCTTGATTTCAAGAGTATAGATGATCTATCAAACTCTATGAAAGAAATAATGACAAACACAAGTGACTCATTAGAATTCAAATATTCGAAGTGGAGAGGTTTTCAGATTGCTTTTTTACTACAGTCATTGGATTCTATTATAAATAAATCAAGTGAAAATCGTGAAAATGTTGATTTAATATGGTTTCCTACAGGAGGGGGTAAAACAGAAGCATATTTAGGTGTAGCTGCTTTTTCAATGCTATATAGAAGGTCTATAAATCATTCAGATATTGGTGTAGACGTTCTGATGAGATACACTCTGAGATTGCTTACAGCAGACCAATTTCAGAGATCTTCAAGACTCATAACAAGTTTAGAGTACATCAGAAGAAGATTGCCAAATTTTTTAGGGGATTCTGAATATTCAATAGGCCTATGGGTTGGTAGGCAAACTACTCCCAATAGATTGAATGGAGCAAGGAAAATCATGAACGACATTAAGCAGGGTTATAAGAAGGAATTTATAATTGAAAAATGTTCCTGGTGTGGCTCTGAATTAAAAGTGATCGAGAATAAACATGATGAATATATTTATGAAGGTTTTAAGTTTGGAAGAGATTTGGAGTGCTATTGTCCGGATGAACACTGTGAGTTCAATGAAGGTTTGCCAATATATTTTGTAGATGAAATGTTGTATAAAAACCCACCTACATTTTTAATAGGTACAATAGATAAGTTTGTTCAATTAAGTTGGAATGAAAATGTGCGAGGTCTCTTCGGAATTGATAATAAAGGAAACAGGAGAAATTCTCCCCCAAATTTGATTATTCAAGATGAGCTACACTTGATTTCAGGACCATTGGGATCATTGACTGGCATTTATGAAGCATTAGTAGAAGATTTATGTACAGATAAAAGAGAAGGCAATGACTTTAAACCTAAAATTTTATCTGCTACAGCCACCATTAAAAATTATGATAGTCAAATTCAATCGATTTTTGGTCGGAAAAATAGCAGGCTTTTTCCTCCGTCAGGCTTAGATATCAATGACAACTACTTTTCTACAGTAAGGACAGATAAAAAAGGAGAACCTTTTCCAGGTCGAAAGTATCTAGGAGTTTATACTACAACTCAAGGATTACTACAATCACAGGTACAAACCATGGTTGCCTTATTGGGTAAGTCAACCAGTTTTGATTACGAAGATAGAGATCCATTTTGGACAATATTATCATTTTACAACTCACTAAATGACATAGGAAAAGCTAAAAATTTAACAGAGCAAGATATTCCAAATAATTTAGAAAAATATTATAAAACTAGAGATATAAAGTATAAAAATAGGAGAAAGCTCTCTTCACACAAAATCAAGGAGTTGACTTCAAGAGAAAGTCATTCAAAGATTTCTAGAGCTATCAGTGAGTTAGCTGAGCCTTATAAAGAAAAAAGTAATAAGGCCATAGATATTTGTTTAGCTTCGAACATTATAGAAGTTGGGATAGATATAGATAGATTATCTCTTATGACTATAGTTGGCCAACCAAAAACGACAGCCCAATATATACAGGTAAGTGGTCGTATAGGGAGGAAAGTTGAAGAACGACCAGGTCTAGTCGTTACTATATATAATCCTTCAAATAGTAATGACAAATCTCACTTCGAGCACTTTAATGAATATCATCAAAAGTTATATTCTCAAGTTGAAGAAAATAGTGTAACACCTTTCTCAAAATTTTCATTAAGAAGAGGGGTTCCTGCAATCTTAGTTGGATTTATTAGACAGAATTTTGATAAACATACTTTAGGTAAATATCCAGACAGAGATAAAATAGAAGAAATAGTTGATAATATAATGACTTTTTTCCAGAAATTTAAAAAACGTATGGAATTAGTAGATGATTCAGAAACTGAAGAGTTGCAAGAAATATTCGAGAAACTAATGAAAAAATTAACGGAAAAGGAATATGAAAGTTGGGAAGACAGGAATGGCAGTATCGGCTTTATGTCTCCGATTAAAAATGACGGTAATCATTCTTTTAGTGATGCAGAGCCTGTAATTTTTTCTATGCGCAATGTAGACTCTAGTAGTCTCTTAAAAGTGTCTACTAAATCAACGAATGATAATAAGAGCGCATCGAGATTCCAACTATAAATTTTAAGTTAGGTGAATGATATGAGTACTTTTAGTAGAAATGAAGCTGAAATATCTAAAGGAAAGTTAATTGGTCAGAATGGTCCAGGAAGTTTGTATGTTAATGTCGAAGGAATTTCCTATACTATTTCAGCTGCTGATAACTGGTATACCTCGAAAAATATGGTTGATAAAGAAAGCTTTGCTATTCAAGATAGCCGATTAAGTGGCCTTTTGAATGTGGAGAAGTTTTATGAAGTTCCTGAATATATTGAAGAAGAAAGAAAAAAAGATACTACAAATAAAGAAATCAAAATCCCAATGTATAGGTTTCCCTTAGCTCATTATTGTTCAAGTTGTGGGTATTTCCAAGATTTTAAGTCACATGATTATTTGAAAGAAAAACATTGCAATAATTGCGATTCCAGGAAAATATTTTTACAGTTTCCTTTAGTAATTGCATGTGAAAAAGGGCATTTGTCAGATTTCCCCTATCGAGATTTTGTTCACCGTAACAAACCATTTGATAGTAGCCATAAAGTGAAAGTGATGAAGGTGGGATCCTCTATACTGGAATGGATATTAAAGTGTGATTGTGGAGCCAAGCATTCTTTAATTGGTATTACAGGGCAAGCAAAAGAAAGTAATCAAACTCCCTTTCAGAAAGAAATGGGGGGGGTTCAATGTGAAGGGGAAAAGCCATGGGCTAATACTTTCAATCATGATGAAGGATGTGAACACCCTCCGACTGCAATATTAAGGAACTCTATAGGAGTTTATCAAGCTGAAATTTTTCCAGCTTTACTAATCTCAGAGAACGTAAATGAAGATACAGTTTCAATCAAAGAAGTAATACAGGATGAGTTTGCTAGATTAAGCCTACAAATAGAAGAGCCAGATAAAAATAAACTAGATGTTCACAAGTCATTCGAAACATCAGACAATACAATCATCAAAAAAGTAAATCGTGTAAATCGTTTGCAAGAATTGATAGTGCAAACAGGGTTTCATAGGTTATCTCCTTCTGATGAGGAGAATAGTCTACAAAAAGCGAGAGATTATGAGAGTCCCAAATTAATTTTTAATGATTCAATGAAAAAACCTTCATGGTATCCTGCAAAAAAACAATTCGGAGAAGGTATATTTATAGAATTTAATGAAAATATTTTGCAAGAATGGGCAAACTTAGAAGCTGTTAAGAAAAGATATAGTGACATCAAAGATAGGACTGAAGATTTTTACTTGCAAGATAAATTCAAAAGTCCTATCAATATAATGATTCATACGTTATCGCATACATTGATACATGAACTTAGTAAAAGCTCTGGGTATTCAATAACTTCTATCAGAGAAAGGTTATATGTTGAAGACGGAAATTATGGATTGCTAATTTATGTAACAGATACAGATAAGGACGGGACTTTTGGAGGGCTTGTCAGATTGGGAAATAAAGAAAATTTTGAAATGATCTTATCAAAGGCATTAAGAAATATGGAGTGGTGTAGTTCTGATCCTGTATGCTTTGAAATAGGCGGTAAACAGGGGCAAGGTATCGAGGAATCAAATGGATCAGCTTGTCATAATTGTTGTTTTACTCCAACCACCTCTTGTAGTTATAGAAATTGTTTTCTGGATAGGGATTTTATAGGTAGATCACAATCTAACGCTTGTATAAGTGAGCATTATAGATGGTGGTCATCTTTAGGTAATATTGAAATAAATTTTAATGATTTCCAAAGTTTTGGTTATGAAAGTTGGCAGGATGTTCCAAGAAACTTAGAGGGAAACACCTCATATTATGAAGAAAGAAACCTAAAAACTCCATTATATGTAGATGGGGAAATTAAAATAAATGATATATCTTTAGAGGTTAAATATCTATGGGAAGAAGAACATAGAATAGAGCTCTATAAGGACCAGAATTTGGGAGAAAACCTTCCAGAAATTGTTCAGGGATGGGAAATTTTTATAGAACAATAAAAGGAGTATGTTAAATGGTGTCGTTAATACCTGATGATAGGCTAAGAGAAGAATTTAATGGGAGTATAGGAGAAGAACAACTCTATAATGCTTTTAAAAACCTCGATGATAATTATGTGATATTTCATTCTACAAACTGGATGACCAAAAAAAGCAGAGGAAATCAGCGCTTTGGAGAATCAGACTATTTAGTTTATCATAAAGATTTCGGTATTATTTGTCTGGAAGTAAAACATGGAGCTATAAGAGGAGAAAAAGGAAGAATATATCAAATAAATAGAAAGACTCAAGAACAATTCGATATTGACCCTATGGGGCAAGCAGATAGGTCTAAACATTATTTTATTGATATTTTAAATAGGCCTAATAAATTTATTCCTATCTATTCAGCTGTATGGTTTACAGGTATTAGAAGTAATGAATTGGTAGGAAATTTGCCACATAATTATGAAAAGCAAAATAACACATTTTTTTATGACGATATCGAACGTGTCGATAAATCATTTAAAAGTTGTTTCAGCTTCTATAATATGAAAATCCAATTAGAAAATCCAGAAAAAATTAAAAAGGAAATCACTGATATAATAGCACCAGAATTTGATGCTTTTCCAAGTTTATCTAATGTAATAGAAAAAAATGATTTTATATTTAATAGAATGACTAAAGAGCAAAGTTACTTATTAGATTACCTCGAGGAACAAGATATTGCTGTGATACAGGGTTCAGCAGGAACTGGTAAGACACTAATGGCAGTAGAGAAAGCAAAAAGGTTGTCAAAAGATGAAAAGGTAGTTTTTCTGTGCTTTAATTCATTACTGTTAGAGTCATTAAATGAAAGATACAAGGAAGAACTACATAATGTTACATTTACTAATCTTCATTCACTAGTCTCTAAGGCGTATAATAAACAAGCATCTAATGAAGATATCATGAATTTTCTTAGTAATTGGGATGAGTATCCGAATGATTGGAACTATAAAAGTATAATAGTTGATGAAGGACAAGACTTTAGTAATGATATTATTGAACAATTAAAAGAAATTTCAATTTTGAATGAAGGCAGTTTCTATGTTTTTTATGATAAACATCAGTTAGTACAACAAAGAAATGTGCTGGAATGGTTAAAGAATTTTGACTGCCATCTAGTACTTTCGTTTAACTGTAGAAATACTTTAAGTATAGCTCAAACATCTTCTACGCCCTTAGGCATTGATAAAGATAAAATTAAGATGAGGAGACGCATGGAAGGAGATCGTCCTCGTTACTTTAATACTCAAAACAAGAATCAACTTATGAAAGTGTTGGATTGTAGAATAAGGGAATATACTGATCAAGGTATCAGAAGAAACCAGATAGTAATATTAACAGCAAAGACATTAGAAAAATCAATTCTTTCTGGAATCAAAAAAATAGGCAATTATACTCTTGTTGACCATAATGATAGTAAAAATATATTATTTACAACTTCTCGTAAATTTAAAGGTTTGGAAGCAGATATAGTTTTACTCATTGATATCGATAGTGAAGTATTTTCTAAGGACGAAAGTAGGAGAGTATTTTATGTAGGAGCATCAAGAGCAAAAACAAGATTAGATATATTTTCTATGCTTGATGATAAAAAATATATAGAATTGTGTAGAACGTTGTCTAAAGGTAAATCTGATAGAAGAACCAATATAAGAAAATACTTATTAGTTGACCATGTCAAAATTGACTAATTCAATATCAACTTTGTATTTCAGTAAGGATTTAAAAAATGAATTGATAGGCAATTTTGTGTTATAATTTAATGACGTTAAAGTTGTTAAAGGAGTTGTGCAATCATGGATAAACTTAAGGTTGCAGAGCTTTTTGCCGGGGTCGGTGGGTTCAGAATGGGTCTAGAAGCAACAGACAATAATATGTTTGATGTCACATGGGCAAACCAATGGGAGCCGGGTAAAAAAGTTCAACATGCATTTGATTGTTATAATACAAAATTCAATACAGGTACACATATTAACGAT
>Ga0079226_10004708_pt1 | contig 10423 bp, 7 predicted proteins | sample Poulit2014_FD_76345 | JGI IMG/M metagenome (GOLD analysis project Ga0079226, IMG submission 76345) | Agricultural soil microbial communities from Georgia to study Nitrogen management - Poultry litter 2014 | ecosystem: Environmental > Terrestrial > Soil > Agricultural land | place: USA: Georgia...
ATGGAAATCAGTCGGTTAATAAACAAACTGTCCCTCAATAGTCCCCTAAAACGGTAAATAACATTTATAAATGCTGCGGTGAAGGGATTTGAGAATTAAAGTTATTATTGAGTGGGAATAAGATATATATGATTATGAGTAGGAATGCCGATTAATTGGCATTCCTTTTATTGAAAAATGAAAACCCTGGGCTATGCCTCGGTTTCTAAAAAGCTTCTAGCGTGGTAAAAAAACTCCATCAAGGTGCTTAAATATATTTGGTTCGCCAATCAATAAATGGGCATTTGGAGGAGTTTTGATGTCAAAAGACACTAACAGTTTAGAACATACAAGATGGTATTGTAAGTATCACATTGTATTTGCACCAAAGTACAGAAGACAAATTATTTATGGAAAAATAAAAAAGATTATTGTTTTTTAGTCGACTTTAATACTAAACATTTTCACAGTGGCACACTGTTTTATCATTTAATTTTACAATGAACCATTTATTTTGTTATGTTTTTTCAGGTATTCATTTAAAGTTAAAATTAAAAAAGAATCATCTGAGTTTTTTTCTATAACTCTGTATATAAAATTGTAATCATCATTATCATCTACATTATTTGCAACTTGCACTAACGCTTTTATATATAAATCTAATTCTTCATCTGAGATTTCTTTATCGAGGGAGGCAATAATATTCCCTTTCTTTGTTTGAATCTTCAAGGTTACATTCGGAATAGTAGATTCTTTTGAAGTGATCCGCCATACTTTCCCCTCTTGCACCTTATTAAAGGTAATCTGGATTATATTTTTTAAATTATCATATATGGTAGGCATAAGAATACCCCCGATTAAAAGATTTACAAGAGGATTACTCAATATAATTTCAATTCCTGAAAAAATAGAATTTTGTATTCCTCGTTGTTCTAACAAGAAAAGTTTGATTTTTTGTTTATTTAATCCCTCTATTAAATGTTTTCGTTCTTCTTCTGAGAAGAGAAACGTTCCGTTAGTTATTATTAATGCTGGTTGGTTTTCTATGTCATCAAAACTCATTAAATTACCTCCTCAAATATATGTCTTTTATTTTATCAAATTATCGAAACGGTGGTTTAAAACATCAACACCTATACCTTTAATTTCTAAATTTATTAATTTCCTTCTCAAATAATTCCCTCATTCCACCATCGTCCGGAAAGGATTCGTCCCAATGACGACCAAACATAAAATCCATATTTTCTACTAAAAAGTTAAATTCCGTCCATCTATCCTCCAAGATTAAGGTGAAAATATAAGCAATTCGATTTACCATATATTTATTCAGTTTTTTCATATCTTCATCTGTAATCTGCTTTGTCATATCTGCATGCATATCTTCAATTGGACCATTTCGAAAAGCGAAATGAGTCACTGCTTTAGAGATTTTTGAAATATTTTCATTGGTAAGGATTATCTCTTTCATATTAGCGTTTAATTCCATTCCAACACTAGATTCGTAATCTAGAAAGTCTTTAATTAATGAATTTCGAATAGTAATTCCATATTTACGTCTTAGATAAGTGATTTTCGAACTTTTCACTCCGAATAAGGATGCAATCATAGCATCTGATTTCGATTCATTTATAAATAATTTCTCTAAATCTTTTGGTGACAGTTCTTCTAAATTGAGCAATTCTCCTTTTTGTTTTCTGTTTAAGAAATGTTCATATAGTTTCATCTGTATTCTCCTTTAATCCTTTAAGTACTTTGGTAAATCAGGTAATTTTGTGCGACTCTTTGAATTTCTTTAACTCCTTTTTGTGAACTTTATTCATCTGGTAAATTGAGTCTTCGATTGCTCTTGGTGAATTCATTAATAGCGATGGATATTTTTTATCAAGATAAGTTTTAAAAATTAAAATTTCTTTATCAGTTGGAATGGAGGGCGCGATTGGTATTGGTAGTGTCTTAATTTCATCGGAGTTTGAAAAGTCAGAGAAAATATATTCTAGTTTAACTTGGAAGGCTTTTGATGTTGAAGTATTGTTAACATCATAAATCCCATGCTTATCAAAAGTGATCTTATAAAAATTCATATTCACAATTTTAAATGGCTTTCTATTTTCTGTCTCATAAATCATTTCCACTTTGAGTACCGTTTCACCTGCCAATTCTTTTTTTATCATTTTACCATTTTTGATTTTACTGACAGGAATTTCTACAACTTGGTCTTTTAAAATACATAAAAATTTAATACGCATTATAATCTCCTTCCCTTTAGGTTTTCCTCTTTAAGTTCAAAATGCTTTGCTCGTGAATTCGTAGCTATTATGGCTGAAATTTAATGAGGGAACATTTGTTCTTATTCTATCATATTTATATGAAAAATACTAGATATAAAATAATAATAAATTTTACTTTACTTGTAGCTATGGATATCTAAAAAAAGCAGGAAACGCAAATTTTTGATTAGATTAAGAAAAAAAGACGCTTCAATTGAAACGTCTCTGGTTTTAGATATCAAATATTTATTGGGATAACTCTAAACAATGATTTGCATTTATTGCATTAAAATTGCATTATTTTAATTTTTTATATCAATTTATATAGATTGATACTTCTTTAAAACCCTTTAAAATCAATGATATTGCTCAATATTTAGTACGGTGAAAGTAGGGTGGGAATAGTTAAAGAAAATACAATTATAAAAAACAAGAGGTATCACTAATTATTGGAGTGATACCTCTTGTTTTTTTAAGCGAATATAAAATATATTTAATAGGGTAGATTTTCGGTGCCTTTTCCAAAGTTTGGACCAACGTCAATATTTTGGAAATAAACGGTTTTATTATATACTCAAATAAGTAGTTATAGTAATTTAACTAAGATATGCCCAAGAGACTATAATAGTACCAATGGCTTGTTTCCAAGCTAAAATGCGATTTTAGCAGTACATTAAGTGTTTTTTAACATATTAAGAAGGTTAATGAAGATATTCAGATACTTGATAAATATTTTTTGGTCGTCCTTTTTGAATGGGACTTTCTTTTCCAACTCTTTTTGCCAAATTAACCTTTTCTAATGATGACAATATTCTTCTAGCATTTCTTTGAGACATATGTAGCAATTCTGCTATTTCTGTTGAACTTATTGTATGGTTACAATAATTATTTTGAACATAAATTATTTTGTTAAATGTACTAATATTAACTCCGGCTTTTTTTAGTTGTTCTTCTAAGACCTCATTTTCGTTTCTAGAATTATAAGTAATACTTTCCTTTTCCTTTAATGGACCTTCAATATTTCCAAATTCATCAACCAACATAGAACAATTCATTTCGTAGTCACGTGCATGGAGGAATGCTGTATATGCATTTTTCTCTGCTTCTGTGGCAGTTTTTCCATATCCTATACCCATGTTTGTTTTTATATTAGTTATAAGACTTGCCTTGTCAAGTAATGTTGTAATTGTTGAATCTTTGTATTTTTCTATTAATCCCCTCGTAGAAAATATAATAAATCTTCCGTCACTTAAATAAATATAGGAACCTAATAAAGTTTCTGAAAAGTCGATAATTAACTCCTGTAATTTTAAATTTAATCGGTGGTTATGTGTTAGTAATTTGTTGTCTTGTATTATCTTTTCTGAATCATAAGTCTGAATGATAATTGTAGCAATTTGTGATTGTCTAAAATAATTAGTTTCTTTCTGTTTACACGATTCATTCACTGTTTGTTTTATAGATAATTTCGTAGGAGTTACACGATAAACAGGTACATCTAATGCTTTTAATTGATTGTAAACTGCATTTACACATGTTACGGCAAATGAAGTTTTGTTTTGCTTATATAAATTGTAATGGAAATCTATTAAGGTTTTTGCTGCTATATGACCGCTATAAGGAAATAGTTTAGTTCCCTCCATTTGAACTTGTAATTCTGTAAAAGATTCTTTTACATCAGATTCGGAGATAGTGTCTAAGCTCATATTATTTAAATCCCTTTTGTCGTGATAGGTAATATAAAATAATGTTTTCATCAAACTAGATCCATTAAGGGAAGGGAAAAATGCTAATTCATATAATCCTTCTTCAACAGCCATACTATAAGGAGCTTGCCCTGAGAAAATCCAAACATCACATGTTTCTTTATTTTGTTTAATGATTGACTTTACTTCAGTAATATCCTGATAAGTAAAAGGAAATATTATTAATTTGTCATTTATTTCTTTAGCAATTTCTACGATACGTTTTACAGAATCTTCTGGGCCTACAATCCCTAGTTTAATCTTCATAATATCACCTTTATAATCAGTTAATATTTTCTATTATAGCATATTATAAGATTGTTTAAGTATAAAATATATTCAGAAAGTATTGACTTATAAAAGAATATATATTATATTCGGAACATTAAAGGAAATATGCCGAATATATGTGAAAACGATATCACAGTTATTTGAATTTCCAAAATAAGTGAGGTAAGAAAATGGAAACGATAAATTTTAGACGAGATTTACATATGCATCCGGAATTAGGTTTTATGGAATTCCGTACGGCATCTATTGTTGCAGAAACTTTGCAATTATACGGATTTGATACAAAGTATGGAAGCGAGGTGATGGACAAGGAAAGTAGACAAGGAGTTCCTTCTAAAAATGAAATAGATAAAGCTTATAAAAGAGCTTTAAATAATGGAGCAAATCCAAAATTAATTGAAAAAATGGAAGGGGGTTTAACGGCCGTAATAGGAACACTATCCGGAAACAAACCAGGACCAACTATTGCATTTCGTTTTGATATGGATGCATTACCTATATTAGAAAGCAGTAATGAAACTCATTTTCCGTTTGTAAATCGGTTTCGATCTAAATATGAAGGTGCGATGCATGCTTGCGGGCATGATGGTCATACAGCTATCGGTTTAAGTTTGGCAAAAGAAATGAGTAAACAAAATTTTGCAGGAACATTAATGTTAATTTTCCAACCTGCTGAAGAAGGTGGAAGAGGAGCAGCATCACTTGTTGCTAAAGGAGTTCTTGACAATATTGATAAGCTATATTGTATGCATTTAGGTTTAGGTATTTCAGAAGGAGAAGTTTGTGGAGGGTCAACAGGGTGGTTGGCTACAACAAAATTAAAAGCTATCTTTCACGGGACTTCAGCTCATTCTGGTATGTCTCCTGAAAAAGGAAAAAATGCTTTAATGGGGGCTGCAACTGCTCTTTTAAATATACAAGGTATACCGAGGTATAGTGATGGTATAACTAGAATAAATGTAGGAAAGCTAAGTGGTGGTACAGCGGCAAATATTATTCCTGATAAATCTTCGATGACAATAGAAACACGTTCGGACAAAGCGTATATCAATCAAGAACTTGAAGAAAGTGTCAGAAAAATTATTAAACATAGCGCATTCATGCACGGTTTAGACTACGAGATAGAAGTCATAGGAGAAGGTACCACTATACAATGTGATGAAAGTCTTGTAAAAACTGTGACAGAAGAAGCTACATCGATGAATACATTTACTTCTATCAAGGATATAGGGACTATTAGTGGAAGTGAAGATGCCAGTTTATTAATTAAGAGAGTACAGGAATGTGGTGGACAAGGGACATATATGATCATAGGAATGGATTTACCTGCACCGCATCATAATTCAGAATTTGATATTGGAGAAAAAAATTTAGACCAAACAGTGGAATTGTTATACAAAATAGCTAAGAAGGAACTACATTAATTATTTAATTTATAGTAGTGATTTATAAAAAAATGAGTTTAATTGGAGGTTAGTAAAATGAATGACGAGAAAAAAGGGAAAAACAATAAAAAGAAAAAATGGGCGATGCCAGATGCATACGTTATAATTTTTATTATTTCACTGTTAGCAGCTGTTTCTACATATATTATCCCTGCAGGGTCTTATGATAGAACAGAAAACGGAGATATGACGACAGTAGTACCTGATAGTTATACATCTATGGAATCAAGTCCTACAAATATAATGGATTTCTTTACAGCAATTCCGAATGGATTAATTGATACCGCAAGTATAGTTTTCCTTGTCTTAGTAATCGGAGGAACAATTGCGATTTTTGATTCTACAGGAGCTACTTATTCAGGAATTAATGCTTTAGTTGAAAAGACGAAAGGTAGAAAATATTTATTAATTATCGCAGTTTTAACCGTATTTGGATTGATTAATGCGGTAGGTGTTTCTGGTAATGCGATTATTGCATTTATTCCAATTGGGATTATGTTAGCGCGATCATTAAATCTAGATGCTATTGTTGGAATATCAATCGTTTATTTAGGAGCGTATTCTTCTGGAACTGTAACACCTCTTGATCCTGCAATAATGAGTGTGGCACAAGGTGCGGCTGAATTACCATTGTTCTCAGGTGCAGGGTATCGATTTGTTATTTTCTTTGTAATGTTAATCGCTACAATTATTTATGTTTGTTGGTATGTTAAAAAGATTAGTAATGACCCATTGAAAAGTTATATAAGTGATAATCCATTTCCATCTGAAATGGATGATAATATTGTAATTGACAAATTTACAACTAAACATAAATGGATTATTTCTGTATTCTTTATATTTATAAGTATTTTTCTCTTTGGTGTCTTCCGATATGATTGGTCGACAAATGAATTAGCAGCCTTATTTATCATGATGGGAATTGTAGTTGCGTTAATTGAAAGAATTTCTCCCAATCAGTTTATCGCCGAATTTATGAAAGGTGTACAAAAACTTGCATATGGTGCATTAATTATTGGAATGGCACGTGCCATAATTGTTATTTTAGAAAATGGTAATGTTATTGATACTATTGTTCACGCTATTGTTGAGCCAATGCAAGGATTAACACCTATATTAAGTGCGCAAGCTATGTTCATTTTCAATTGGTTCTTTAATATTATTATCAGTTCAGGTAGTGGACAAGCTTCCATTGTAATGCCTCTTATGACACCAATTGCAGATATGTTAGGATTCACAAGGCAGTCGGCAGTATTAGCGTTTAAACTTGGAGATGGAATTACCAATGTTATCACTCCAGCTTCAGGTGTTTTAATGGCAGTTCTGGCCATTGGAGGCGTATCGTGGTTGAAATGGGTTAAATTTGTTTTTCCGTTAGTTATAATATGGACAGCGATAGGTTCTATTTCATTAGCATTAGCAGTTATGTTTAACTATGGTCCATTCTAAGTAATTATAATTTTCTGTTAAATTTAAAGAAACTATTTATTTTATTATGAAGGGAAGAAGTAAAGAATGTCTGATAAATTATTAAGCTTTATAAGTGTACCCAGTGCTTATGATGTATCCGTAATTCCTAATCAATCAGAATTTACTTTTATATCTAATAAGTCAGGTATACCACAAGCTTGGATATTAGATGGTGAAATGGAACCTGTATTATATGGAGAATATCCTGATAGGGTTTTAGGCGTTCATCATTCTCCACAAGGAAATAAGAGTATTATTAAAATTGATAAAGACGGAGATGAAAAACAGCAATTTTATCTTCAAAATGGGACTAGTGATAAAATCGAACAGATAGTATATAGCCCAAATCATTTCCATAAATTCGGTGGTTGGTCACCAAATGGAGAAAAGATTTGTTTTTCAAGTAATCGACGTAAGCCTGGATATTTTGATGTGTTTATTCAGAATTTACAGACAAAAGAAATAATCAAAGTTTTTGAATTTGATGGTATTTGTGAACCGATTTGTTGGACTTCAGATGGACAATCCATTGTAATTAGCATTGATCAAACGAATATTGAGAATACATTGTATATATTAGATTTAAATACTAAAGAATTGAAAAATATAGGGGATAAACAAGCATTAGCTACGTATTTAGATATCCAATTGACTGATGATAACAAAGGAGCGTATATATTAACTAATTTAAATGAAGATACAATGTATTTAGGTTACTTTTCTTTGAATGATAGTGAAAAAATAACTAATATATTTCACGTACCTAATTGGGATATAGAAATATTGAAATTATCTCCGGACGAGTCAAAACTGAGTTTTACAGTTAACGAGGGTGGAATTTCAAAACTAGTTATTTTTGATTTAGTTAAAAAAACACCAATATATATTGAGGAAATTCCGTATGGCGTAATAGATTCGTTATCTTGGAAAAATAACGAAGAAGTTATTTTTAGTTTAAAATCTCCAACAATACCTGGAGATATATTTAAATACCATATTAATGAAAACAATGTTGAACGTTTAACTAATATTAGTGAAAAGAAGGAAATAAAAAACGAATGGATTTATCCTGAACTTTGTTCATTTGAATCTTTTGATGAAGTAGAAATACCTTATTTTATTTATCAAAAGGATAAAACGAAAAATAAACCAACCGTTATTTTTGTTCACGGTGGACCGGAAAGTCAAACTCGTGCTGTATATAATCCAGTAGTACAGTATTTAGCTGAAAAAGGGTTTGCAGTAATTACACCAAATGTACGAGGAAGTAAAGGTTATGGCCGCAAATACATTAAAATGGATGATGGTAGAAAACGAATGGACGCGGTTAAAGATTTAGTGTGGTTGACAAAGGATTTAGTACATTCACATAAAGTGGATAAAGATAAGATTGGTATAATGGGTCGAAGTTATGGTGGCTTTATGGTCTTGGCAGCCATGACTCATTTTCCAGAAGTATGGGCAGCAGGAGTAAATATAGTAGGCATTTCAAACTTTAAGAGTTTCTTAGAAAATACTGGTGCGTGGCGTCGTCAGCTTAGAGAAAGTGAGTACGGCTCTTTAGAACATGATAGTGATTTTTTTGAAAAGATTGCGCCAATACATCGTGCCAAATACATTAACGCTCCATTATTAGTGTTTCATGGTAAAAATGATACGCGGGTACCTATAAGTGAAGCTGAACAATTGGTGTATGGTATGAAAGATAGAAATCAGACAGTCGAATTTATCGTATTTGATAATGAAGGGCATCATACAGAAAATATGGAAAATATTATCACAATGCATAAAAAAACAATAGAGTTTTTTGAACAATATCTTATAGAATGAATAGCAAAGTCTAGAGAGACAATAATACTATTTAACAAATATTAGATTACATTTAAAAGAGAGTGCGATTCAATACAAAGTAATGATAAAAAGAGCTGAAACCTTGGGGAGGAATTTCAGCTCTTTTCATTTTTTATATCAGAAATACTTTTGTGAATTAGTGAAACCTTTTTAAATTGAAAATAGCGTTAATAGCTAATAAAAGTCTAATGATACCAATAATATGCATTTTTAGTTACCCAATTATCTAACCTATTTAGGCGATATTCATAAGTCAAAAGAAGGAGATGAATCATAAATTCGCTTCTAATCATGTTTAGAACATTGACTCGAACAGCCCCCAACACACCTCTACTTTTACTTGTAACCCCATGAATGATTCTATTAACTTATCTCCATGCTGTACGAATAGCCTGATACTTGCCCCTGTTTAGGGAACAATAATTTAAACACCTTACTGCGATAACCATCAAGTGTGAAAACTAATTGTTTTTATTTTTTTCTCTATACTTTCTAGGTGTAATATGGAAAGCCTCCTTGAACTTTTCAATAAAGTAACTAACACTGGTAAACCCGCAATCTAGCGCTATTTCTGTTATTGTGCTTCGTGTTCCAATCAGTAAATTGATACTTCGCTCCAGTCGGTAATCAAGAATATACTTGAATGGGGTTCGTCCCACATGTCGCTTAAAAATTCGGATTGTTTCAGCATTACTTAAATGAGCGAGTTCAGCTAGTGTTTCTAGTTTTATCTGATTTTTATAATGAGTATGAATATACTCTAGAATAGTTTTCACTCGTTGATCGTAAATTGGGTAGCTATTATTAGAATGAATGGCTACTTCTGGAAGAAGCTCATTTAAACATGATAGATATTGCATCGTCATGGTGAGTTCATAACCGTTATCCTTACGATTGTATATTTCATAACTTTTCTTTATCGCTTGAATGATTCGTTTATGTCTTTCTTTAGAAGGAGTGAGAATAATAAACGGAGTATTCTCTTCCTGGATTAAAGGAAGGATGTATTTTGTTTGAATATGTTTATCGAATAATGGAATTCCGATATTCCAGCAAATATAGGTAGCGTTCTTTGTTTTTGCATGAATTTCATGAACAACTCCAGAATTGATAAAGAATCCGGCACCCTCAGTAAACGTGATTTTTTCACCTAAAATATGCAATTCAATGGTTCCTTGCTGTACGACTGTAAATTGTAATTCCTCATGCCAATGTAATGGGATATATCCTAAGATTGTCTTGGATATATTCTTGCGTTCCATTAATTGCAACCAAGCTGGTTCTCTATAAGGGATGATTTCTTCGTTCAATGAGTTTAAGGTAATATCTCTTGTTTGCAACTGTATCACCTCAATATTTATATATTTTTGTGTTG
>Ga0079226_10004709_pt1 | contig 10422 bp, 6 predicted proteins | sample Poulit2014_FD_76345 | JGI IMG/M metagenome (GOLD analysis project Ga0079226, IMG submission 76345) | Agricultural soil microbial communities from Georgia to study Nitrogen management - Poultry litter 2014 | ecosystem: Environmental > Terrestrial > Soil > Agricultural land | place: USA: Georgia...
GTGCAGATTTATACTGCCACACACCCTTTGGATTTAAGTGAACGTACATCGGGTATAGAATATGGAAAACCTATCACAATTGGCGATAATGTTTGGATCGGGGGAGGAGCCATCATTAATCCTGGGGTACATATCGGGGATAATGCAGTGATTGCGTCCGGTGCTGTCGTGACAAAGGATGTTGAAAAAAATGTTGTTGCCGGTGGAAATCCTGCAAAAGTAATCCGGATACTCTAAGTAAACATCCATAAGCGACAGATGTCTAAATAGCATTAATAGGAAATCATTGGTATAATGTGTCCATCCGAATGAATGGACATTCATTCGAAATCATTCAAAATTTATTAAAAGTAAGGACGAGTAAGTTGAAAAACAGCATTCGTATATTTTTAACCGACATGAAAAACATAGGAATCAATTGGGTTGCGGCGGTATTGATTGGTGGACTGGTATTACTTCCATCGCTTTATGCCTGGTTTAACATAGCTGCCTCATGGGATCTGTATGGGCAAACGGAACAAATACCTGTTGGCGTCGTGAATGAGGATACCGGTGCAAAGGTACGTGGTGAAGAAATCGATGTAGGTCAAGATTTGGTGGACACATTGAAAGACAGTGATGCCATGGGTTGGCAGTTTGTTGACAAGAAAACGGCAATGGACAAATTAGAGTATGGTGATTACTTTGCGGTCATTGTCATTCCGGAAAATTTTTCGGAAAACTTGGGAACTGTCATAAAGGATAACCCGCAAAAAGCGACGATTGAATACTATGTCAATGAGAAAATAAATGCCATTGCACCAAAAATAACGGAAAAAGGTGCTAGTGTCATCGTCGAACAAATCAGCAGTAATTTTATTTCAACAGTCAACGGTGTTATTTTTGATATGTTTAATGAAGTTGGCTTGGAGATAGAAAAAGATTTGCCGGATATCGAGCAGTTTGAGGAATATGTATTTACACTGGAAGAAAACCTGCCGGATATCCATAAAACATTGAATGAATCATTGACAGATGCTAATAATGCCCAAGACATAATTGCCAAGGCACAAAAAATGATGCCAGATGTTAAAAGTACAACAAATGCCGGTTTAGAGACCATTGATGAGACGACGGCATTTTTAAATGAAGCAGAAGATCGTTTGAACGAAATGGCACCAAAAATTGAAGAAGATCTTGAAAAGGTGCAAACCGTCGCACATGATATCAATTCGTTTATGGAGGACATTCAGAATAGTGATATCGATTTTTCAACAGGAAAAGAAATAACCGATAAACTAAATGAGCGCATTGACAACACTATTCAGAGGATAGAAACGATTGAGAACCTGTTGAGAGAAATCAAAGAGCAGAACAAAAAGGATGCAGAGGATAATCCGGATGATGAAGAAGGAAATCGAGGAGATGAAGATAATCCGGATGATGAGGAAGGAAACCAAGGTGATGAAGATGCTCCAGAAGATGGTGACAATCCAGATGGAGTAAACCCAGCTCAAAGTGAAGCCAAGAGCTCAGAACAATCGGATCAAATTGATGAGGAAATAGACAGAGCGTTAGAGGAGCTCGCTGCATTAAAAGAAGAATTGCAAAATATACAAGACAACCTCTATAAAGTGGATGATTTCATTGATGAAAAGGAAAAAGAAGTCGATGAAGTCATTACAAACTTGCAGGAGCTTACGCAAAACACATCGGAACGTATTGATGCTTTTGTAAAGGAATATAAGGAATCCATTGAACCAAGAGTTTTGGGCGAAATACAGAAGGCGAAAAATACGTTGGCAGATGCAAGAGGTATTTTAAAAGAAATACAGTCAACTATTCCAGAAGTGGAAAAGATTTTAAATCGAACAGACAAAAATCTTGGTGAAGGAAAAGGGACGTTGGAAGATGTCTTGAATGAGTTCCCTTATGTGAATACCAAGGTGAATGAACTTGCTGATCGTATACGGAAAGTTCAATCGGAAACGGACATCAATGAAATCATTGAACTTTTAAAAAATGATCCAGATGCCGAAAGTAGCTTTTTTAAAGAACCTGTCAAACTTCATGAAAATTCATTGTTCCCAATTGAAAATTATGGTACGGGAATGACGCCGTTCTACACGGTGTTGGCCATATGGGTCGGTGCATTGTTACTGATTTCCCTTTTATCTGTAGATGTACATCGAGATATGGAATTGACCGATAGAGAAATTTATTTCGGACGTTATTTTACGTTTATGGTAATTGGTCTGTTGCAAACAGCAATTGTCACAATAGGGGACATGTTGCTAGTAGGTGTTTCGGCGGCATCAGGCGTATGGTTTGTACTGTTTGGATTATTGATCAGTATAGTGTTTATGTTAATCGTCTATTCATTGGTATCTGTATTCGGTGATGTTGGGAAGGCATTGGCAATCATCTTGCTCGTGTTGCAGATTGCCGGATCAGGTGGAACGTATCCGACAGTATTACTACCGGAGTTTTTCCAGATGATCAATCCATTGTTGCCATTCACGTATGCAGTTGATTTGTTACGTGAAGCAGTTGGTGGTATCGTTTGGGAGCGGGCATTAAGGGATATTGGATTCTTGAGTATGTTTGGAATGATTGCGGTTGTGTTCGGTGCATTTTTGAAAAAACCGATTAACAAGCAAACGCACAAGCTGGCGAAAAAATCGAAGGAATCAGGGTTGTTTCATTAAAGGTTTTAACAGGGTTATAACTGATTGCTTTGGATGTGTAAAAAGTGTTCCTGCCTATAAAGGGAAGGAACGCTTTTTTCTCATCATTGGTTATCATACAATGATGCGAATGTAAAGATGTACCATACAATTGACCATAATGATGATGTATAATGTTATCAGGAGGGGTTTGCGCCATGAAAGGGAAAAAATGGTGGAAAATAGCAATCGTAATTATAACCATACTCTTGATCATAGATATTGTTGCAAGTTTCTATTTTTATAATTTAGCGATCAAACGTGGCCCTAAGGATTTTTTACAGGGAAATGCCGATTTGGAAGTTTCAGCAGATGCCATGGAGGTGTTCATGGAAGGGGATTGGCGAACATGGACGTCCGACCAGGATTTTGAAGAATGGGAATTGACCTCATATGATGGTTTGACCTTGAAAGGATATTATCTAGCGGCGGAGGAGCCAACAGATAAAACGGTTATCCTTGCACATGGGTATCTTGGTAACGCAAGTGACATGGGGTTATATGGACAATATTATCATGAAACACTTGGCTATAATATATTTATGGCAGATGCGCGGGGCCATGGAGATAGCGGTGGCGATTATATCGGTTTTGGCTGGGATGACCGTCTTGATTATGTGGATTGGATCAATCGCGTCATCGATGAACTTGGTGCTGATACAGAAATTGTCCTGCACGGTGTGTCTATGGGAGCTGCCACAGTTTTGATGGCAAGCGGTGAAGACTTGCCGAAAAATGTAAAAGCAATTGTTGCTGATAGCCCATACACAAGTGTGTATGATATGTTTGCTTATCAGATGAACCGGATGTATCATCTTCCAGATATACCCTTCTTGCCAAGTACGAGTTTAGTTACGAAAATGCGGGCTGGCTATTCACTGAAAGAAGCATCTGCACTTGATCAAGTTAAAAAAGCCGAGACTCCCATTTTATATATTCACGGTGAGGCAGATACGTTTGTTCCAACCGATATGTCCCTTGAACTCTATGAAAATACGAAAAGTGAAGCGGAACTAATGACCATTCCTGATGCAGGTCATGGAGAAGGATTCGTAACAGCGAAAAATATATATATCGACAAATTGAACCGTTTCTTGAATAAATATGTTGAATAGGCAGTTACCGCAACTGCTTATTTTTTTGTCTTCATATATCACTTTTCTATAAGTTTGAAGCGTCTAAAATCACTGTGGAATACGAAACCTTTTTCATGTGGACTAAAAGTAAATAATTACGACAGTCGTGGATTAATGAGCATCCATCAGACTTGATTGAGGATATCATGGTACAAGGTGAAAAAGAGACTGCCGAAATGGAATCTGATTTTAACTCCCATTCCATTCGTGATTTTTTGTTGAAATTAAATGATCGGAAATATGTGGAGCACAATCAGCAGATGTATATGAAAATGGCATTGATTGGTGATGACGACCATCATGTCGGTGCAGCTTGGACTGCGATGTATTGGTATTACCGAAATATGATTATATATAAACATCTGCTTGAGTTGGTGGAACATCCAGATGAACGTGTTTTCGTCCTGTATGGTGCAGGACATTTGCATCTGTTGAGACAGTTTATACAGGAGAATGGGGATTATCGACTGGAGAATCTAGAAGACTACCTTAAATAACACATAGAAACGGCAACCACTGCATCATGTTAGGTTGCCGTTTTTTCTTATACTTACCGACTATAAATATTTCTCAAACCAGCGGCATATATGATTTAACCTCTCAATGCGCATTTTCGGTTTCCCGCTTCTGCTCAGTTCGTGATTTGAACCCGGGAAACGGACGAATTCGGTTTCTTTCTTAAGATGTTTCAATGCGACATACATCTGTTCACCTTGTTCGATGGGACACCGGAAATCAAGCTCGCCATGTACAATCAATAGAGGTGTTTCCACATTTTCTGCATATTTCAGTGGTGAGAATTCCCATAATTTCTGTGGGTCTTCCAATAAGTTTTTCCCGAGTTCCCATTTGGTGAAGAAATACCCGATATCGCTGACACCGTAAAAACTTAGCCAGTTACTGATACAACGTTGGGTGACGGCTGCCTTGAAGCGGTTCGTATGTCCGACAATCCAGTTTGTCATAAACCCACCATAGCTGCCGCCGGTCACACCAAGACGATCTTCATCGATATAGCTATAGTTTTTGAGAGCGTAGTCAACAGCACTCATCAGATCGGTATAATCCTTCCCACCATAGTCTGCACGACACGCATCCACAAACTTTTGACCGTATCCATGACTGCCACGCGGGTTGGTATATAAGACAACATACCCTTTAGCAGCCAGCAGTTGCATTTCATGGAAAAAGGTTTGACCATACATGGCGTGGGGTCCGCCGTGCACTTCCAGTACAAAAGGATATTTTTTACCCTCTTCAAATCCATATGGTTGCATAATCCACCCTTGAATTTCCCATCCATCATCAGCTGTAACGGTGATGGTTTCCGGTTCTTGGATTTGCACTTCTTCTAAGAATGCTGCATTTTCATTTGTCAATCGTGTCAGTTTGCCGGATGCATCCAATTCATAATAGTTGCCCGGATTTGTTGGTGTACTGACACCTAGAATAAAGTTACCGGATACTTCATTATATGAAAAACCAAATACATGATTATTGTCTTTATATAATGTTTCAAGTGTTCCTTCAAGGTTTACGCCGTATAAACCCGTTGCTCCGAAGTCCGTTGCGATAAAATAAATATGCTTCCCATCTTTTGACCATACAGGACCAGTTGTGGACTGACCTAATCGCATATCGCCAATCATGGCGTCCCCGAGCTGTATATCCCAGTTGTCACTTAGACAAACCTTTTCCTTTGTTTTTATATCAATTATAAATAAATCATTTAAAGTGGCACCGGCATATTCAAAGTGGTGTCCGAACGTAACGATTTTACTTCCGTCAGGTGAAAAAGCCGCGTCACCAAATCCGCCGTCACCGTTTGTTAAACAGGTCATTTCTTTTGTGGAAATATCAAGTAGGTATAAATCATTTGTTAGTTCGTAATCTGCGTCATCACTCGTATTGGCTCCGAGCAGCACATATCTTCCATCAGGCGAGATATCTTCATACGCATGATCACATTCATCCTTTGTGAGCTGTGTGAAGGTGTCGTTTTTGATATCGTAAGAAACAATCTGGCTGTATGTATCTTCCAAGAATCCGGCTGCATCTGATTTGTACTTCAACCGATTGATAACAACTGATTTTTCTTTCTTCTCTTCTTGTTCCTTTTTCTTTTCTTCTTCTGTTCTTTCTTTTTGACTGGTCACGTCTGCATCTTTTTCCAGAGATGCTGTAAAAAGAATGGTTGAGCTATCTTTGGACCAATGTGGATTCGTTGCCCCATGTTTAAATCTGGTAAGCTGTTTCGCTTCGCCACCATGCATATCCATGATCCAAAGCTGTGGAAGGCCGCTTCGATCTGATTGAAAAACGATTTGTTGACCATTGGGCGATATCTTTGGTTGACTGTTTTTATCATTCCCGGTTGTCCAATGTTTGATATCATTGTTTTCCAATGATTGCATTAAAATATGTGATACATACTCCTGATCTTCATTGATTGACGTTCTGATAAAGGTATATGATTTCCCATCGGGAGTGAGTCTGGGATCACTTAAGATAGAAATTTCTGTCAAATCGGATGCTGTTAGCGGTCGTTTTTTCGTTGACATGATTCGTCCTCCTTATTAATTTGAGATGGTTATAGTGTAAACTATTTCGGTATGCGAATCAAAGGAGGAGATTTGAAAATGGCTAGCCTGAAAAAAACCCTTTGCAGGAAGCAAAGGATTGTTGATTTTGCCACAATGCAACTGGCTGTAACACTATGACCTTAGGAATGAAGAAAAACCGAAATTTTCAAGTGAGAGATAAACAGCCAGTCGATTACAAGCTTATTGGGGATTACAGACTAAGAACGCCCCCTGTGGGCAACGTTTGCACACCTTTTGCAGGGCTCAATTGGTTCAACTAACAAACAGTTGGGAAAGAACAGGCCTTCCCAACTGAATGAAGTTTCACTTTATTGAATTGTATTTTCTAATATATTGGCATCTTTCTCATATGCTTTCTGGAGTTTACGCGTTATTTCACCCGGATGGCCACCATTGATTTTTTTCCCGTCTACGGTGGTGATCGGCAATACTTCGGATGTGCTGCTTGTTAAAAACATTTCATCCGCGAGTACAATGTCTTCTTTTGAAAATGCTTCTTCGATAAATGGAATGTTCAATTCTTTCACGAAACGCTCTATAGCCATACGCACACAGCCGTGTAAAATGCGTTTAGTAGTAGGGAACGTGTATATTTTCCCATTTTTGACCATGTAAACATTCGCAGCACTGCACTCTGTCACAATACCATCTTTGTGCAAGATGGCTTCATAGCAGTTGTTTTCAGCCGCTTCTTGTTTTGCCATGACGTTCGGTAATAGATTCAAGCTTTTAATGAAGCAGTTTTCCCAGCGCGCATCGGGACTGGTGATAGTAGAAACACCTTTTTCTAGTAATGCCAGATTACGAGGAGCGTCTTGTGCATATGCATATATATTTGGTGGTACTTCTGCAGGGAATATATGGTCCCTTGGCGCTGAACCACGTGACACTTGTAAATAAACTTTTGCATCGGTTGTAACATCATTTTTGTCAATGAGTTGCAATAATAATTCAGTGATTTCCTGTTTAGAATACGGCAATTTGATCTTAATTGCTTCCGCCGAACGGAAAAGCCGATCAACATGCTCCTCAAATAAATAGTATTTTCCTTGGTAAATACGAATGACTTCATAAACCCCATCACCGAATTGTAACCCACGTTCTTCAAAAGGGTATTGTAATTCATCTCGGTGAATGAAGTTATTTTGTGATAAAACAATTGAATATATGGACATTTAAATGCCTCCTTAACCTAAAACCATTTTATACTTTTTTGCCGGTATTGTAAATGAGTACTTTCATCATGGTACTTAATGGCAGTGTTTATGATAGCATCGTTTTGGTTATGTGCTAGTAGGTGGAATTTGGGATGGATATTTTGAGTTTCCGTAAAATGTAGTAAGTCAACCAAACGTTATAGATGAATTGTCGTCACCATCGTTTACTGTTAAAAAATCACCTGAACTAGGATTTTTGGCATTACTAAATTGAAGCCTGTTTCAGGCTCTTTTTTTAAAAAGCTATTCATTCCCCTTATTCAATACATAAGTTTTAACGTTAACTGGCGGGGATTTTTGTCCCGGATGGGTATCCATTTTTTGATGCCCTTTCTGGCATAGGCCAGTGTTTTCGTGATGCCTTCAGCCAACTGATAATAATGAAATCGAATGTCGCGACGAATTACGCGGGCATTATGAATTAGTTGGCGAAACAAATGACTGGAATCGGATGCATCCGCCACTGGCCCAAGCATCCCCATCCGACACATCTATGGTTTTTTTTCTGTCCCCACTAGTATTCATGATAGTAGCAATGGGTAATGGGTTATGCGATCTTCGCCCTTCTGTTTTCAAACATAATCAACGCCGTCACAAGACAGTATCCACAAAACAAATGAACAGCCGAGAACATTCCAGACCTCCGAAAGGATCGGGGCTACTGCGTTTTAGTAAAAATTAAGAACCTTATGCAGAAACGCATCGGAATCGCGACAGTTTCTAAAGAAGAGGGACTTTCTTTTTTAGTAACTCATTGGAACCATGCCCGTTTCTAAAGAAGAGGGACTTTCTTTTGCAGGAACCCACTGGATTCGCGACAGTTTCTAAAGAAGAGGGACTTTCTTATGCAGGAACTCACCGGAATCGCATCCGTTTCTAAAGAAGACAGACCCTCTTATGCAGGAACTCACCGGAATTGCATCCGTTTCTAAAGAAGAGAGACCTTCTTTTGCAGGAACTCACCGTACTTTCATCATGGTACTTAATGGCAGTGTTTATGATAGTGTCGTTTTGATTATGTACTAGTAGGTGGAATTTGGGATGGATATATGTTGCTCATGTTTTTGGTTTTTGTTATACTGAAGAAGTTGTTGAGAAAAAGATGAATGATGTTTCTACGATGCGGGTGTAGTTTAGTGGTAAAACCTCAGCCTTCCAAGCTGATGATGTGGGTTCGATTCCCATCACCCGCTCATATATATTTCCTAACGCAGTGTTTCGTACGACTATATACGAAGCGTTGCGTTTTTATTTTTCCGGTTTCAACATAGATTAGGGTCTGTTGCTTCACTTGAATGGAAGTGTTTTTTAGTAGTATTATACAAAGTAGAAACTGAAAATATTGAGGGATGAATGATGCAGCAATTATTAAAACAATTAAATCATATCGATAAAAAAGGATATAAAGCATACAAGGGAATACAAGGGACGTATTCGTATCCGGAGTTTCAATTATGCATCGATTATGTACAGGGTGATCCTTTTGCAAGCCCTTCACGTATTCGTATTATCATTCCGGAAAATAAGCGCCCGCTTCAACCTGAGTGGTTAATGTATCCATCAAGGGTTACTGCAACAGAAGATCGGATAGCCAGAGCCGTCGGAAAAGCTGTCAGTGACAATTCAATATCGATTAGGGGAAGCGGTAAAAGTGGTGCGATATTGTTTGACACTCCGAAACAGGAAGTCATCAAACGCAGCGCAGTCATGATTGACGTTGATAAAAAAGCGACAACTGTTTGCCTATCTGTCGGACTTCCTGCAAACGGGCGTCGCATTAATGGTCGCGAAGCAAGAAAACTTTTTGAAATAGTAATTCCGTCCATTATCCAATCATCGGTACTCTCTCTTTCAAAAACGGAAATTGAAAAAGCTGTCCAATTAAATGATCAACAGGAACATATTCGAAAAGAAATACGTGAAAATGATTGGGTGGCATTTATAGCCAATGATTCCATTTTGCCTCGGAAATCGGGAGTCAGCGATAAGCCATTACAAGGAGCTATCCAGTTTCAGAGTCCAACCGAAAATGAAGTAAGCATAACGTTGCCACATCAGTCTGAACCTATAAAAGGAATGGCGATCAAACGAGGGATTACCTTGATTGTTGGTGGGGGATATCACGGAAAAAGTACGATATTGGAGGCAATCGAGCGTGGTGTATACCCACATATTGCTGGTGATGGCAGGGAATATGTTTTGACAGATCCGGATGCTGTTAAAATCCGTGCCGAAGATGGCAGGAAAATAAGTGGCGTCGATATATCGCCATTCATCAATCACCTGCCACATAAGCAAGATACACAATTTTTCAGTACGGACAATGCGAGCGGCAGCACGTCACAAGCGGCGAATGTGATGGAGGCATTGGAAGCCGGGGCTAGTACATTGTTGATTGATGAAGATACAAGTGCCACGAACTTTATGATTCGTGATCATCGTATTGAACAGATAGTCCGAAAAGCTAAAGAACCGATTACACCTTTCTTGGATAAAATCGGTGTGTTGCGCGATGACTTAGGTGTTTCCACCATTTTAGTCATGGGCGGATCGGGTGCCTATTTTTCAGTCGCTGATGATGTGATCATGATGGATGAGTATGTTCCGGAAAATGTGACGCAGAAGGCTCGAGACATCATGGAGCAGTCACCGCTTGTACGCAAGGCAGGGGACGATACAACCTTTGGTACCGTGAGGAAACGTTCATTCCAACAAGCAAGTCTGCAAACGAAAAAAGGAAAACGGTCAAAAACACAGGCAA